>Ga0316204_10010534_pt1 | contig 11884 bp, 6 predicted proteins | sample 6monrhotite_MG_2_FD_205661 | JGI IMG/M metagenome (GOLD analysis project Ga0316204, IMG submission 205661) | Microbial mat bacterial communities from mineral coupon in-situ incubated in ocean water Damariscotta River, Maine, United States -... | ecosystem: Environmental > Aquatic > Marine >...
TAATGAAATTCTAGATAGGTTCATTCAATAAATCCAAAAACTCAACCGCATTAGCCTCCATTTTGTGAACCACTTTATCTGTCCTATTAACTAGGTGGTTATAACCAATATAAGCTATAATACCAACCACAAGTCCAGCAACCGTTGTTGTCATTGCAGTATAAATTCCTGAAGCTAATGAGCCCATTTCTGCCTGACCACCGCTACTCGCCATCTCATGGAAAGCTAAAATCATACCAATTACGGTTCCTAAGAATCCAATCATTGGTGCCGCACCGGCTACAGTAGCCAATACACTTACATTCTTTTCTAGTTTGTACACCTCTAAAGTACCAGCATTTTCTATTGCAGTATTTATATCATCTAATGGTTTACCTATTCTTGATACGCCTTTTTCAGTTAATCTGGCAACGGGAGAATCTGTTTGTGCACATAGAATCTTTGCCGCTTCCAACTTACCGCTCGTGATATGGTCGCGAATCTGATTCATAAAGTTTTTGTCAATTTTTGAAGCAGCTTTAATTGCAAAAATACGTTCAAAATAAATATACATAGCTACAAAGAGAAGTACAAAAAGTACCATGATAATAACGATACTACCCGTTCCTCCACTAACAATTAAATCAATGACAGAAAGGGTTTTTTCTTCTGAAATAGATGCACCCATCTCAGCCCCTTCTTCTAAATCTTGAAAAGTAATCATATAAAATCCCCAATTTAAGTTGCAATAATAACGGAGATTTTTGAGGTAAAGTATTTTTTAGAAAAAATATCGCATTACTACAAAGCAAATAGCCCCCGCGATAAATCCAAGGAATGCAAGCCACGCTATTTTCTTAAAATACCAAAAGAAGTCAATTTTTTCCATTCCCATGGCCACAACCCCTGCCGCAGAACCAATTATCAACATACTTCCACCCGTTCCTGCAGAATAGGCTATAAAGTGCCATAATGGGTTATCCGTAGGCTCAGAAAACATCCCTAAACTTGCAGCTACAAGCGGCACATTGTCTATCACAGCCGAACCGATTCCCAGTAATATTACTACCAAATCTGAAATTTGTGTTCCTGCAATCTCAGTTCCCAAAAGCGGCGTGCTTTGCTTAAGACCTTCGGCAAAATTAAATAGCAGTCCTAAAGATTCCAGGGCTGCAACAGCCATTAAAATTCCAAGGAAAAATAATATGCTTGGCAACTCTATCTTAGTTAAGGCACTATGCACGGGGCTGTGATGTGACTCCGCATCACTTTCAGGGTCAACAGATGAAATGCTAATTTTGGAATTACTGTAGATTTCCGCAAAAGTTGCCACTACTGCTAAAGATAGCATCATGCCAACATAAGGCGGTAAATGCGTTATTGTTTTGAAAATTGGAACAAACACAATAGCAGCCAGTCCTAGATACAACATAGTGGCTCCAAATTTAGATTTAGCAGGTTCCGTTTCCTCAACATCGATACTTCCTTTGAAAGCAGGTAAAAAAGAAGCAATAAAGGTTGGCACCAACATACATACTAAAGAAGGTAATAACAAGTAGCCTATCAACTTACCTGTTGTTACTTTGTTGCCAATCCATAGCATAGTTGTGGTAACATCACCAATCGGAGACCAAGCACCCCCTGCATTAGCCGCGATTATAATTAAACCGGCATACCATAATCTATCATTTCTTACTTTAACTATTTTCTGTAGAATAGATATTAAAACAATCGTTGCGGTAAGGTTATCAATAATGGCTGAAAGAATGAATGCCAAAAAAGCAAAAATCCAAAGTATCTTTCTCTTACTCCTTGTTTTCACAAAAGATTTTATGGTTGCAAAGCCATCAAAATAATCAATGATCTCTACAATGGTCATGGCTCCCAAAAGGAAAACCAATATCTCAGAGGTCTTTCCTAGATGATGCAATAGGGTTTCCTCCAAAACATGCATTTTATCCTCATGTCCTAACGAAGAGAATCCTTCCATCAAGGCATGTTTTCCAGAATCAAACCAAGTAGTAAACCCATCTATACCAAAAGCCATCATTGCCCAAAGAATAGCCATCATTGCCAATGCCGGAATCAGCTTGTCAATCTTTAAGTTATGTTCAAGGGTAATGGCAAGGTATCCAATAACAAATATGGCAATGAGAATGGTTTCCATGTTTAGTTGGTTTATTTAGTTGAAATTTATTTTTCTTAAAACAATCTACTTTGCTAAAGATATTCAAAATGAGTTTTCCCACATAATCTTAATCCTATAAAAATATCCAGTAAATAATATTCGATTTTAAGAAATCCATAAACAACATTATATCATTCGCATTTTTTATTGCCTTTTATCAAAAAAAACCTAGTATAGGGCTATATTTGTATCCAATTTTTATTTATTTCACAATTTCATGGACTTTACACTTTCTGAAGAGCAATTAATGATACAGCAAGCGGCAAAAGATTTTGCCCAAAATGAATTGTTACCTGGAGTAATAGAAAGAGATGATGCACAAAAATTCCCTGCAGAGCAAGTAAGAAAAATGGGGGAGCTGGGCTTTTTAGGAATGATGGTAAAAGAAGAGTATGGAGGCAGTGGTCTAGATACACTTTCATATGTTTTGGTCATGGAGGAGCTATCTAAAGTTGATGCCTCAGCTTCAGTTGTGGTATCTGTGAACAATTCCCTAGTGTGTTGGGGATTGGAAACTTTTGGCTCTGAAGCTCAAAAACAAAAATATTTGACCCGCTTGGCATCAGGAGAAATTATAGGTGCTTTTTGTCTTTCTGAACCTGAAGCTGGGAGTGATGCTACTTCGCAAAAAACAACAGCCATTGATAAGGGAGACCATTACATTCTTAATGGAACCAAAAACTGGATTACAAACGGCGGTACTGCAGAGGTATATTTAGTCATTGCTCAGACTGATGTTGAAAAAGGGCATAAAGGAATTAACGCGTTGATTGTTGAAAAAGGGATGGAGGGGTTTGAAATTGGACCTAAAGAAAACAAACTAGGAATTAGGGGTAGTGATACACACTCTCTATTGTTCAATGATGTTAAAGTACCTAAGGAAAATCGTATTGGTGAGGATGGTTTCGGGTTTAAATTTGCCATGAAAACTCTTGCTGGTGGTAGAATAGGAATTGCCGCACAAGCACTTGGTATAGCGGCTGGAGCCTATGAACTTGCTAGAAAGTACTCAAAAGAACGCAAGGCCTTCGGAACAGAAATAGCAAATCATCAAGCCATAGCATTTAAATTAGCTGATATGCATACCAAAATTCAAGCTGCCCGCCATTTGGTCTATGAAGCTGCTTGTGATAAAGATAACGGAAAGGATTACACACTTTCTGGCGCCATGGCCAAACTCTATGCTTCTGAAGTTGCTATGGAAACTGCCGTTGAAGCAGTTCAAATACATGGTGGCAACGGTTTTGTTAAGGATTATCATGTGGAAAGAATGATGCGTGATGCAAAAATTACTCAGATTTATGAAGGCACCTCGGAAATTCAAAAGATTGTAATTTCTAGGAGCATATTAAAAGATTAACAAGTATAAAATCTGTTTACCCCAAAAAAGAATAGGTTAATCTCGTTTTAAAGCACTTTTTTTAATATTTTACCCCATTTATAAATAGGTATCTTATAATTTATCAATAACTCATCTTGAATTACCCCCTATTTTTAATAGGTGGTGTTGTTTTCTGTAGGCCATTTTGAGATTATCATAATTTAGCAATGCTCAAATTCTATTTTTGAATATTTTTTAACGCTTCATTCCAAACGTTGATGATTTAATTGCTATTGACTTAAAACCTTGTTGTTTATTCATTTAAAATGATATTTTTGAAGAAATATCATAATGATGACGTTAGAGAAACAGGGATTGTATCTGCCAGAATTTGAGCATGATAACTGTGGTGCAGGGTTCATTTGCAGCCTAAAAGGAAAAAAGTCCAATGATATTATTCATAAGGCTTTAGAGATACTAGATAAATTAGAACATAGAGGCGCCGTAAGCTCAGATGGCAAAACTGGTGATGGAGCTGGTATTCTAATTGATATTCCACATGATTTTTTTACAGAAGTATGCAAATTCGATTTACCTGAAGCTGGGGACTATGCAGTAAGTAACGTTTTTCTACCTCAAAAAGAAAATCAACGTAATTTCTGTATTTCAACCTTTGAAAAAAACATTAAAAATCAGGGATTACAATTATTGGGATGGCGAAATGCCCCAGTAAATCGTTCCGTACCAGGAAGAATTGCTGCTGAAACGGAGCCTTTTGTAAAACAAGTATTTGTTGGTAAAGGTGATTCCATAGATGATTTTCAGTTTAATCTGAAACTCTTCATTGCAAGAAAGATTACTGAACATGCTATCATCAAAAGTAAACTATCTCAAAGTCAGTTCTTTTACCTGCCAAGTCTTTCAACCAAAATCATCATTTTTAAAGGACTTTTGGTACCCCATGACATAAGCAGATATTACGAAGATCTTTTAGACCCTAGAGTGGTCACCCGTTTGGCATTGGTACACCAACGCTTTTCCACAAATACATTCCCAACTTGGGATTTAGCCCAACCGTTCCGTTACATGTGCCACAACGGTGAAATAAACACTCTTAGAGGGAACGTATCTAGAATGCGTTCCAGAGAAGAGCTTTTAAAAAGTGATTGGTTTGGTGAGGACATCAAAAAAATACTTCCGGTAGTTTTACCCAGAAAGTCAGATTCTGCAAGCATGGATATGGTTGTAGAAATGCTTTTGATGACAGGTCGTTCCCTACCAGAAGTAATGATGATGTTAGTTCCAGAAGCTTGGGAAAAAAATACAGAAATGTCAGAATCCAAAAGGGCATTTTATGAATACAATTCATGTTTAATGGAACCTTGGGACGGTCCCGCATCTATTCCCTTTACCGACGGAAATTATATAGGTGCTGTTTTAGATAGAAATGGATTGCGCCCATCAAGATATTCGGTTACCAAAAGAGGCTATGTAATCATGTCCTCGGAAACTGGAGTGGTTGAATTGGAACCAGAAGACATTGAATTCCACGGACGTCTTGAGCCAGGGAAAATGTTTTTGGTAAACATGGAAGAGGGCCGTATAATAAATGATGAGGAAATTAAAGAGTCCATTGCCAAAAAACATCCTTATAAAAAATGGCTAAAAAACAATCTCGTTCATTTAAAGGACATTCCTTATAATGATTGTCCTGTTTTTTACGGAGAATTTCCAATAGAAACCAGAAGGGCTGCTTTTGGCTACACCTTAGAAGATATTAATACTATTATTTTGCCAATGGCAAAATATGCCAAGGAACCTATTGGCTCCATGGGCTCAGATACCCCTATTGCCGTTTTATCTGAGCGCCCACAACTGATTTACAATTACTTTAAACAATTGTTCGCCCAAGTCACCAATCCTCCCTTGGATGGAATTCGAGAAGAATTGATAACAGATATTAGTTTAACGCTTGGGAGTGATCAAAATATTTTTAACACATCAGAACTCAATTGTAGAAAGTTAAAAATCCAAAACCCAGTAATTTCAAAAGAGGATTTGGATAAAATAAAAAATTACGATGCCAGTCCGGATTACAAAGTGGTCTCCATTTCTATCCTTTATGAAATTGAAAAAGGACATAACGGATTGGAAGAAGCTTTGGATTCCATTTTAGACCAGGCTTCATTAGCAATTGATGAAGGTGCCAACATTATCATTCTTTCAGACAGGATGATTAGCACTGAAATGGCAGCGATTCCTGCTTTATTAGCTTGTTCTTATGTAAATAGCGGGCTTAGTAGATTAGGCAAGCGTTCCAAACTTAGTATTATTATTGAATCTGCAGAACCAAGAGAAGTACATCATTTTGCACTCCTTTTTGGTTTTGGTGCAAGTGCCATAAATCCCTATTTGGTCAATGAAATCATTGGGGAACAAATTGAAGAAAATGACATTACCGAATACACTTTTGATGAAGCCATAAAAAACTACAATAAAGCTATTGGAAAAGGAATATTAAAAGTGATGAATAAAATTGGAATCTCAACTTTGAATTCTTACAGAGGTTCACAATTATTCGAGTGCATAGGTATAAATACCAAAGTAGTGGACAAATACTTCCCCAATACGCCAACCCGTATTCAAGGAATAGGTTTGTATGAAATTGAAAAGGAGATAACAAAACGCCACAAAAAAGCATTCAAAACTCAGGAGTTAGCAGCTAATCTTGATATTGAGATTGGCGGAGAGTATCGTTGGAGAAGGGATGGTGAAAAACATATGTTCAATCCATTAAGTATTGCCAAACTTCAAAAATCGGTACGCAATAACGAGCCGGATACGTATAAAGAGTATTCCAAATTGGTAAATGAGCAATCAAAAAACTTGATGACCATCCGCGGGTTGTTTGAATTTTCAAACTATGACCCTATTCCAATTGAGGAAGTAGAACCATGGACCGAAATTGTAAAAAGATTCAAGACCGGTGCCATGTCCTACGGAAGCATAAGTAAGGAAGCTCATGAAAATCTAGCGATTGCCATGAACCGAATTGGTGGAAAGAGCAACTCTGGTGAAGGCGGAGAAGATTCGGCTCGTTTTTATAAAAATCAAACAGGCGACTGGAAAAACAGTGCCATTAAACAAGTAGCCTCAGGTAGATTTGGAGTAACCTCCGACTACCTGACCAATGCAAAAGAAATCCAGATTAAAATGGCGCAAGGAGCCAAACCTGGCGAAGGGGGTCAGCTGCCTGGGCCAAAAGTGAATCCTGCCATAGCCAAGACAAGGAATTCAACCCCTTACGTGGGTCTCATTTCCCCACCACCGCATCATGATATTTATTCTATTGAGGATTTGTCTCAATTGATTTATGATTTAAAATCAGCAAATAGAGAGGCAAGAATCAATGTGAAATTAGTTTCGGAAGTAGGTGTTGGAACTGTTGCTGCAGGAGTTTCAAAAGCAAAAGCGGATGTTATTCTTATTTCCGGTTTTGATGGAGGCACTGGTGCCTCACCTCTAACCTCATTAAAACATGCTGGACTTCCATGGGAATTGGGAATTGCCGAAGCACAACAAACACTGGTTTTGAACGATTTAAGAAACCGAATAGTTTTGGAATGCGATGGGCAACTTAAAACTGGGAGAGATGTAGCCATAGCTTGTCTTTTAGGAGCCGAAGAATTTGGTTTTGCTACAGCTCCTTTAGTAGCATCAGGATGTATAATGATGCGTGTATGCCATTTAAATACATGCCCTGTAGGTATCGCGACACAAAATCCAGAACTTCGGAAAAAGTTCAAAGGCAAACCTGAACACGTAGTTAACTACATGTATTTTGTAGCGCAAGAACTACGGGAGATTATGGCCAAACTAGGATTTAGAACCATAGATGAGATGGTGGGTCAAGTTCAAAAACTAGATCGAAAAGAAGCTATAAATCATTATAAAGCTTCAGGAATTGACTTAAGTCCAATTCTATATCAAGTGGACGTTCCAGATGGTACTGCATTTCATAATACTGAAAAACAAGTCCATAATATTGAAAAATCCATAGAGTTTGATATTCTAGCTAAAGCACATCCCGCACTGTTCAGAAAGGAAAAAATTTCTCTGGATTTTCCTATTTACAATACTGATCGTGCTGTGGGAGCTATTATAAGTAATGAAATATCGAAGATTTATGGTGCAGATGGCCTACCCGACAACACATTAAAACTCAATTTTACGGGTTCTGCGGGGCAAAGTTTTGGTGCTTTTGCAACAAAAGGACTTACCATGGTGGTCAACGGAAATACTAATGATTACTTGGGAAAAGGTCTTTCAGGAGCAAAATTGATTATAAAAGTACCTTATAAGTCAACCTTGAAGCCAGAAGACAACATCATTACTGGCAATGTGACTTTATACGGTGCCACTTCTGGGGAAGCATATATAAATGGCAAGGCCGGAGAACGTTTTTGCGTTAGAAATTCTGGGGCAAAAGCCGTAGTGGAAGGTATTGGCGATCATGGTTGCGAATATATGACTGGAGGAGTTGCCGTGATTCTAGGCGCTGTAGGAAGAAACTTTGGTGCGGGAATGAGCGGCGGAATCGCTTATGTTTTTGATAAGGATAATTTGTTTGAGAAAAGATGCAATGGAGAAACATTGAATTTACTTCCTGTGGAAGAAGATAATGATATCAAACAGTTAAAAGAACTCATTGAAAACCATTACAATGCTACCTTAAGTCCTTTAGCACAAGATATTCTTGAAAACTGGGAAGAATGTCTTCCAAAATTTGTGAAGGTTTTTCCGGAAGAATACCGTCAAGCATTGATACGATTAGAAAAAGAAAAATTACAAACCTTATAATTTGAGCCATGGGAAAGACGACAGGATTTATGGAGTTTGACAGGAAAATAGAGGCCTATGCTCCGGTTGAAGAAAGAATCAAAAACTATAAGGAATTTACAGTTCCCTTAAAGGAAAATGAATTAAAGGACCAAGGCGCACGATGCATGGACTGCGGCATTCCATTTTGTCACAGTGGTTGTCCTTTAGGCAATCTCATTCCTGACTTTAATGATGCCGTGTATCAGGGAAAGTGGGAAAAGGCCACAAAGATTCTGCATTCAACCAATAACTTTCCAGAATTTACGGGGAGGTTATGTCCGGCACCATGCGAGGAAGCTTGTGTACTAGGCATCAACGAAGATCCAGTTTCTATTGAGAATATTGAGAAGAATATTGTTGAAACAGCCTTTGAGAATGGCTGGATAAAACCTGAGCCGCCAATCAAAAGAACAGGTAAAAAAGTCGTCGTCGTAGGATCTGGTCCTGCCGGTCTTGCTGCAGCTCAACAATTGAACAGAGCAGGACATTTCGTTACTGTTTTAGAACGTGATGAAAAAATTGGTGGGTTGTTGCGTTATGGAATTCCTGATTTTAAAATGGAAAAGAATGTAATTGACAGGCGTCTTGAGATAATGACACAAGAAGGAATCACCTTCAAAACCGGTATTAATGTTGGAGTTGATGTTAAAGCTGATGAACTCCAAAAAGAGTTTGATAGCATTGTGCTTTGCGGTGGCGCTTCGGTTAGACGAAAACTTCCCATTCCAGGTTCCGATTTAAAAGGAGTTGTGCAAGCCATGGATTTTCTTCCGCAAAACAATAGAAAAGTTGATGGTATTCCATATACAGGTGAAGAACTTTCAGCCAAAGGAAAAAGAGTTATTGTTATAGGTGGCGGAGATACCGGCTCTGATTGCATTGGCACATCAATTCGCCATGGTGCAGTTTCTGTAACCAATTTTGAGATTATGCCCAAGTCAACCACAAAAAGACCCGAGGGGCAGCCATGGCCATTTTGGCCTATGCGTCTAAGAACCAGTTCATCTCATAAAGAAGGTGCCGAGCGCGTCTTTAGCATTTCAACTAAAAAATTTATTGGTGATCAAAATGGTAATTTAAAAGGCCTGATCACAGCAGAAGTTTTCTGGGATAAAGTTCCAGGGCAAAGACCGGTTCTTAAAGAAGTAGCAGGAACGGAAAAAGAATGGGAATGTGATTTGACCTTACTTGCACTTGGATTTACTGGTTCAGAAACAACTATAGCAGATCAACTCGGTTTGCAGATGGATACTAGAACCAACATTAGCGCATCTGAAAAAGACTACAAAACCAATGTGCCCGGTATTTTTGTTGCGGGCGATCAAAGGAGAGGACAATCCTTGATTGTTTGGGCAATATCCGAAGGAAGACAAGCCGCCCATCATGTGGATAGCTTTTTAATGGGAAAATCGAATTTACCTTTAAAAGGTGATGGCGATTTACCAAGAGTGTAAAATTGAATACCCAACCAAACCCTTTATAGAAAACTCCCCAAAGAATTATTTTGGGGAGTTTTTGTTTTTAATCATCTAATTATTAAGCGATGTACCTCGGTTTCATCTGAGGTAATTAATTTCAAAAAATATAGTCCAGCCGTGTATTCCTCAACATTAAAGGAAGTTCCCATCTTATACTTACCTGTATGAATAATTCTTCCCTCCGTAGTTATTAATTGAATAATTGCGTCTTCATAACTACTATTTTCCAATCTAAAAGAAGAACTTGTTGGGTTTGGATAAAACAATGTTTGTGCATGTTTCTCAACAAGTACATCAAACAATTCTACATCTTCAGGTAATTGTGCTTTTAAAGGAGTTCCACTAGATTGAAATTCATAGGCTCCCACATCAAAAGCGCTTCCAGAAGGTCGTGATGCATTATCCATATCGAAGGTTATTCCCCATGAAGTAACACTTGAACCCGCATCAACCACATCTGAACTAGCAGAAGAAGGGCTATAATCATTGTTTAAAATATCCGTGAGTCCCAATGTATCTATTTGGCGAGTCATAATGTTTGAATATATATTAGTTAATAAACTATCCCTTGTGTCCCTTTCATTAAAGTCAAAATAGCTTTCTTGGTTTTGCTTCCAAGTATTTCCTCCCTCAAAATCATATCCTGGATCAACCACCAGATTATTTACAAAATACGATGGAACTTCACTCTGATTTCTATATAAATCAGCTGGATCGACCGGATGCAAAACTGTGGTATTATAATGCACGCCAGCTCTTTCCGGCTCTACTATAGTATTGTTCGCTACATAATAGCCCTCATTTAAATCTTCAAATTCATGCCTGTTATGAAGAAATATTCCATGCATTTTAGGTTTTACAAACACATTATTATAAACCTTCGTGCCGCTCTCGCCATTAATTATTTGCATTCCCCAGCCTTTTTCCAAAGGGCCGTTAACGATATGATTATTGTAGACTTCATAAGCACCACCTCCTAGGCTCATGGCAAAAGCTTGCCCCCAATTCCCCCGAGTTCCATAATCATAAATAGTATTGTCTCTCACTTTGCTGTTAATATGAGCCAGATTCAATTGAATAGCATCCCAGCCTGTATCTTCAACTATATTGTGGTGTATGTCCACATTTTCTAACCAATGACCATAGACCTCTGTACCACTGCAGTTACGTCCTGAATCTAATTTATAACCTAAAGTAAAACCGATATAAATGCCCTCTCCATGGGTATTGTGAATATAATTGTGGTGAATATTTAGGTTTTTCATTACGAAACCGTTGACCCTCCACGTATCAGAATTGTTACAATCAGGATCAGTCTTTGCCATCAACCCTGCAAAACCAGCATGAGCCACCTCTATATGATCTATTTCGACATCTGTACTCAATGCGCTCAAAACCATCCCCATAGCCCATGACCCTGTTCCTTCTATCTTAATCCCATAATTGTAATTGACATCCCCTGTGCCCGTTAAATGAATGTATTTACTGTTTTTGAACTCCAATGCAGAATAGGCTGCTTCGTTTAGAACAACTTGCCCGCCACAATTTTTAAATGTCACCGGATTGGTTGCTGTTCCTTCAAAGTCATAAAAACGTATACCAGCATAATTACCTGCGGGTATACAAATTGTATCTCCAGGGGAATAACTCACATTAGATGCCCAAACCAAGTTTAAAGTCGAAGATGATAATCCGGAAAGCGTAACATCACAATTACAAGATTGCGAATTTACGGTAAACGCCAACATAAAAAATGCGGCAAAAAGTAGTCGTTTCTTCATAGTATTTAGTTTTAATGGTTACTAATCTAAATACCATAGCAAATCTGCTACATATTGATAATGCATATGGGTCGGGAAAACAAATTCATATTCGAGGCATCTCAAATATAACAATTTGTAAGTAATATCCTACTTTTAAGTAAGGTTTGTAGAGTTGTAAAAACAAAAAAACGCCCTTTACGTTATGTAAAGGGCGTTCAAGGAAGGCGGCGACCTACTCTCCCACTTGGTATAGCAGTACCATCGGCGCAAACGG
>Ga0316204_10010536_pt1 | contig 11880 bp, 12 predicted proteins | sample 6monrhotite_MG_2_FD_205661 | JGI IMG/M metagenome (GOLD analysis project Ga0316204, IMG submission 205661) | Microbial mat bacterial communities from mineral coupon in-situ incubated in ocean water Damariscotta River, Maine, United States -... | ecosystem: Environmental > Aquatic > Marine >...
CAGCAACCAGAAACACAACCGTGCGGGCCAAGTCCGGATCAACGACTGTCCCGTCGCGACGGGCAAAAGCTGGAAGCTGGCGCCGATGGCGACCATCGCCAGCACCCCAAGGGTCAGAAGATGGAGCGCTGCCAGTACGATCCCGGTGCCTGCCACAAATCCGGCAACGTCGTCCGCGCCGAGAAAAAGCACCCCCCAAGCCGCCACATGAAATACCGCAGCTGCGGCAAAGAACCGAAACGGGATGGAGACCGGCAACAGGCGGTTCTTGGCACCTCCTAAAAATGATCCGGCCAGCATCATGCGTCTTTCGTCAGGCGCAAACGGACTTCTCCGGGATCGCCCGGTATGCGCGTCGAACTCCAACCGCGCTCGGTCAGTTCGGGGTACAGATAAATCGGATCGCGATCATGGTGAATGATGACGGGTGCGCTTTGACCAAGGCCCTCAAGCCTGCCAAGGATCGCGACCATCGGATCCGGCGGAGACAGCCCGCGCACGTTGATATGCAGTGTGTCTTTTTCCAGCCAGTGCGTGCCGGGCAGAGCGGATGTCATACCAAGCCGCGCGCCAAACGGCAGGCCAGTGCTGATACGGACAGCCGCCGGTAATGTGGTGCAGTTGTCGAGGTCCGTTGTGGCGAGACCGCTTTTTGCACCCGTTTGGACATGTCCTTGAAAAATGTGTCGGCGTCGCTGCTCGGCCCCAAAGTATCGGGGATGTCCACAAGCAATGGCATGGAATTTGTCCCGGTGATTGCAAGGGTGAATCGCGCGCCTGCGCCTTGTGCATCACACGCAACCGCAACGCCCGCCAAGGGGAAATCAATCGCCCCCCGGACGCGGATCTTGGCATAGGATGATGTCGCGTGCGTCGCAGGAACAGTGACCGCTATCACAATCTCGCCGGGCCCAAGTTTAAGGTGGTCCGCACCGTCCTCCTGATAAAGCTCGGCCAAAGGAATTTGGCGCAACCCGTCTTTTCCTGCGATGTCAACGACCGCCCCGTGAACCATAAGGGCAGGGGCAAGATCGCCGCTAAAGGCCGCGCGGCAGCGATTGCCTTTGGGCGCGACGTGGCAGATGTCTCCGCGATATTTCTGGCAGAAATCATTGGATTTTCGCCACCAGTGGCTTTGGTTGTAATAAAGACAGCGCGTGTCCAGACACAGGTTGCCGCCAACGGTCGCAACCTCGCGATGTGTCGGTCCGGCGACCGCAACGGCCGCCTGCGAGATCGCGGGATATGCCGCCGCAATGTCAGGATTTTCAGTCAGCGCGCGCAAGGTCACGCCCGCGCCGATCCTAAGGCCTGCATCGCTGACCTCAAGCATCTGCATCGCGTCGATGCCTGTGATATCAATCAAGGTCTCGGCTTCGACCAATCCGCGCCGCAGGCTGACGATCAGGTCTGTTCCACCGGCGCACAGACGCGCGGTGGGGTTGGTTTCAAGCGCTGCAACTGCCGCGTCGATGGTGGTTGGATGCAAAAGGGTGAGCGCGTTCAGGGCTTCGCTCATGACGCGGCCTCCTTTTTGGCGGCGGCTTTGCGATATTTGATCAGGGCTTCAAGAACCCGGTCTGGTGTCATCGGCAGGAAATTCGCATCCAACCCAACGGCATCGGCGACCGCATTGACCAGCGCGGGCGGAAAGCCCGACAATGCGCCTTCGCCCGCCTCTTTCGCGCCAAACGGCCCCAGCGGGTCGATACTTTCGACAATGTGAACCTCGATATCGGGTGATTCAGCGATGGTCGGAAACCGGTAGTCCAGAAAATTGGCATGCGCGGGCAGGCCACCAACATACCGGGTTTCTTCGGACATAGCTTGCCCCATGCCCATCCAGACAGAGCCCTCGATTTGCCCTTCGACCGCCAGCGGGTTGATGGCAAAGCCGCAATCCAAAGCGGCCCAGACCTTTTCAACGTTGATTTGGCCGGTGTCCTGATCAACTGCAACTTCAACCACTTGCGCGGCATAGCTAAACCCCATGGTCGAGCCGACAGCCCCGCCACGGTGTCGCCCGCCTTGCGCTTCAACCGGTGTGGTGAACGTGCCTTTGACGTTGATGGTGCCCTCTTCGGCCAAGGCGGCAATCGAGACGTCCTGAAACGACAAGACGGATTGCGAACTGCCGCTGACAAAGAAAGTTTCGCCTTCGCATTCGATTTCTTCAGGGGCGACTTCCAGCTTTTTAGCAGCGGCATTTACCAACTTTTCCCGCATCGCTTTGGCCGCTTCAATCGCGGCGTTGCCGACCATAAACGTGACCCGGCTGGAATAAGAGCCGTTGTCCTTTGGGGTGATCGCGCTGTCATTGGTGACGACGCGAATACGCGACAGATCGATGCTCAGGATTTCGGCGGCGGCAATGGCCACGATGGTGGTCGAGCCCTGACCGATATCGGACGCCCCCGTCATGACCGTGATGCTGCCGTCAAAGTCGAGTTTCATTGACACGACGGCGTGCGGCTCTCCGGTCCAGTGGACCGGCTTGGCGGCGCCGCTGACATAATGCGAGCACGCCATGCCAAGGCCGCGACCGGGCAGCAGGTTTCCTTTGCGCGCGTGCCAACCGCTGGCGTGTTCAACCTTGTCCAGACACTCGCCCAGACCATAGGAATTTACCATCAGATCATTGGCGGTGAACATCGGCGCCTCAAGCAGATTGACGCGGCGAACCTCAAACGGATCAAGACCAAGCTCGCGCGCCATCCGGTCCAGCAGACATTCAAACGCGTGTCGGACATCGACCGTTCCGTGACCGCGCATGGCCCCACAGGGCGGCAGGTTGGTATAGACCCGGTAGCCGTCATATTTCACGTTCGGGACGTTGTAGATGCCGTGCAAAAGTGCGCCCGCATAAAGGATCGTCACCAATCCGTACCCGGCATAGGCCCCGCCACTCATCACGGCCTCGCACTCAACCGCCGTAATCTGGCCAGTCGCACTCAGGCCGATTTTCAGCGAAACTTCCGTGTCTGGTCGCCCGCGATGGGTTAGAAAACTTTCCTCGCGGGTCTGGCGCATCATGACTTTTCCGCCAGCGGCGCGGGCCAGAAGGGCCGCGATGATCTCAAAGTTCAGGGTTTCCGTGCGGGCCCCAAAGCCGCCGCCGACAAAAGGCTTCACCACCCGGATGCGCGAGCTGTCCATATCAAGGCAGCGCGCCAGCGTCAGGTGCACGTAAAACGGAACCTGGGTGACGGAATGCAAGGTTAATCGGTCACGCTCGGGATCGTAGTCAGCAAGGGCCGCGTGCGGTTCCATTTGCGCGTGGTTAACTTCGGCGCACTCAAACACCTCTTCGCGGACGAGGGCTGCGCTGGCGAACCCCTCGGTCAGATCGCCAAAAGTGTGATGAACCTCGCGCTCCAGATTGCCGGGCTTGGTGTCATGCAATTGCGCGGCATCCGGCTTGCGTGCGTCTTTCGCGGTGTAACAGGCGGGCAGGGTTTCGATCTCAAGCGTGATCAGTTCCAGCGCCCGCGCGGCGGTTTCGGCGTCAACTGCCACAACAGCGGCCACGGGTTCACCACGATACCGGACTTTATCGCGCGCCATCGGAAATTCATTCATCGCAATCGGGATCACGCCATAGGTCATGTCGCAATCTTCACCGGTGATGATCGCCACAACGCCCTCAAGCTTTGCCGCTTCCGAGGTTTCTATGCGCAAAATCCGCCCGTGACTGACGGGCGAGCGTAAGATGCGCCCGACGAGACAGTCGCTGGTGTTCATATCTGCGGTAAAAATCGCCTTGCCTGTGACTTTTTCGACACCATCAATCAGCGGAACCGGTTTACCGGCGGCAGTGCCTTTGATGTGCGCGCTCATTGGCTTGCCCCGGCTGCGGCGCGCACGGATTTGATTATTTTAACGTATCCGGTGCAGCGGCACAGGTTGCCACCAAGGGCGGCCTTGATCTCGCCGTCGTTCGGATCCGGGTTGTCGCGCAGCAGGCTTTCAGCGGCCATAATCATGCCGGGGGTGCAAAATCCGCATTGGGCGCCCAGGTTTTCGTGGAACGCGCGTTGCAGGGCGGACAGACGTCCGTTTTGGGCCTGACCTTCGATGGTTTCAACCTCGGCCCCTTTACAGGCAGACGCAAGGGTGATGCAGGACAGGCGCGGGCGACCATTGACAAGGACGGTGCAAGCCCCGCATTCCCCGCCGTCGCAGCCTTTCTTGGCCCCGGTCAGGTGCCGGGTGTCGCGCAGATAGTCGATCAGCAGGGTGTTGTCGCGAACGGCGTCTTCAACTGTGCTGCCGTTGATTTTGAGGCTGAGTATCCGCTTCATGACTGACCCTTCTCCGCGTCATCCCAATGCTAATATACATAAAACAGTACCATTATACCTATTTAAAGCGTAGAGTATAGAGACGAGATATTTTTTCTGCGTAACAAGCAGGAAAGCCCGCCCTCACGTCAAGCGGTTGGCGCTTTATGGTGCGACAAGGTTGCACGGTGGGTCGTATCTGGTCTAGGTCTTTGAGGTAAGGAAGCCGAGTCAACGACTTAGGAACAATAAGAAAAGGTTTTGGACACGCATGAATGATTCTGCTCAAACCGCCGAACTCAGTCCCGGGCACCAAATCAATATTCGCCGCGCGGTCGCCCCAGATGTTCGCCAGGTCGTGGCCATTGATGCGCGTGTAACCGGGAACGGCAAGCCCGACTATTGGCAGGACATCTATGAACGCTATGCCACGCGGCGTCTGGACGAGCGGTTTTTTCTTGTGGCCGAGGCCGGAGCAGACCAGCACGTTGTCGGCTATATGATCGGTGAGGTCCGCATATGGGAATTCGGGTCCGAACCCTGCGGCTGGATTTTCGCCTTTGCGGTTGATCCTGACAGTCGCCTTCAGGGGATCGGCGAGAAATTGTTCAAGGAAATTTCGGATGAATTTCAGAACATTGGACTGAAAACCATGCGCACGATGGTGCTGCGGCAGGATCAACTGCCGATGGGTTTTTTCCGAAGTGAAGGCATGGTTGCCGGGCCGTATATCCAGCTTGAAAAAGAACTGGACGAGTAAGGCTCGATCGTGAACAGGCAAATCTAATAGAGGTGACGTGAAGTGCAGAAATCAAGCCGACTGGCAATCTATGCGTTGATTGAACTGGCGTCAGACCCGGACCAGCAGGTCTCGGTTTCTGAGATCGGCGAGAAATTTCGTGTGTCAGCCCATCATCTGGCCAAAGTCATGCACACGTTGGGGCGGGCAGGTCTTGTGCGGTCTATTCGTGGGGTTGGGGGTGGCTACAGTTTCAGCGGCAACGCCAAGCGCACGACGCTTTTGGATGTGATCAGCTTGTTTGAAGATACCGGCAGCGATTGTAAGCTGGCCGACCCGAATGAAGCGACAACCGCCGAATGGGTTCTGTTTGATGTCATGTGCGAGATTGACGATATCGCCAAAGCAACCTTTGGGGCGATCACTTTGTCAACGATGCTCAAGCAGATGGAGCGTAAGAACAAACCCGCGCGCGCCACGGGCCCGTCTATCCGCCAGTTGTGAGTGTCGGCGATTATATTGTTCTGGGTCGCGCCAGCCTCTAAACCCCGTCACCGTTAAGAGGCTGGAATGACCGCTGTGGCCTCCAGTTCAATTTTTCCGGGGTGGTCCAGCAGGTCGGACACGAAAATCATGCTCATCGCCGGAAAATGCTTGCCCATGTGTTCGCGCCAAATCCCGCCGAGTTGTTTGCGGACGGCCAGATATTGCGGCTTGTCGCAGCAATAAGCGGTCATGCGGCAGATGTGATGCGGCGCACCGCCACCCGTCGCGACAATGGCCAGCACGTTCTTTAGAGCCTGCTCAAACTGCGGCACCAGATCCTCGCTTTCGAAAACCTGTTCGGCGGTCCAGCCAACCTGACCGGCAACGAAAAGCGTGTGGCCTGACAGCGGTACTTTGATGCCGTTGGAATAGCCAACGGGTGGCGTCCAGTCTTGGGGGTGAAGTATCTGCATGAAATTCTCCGTTTGCACGACTCGACATTAAAAGGTATATCGGTACTACAATACCTAATAAGCGAATGAAAGTGAATTTGGAGGCCGCGACGATGGGGATGCCCAAAGAGTACAATGCCGTCACCGACATGCTGGACCGCAATATCGAGCGTGGTTTTGGCGACAAGCCCGCTTTCATTGATCCTGATCGAACACTGACCTACAGCGCGCTGCAAGGGGCGACGCGGCAGATGGGCAACGTCTTATGCGACCTCGGATGCCGCCGTGAATCGCGCGTGGCGATGCTGATGTTTGATACGGTCGATTACCCGATTGTGTTCTGGGGGGCGATCCGGGCAGGGGTGATCCCTGTCTGCCTGAACACGCTGCTGACCACGGCGCAATATGACTATATCCTGTCCGACAGCCGGGTCGAGGTTCTGTTGGTTTCGGCCCCGTTGCTGGAGGTGGTTCAGCCGCTTCTGGGTCATCTGAAATTCCTGCGTCATGTCGTGGTGCTGGGTGGCGATGGTGTCGATTACCCTGAACTGAAGGATTTACTGGACAGGGCTGACGGCGCGTTTGAAACAGCCGACACTTGTGCGGATGAAACCGCGTTTTGGCTCTATTCCTCGGGCTCTACGGGGGATCCCAAAGGGGTGCGACACGTCCATACCAGTCCAATGTATGTGGCTGAAAATTATGGCAAGGAAGTCCTCCGTATTCAGCATGACGACGTCTGTTTCGCCGCCGCAAAGCTGTTTTTTGCCTATGGGCTGGGGGCAGGCATGGCGATACCGATGTCGGTCGGGGCGACGACGATCCTGTTGCCCGACAGGCCAACACCACAATCAGTGCTGAAAACGTTGAAAACCAACCGCCCGACATTGTTTTTCGGCGTGCCAACGTTGTATGCGGCAATGCTGGCGGACAAGGATTGCCGACCTGAAAACAGTTCGGATCGCTTGCGGTTGTGCATCTCGGCGGGTGAGGCGCTGCCCGAGGACGTTGGCACCACATGGCGGGACCGGATGGGGGTTGATATTCTCGATGGGATCGGCTCGACCGAGATGTTGCACGTCTTTTTGTCAAACCGCCCGAACGACATTCGCTATGGCACATCGGGACGGGAAATACCGGGTTACAAGCTTAGGCTGGTTGATGACGACGGCCGGGATGTTGGCAATGACGAATTGGGCGAATTGCTGGTCTCAGGGGGATCTGCCGGGGACGGATATTGGAACCAGCGGCGGAAATCCCGCGCGACGTTTGCCGGCGAATGGACCCATACTGGCGACAAATACACCCGCGATGCCGAGGGCTATTACCACTATGCGGGCCGCACGGACGATATGTTCAAAGTGAGCGGGCGCTGGGTGTCGCCGTTTGAGGTCGAACAGGCGTTGGTGTCTCATCCATCGGTGTTGGAAGCCGCTGTTGTCGGGCATGAAGACGACGAAGGTTTGGTGAAGCCCAAAGCGTTCGTTGTGCTCAACGATCCGGACCACGAGGACGGGATGTTTGCTGATCTGAAAGAGCACGTGAAATCATCTGTGGGGGTTTGGAAATACCCGCGCTGGGTGGTGTTCATGGACGATCTGCCGAAAACCGCAACCGGCAAAATCCAACGTTTCAAGCTGCGAGACGGCTGACAGATCAAAGGACGGCGAAACATGCGCGAGATCGTAATTTTAGGCCGGGGCGGGCAGGGGGCGCAGACCGCTGGCAACCAGTTGGCGCAGGCGTTTTTTGCCGAGGGGCAATATGTGCAGACCTTTGCGACCTATGGCGGCGCGCGGCGGGGTACGCCTGTGACATCGTCGATCAGGGTGGATGACACGCCAATCCGGCTGCGCAGCAATATTGACCACGCCTCGGCCCTGTTGTGTTTTGACGACAGCCTGCTGGACGCGGCGTTTCTGAGGTTGGCGGATGCAGAGACTTTGATTGTTGTGAACTCTGCCAAGTCTAAGGCCCAGTTCGCAGCCTTGGGAAATTACCGGATTTTACCGGTGGACGGCAAAGACATCGCGCGGCGTAATAATATGGGAAAGGTCGTCAATTCGGCCCTGCTTGGGGCGTTTGTGGCGGCTCTGGGCTGCCCGGATATTGAGACCGTGTGTGATGTGATCAACAGTTCGGCCCCCGCTAAGAAACAGGAAAACGTGGCGGCGTGTCGAGAGGCTTTTAGGCTGCAAAACTCAATGCTTGAGGGGGTCTTGTGATGGGCAAACAACCGTCTCCGCTTTGGACGCACAGCACGACCGAGCCACGCCTGACGGGAACCTGGCGCAGTGCTGTGCCGGATTACAGAAACATGCCCTCGCCCTGTCTGGGGGCTTGCCCGGTGGACGGCAAGATCGCTGCGTGGATCGGTCAGGTCGAGGCTAAGGACTACCACGGTGCTTGGCTGACGTTGGCCGACAACAACCCGTTTCCGGCCATCGCCGGGCGGATTTGCCATCACCCGTGCGAAACCGCCTGCAATCGTAAATATCTGGACGAAACCGTGGGCATTTGCAGCCTTGAACGGTTTGTGGGCGACATGGCGTTAGCCGAAGGGTGGGGGTTTGATCGACCTCAGGTCGAGCGCCCGCAATCTGTTGCCATTATCGGCGCCGGACCCGCTGGCCTTTCGGCGGCGTATCAACTGCGGCGTGCTGGGTATCAGGTCACGCTGATGGACAAACAGGAGCAACTGGGCGGGCTGCTGCGGTATGGCATTCCGGCCTATCGGTTGGATCGCGCGGTGCTGGACGGTGAAATCGAACGCATCACGGATATGGGTGTGACGGTGGATCTGAACGCCGAAGTTGGCGATGCCGTCGCCTTGGGCAAGATCAGGGCAGCGCATAATGCGGTTTACCTTGCGACCGGGGCGAGCCGCTCGAAATCTCTGTCGGGGCTTGATTATGCGCAGCCTTGGGTCATGGACAGTGCGGCGTTTCTTGCCGCGACCAATGGAGGCGAGGCCTGCACCCTTGGCGCGCGGATCGTTGTGATCGGCGGTGGCAGTGCCGCGATGGATGTGGCCCGGACGGCGCGGCGATTGGGCCGGGCGGTGACAGTTCTGTCGCTGGAGCCACTGGACTTGCTGCCCGCACAACGGGTTGAGGTTGAAGAGGCCGCAGAAGAGGGCGTTGAGTTTGTGACCGGGGCGATGATGCAGTCGGTCAGCTCGGGCGATGGACTGACGATCAATTGTGTGCAGGTCAAATTCACGCCCGGTGAAAGCCGGGGCAGTTTCAGTGCTGAGCCCGTCGCGGGCAGCGAATTCTCGTTGGCGGCTGACGCTATTATCCCGTCGATCGGGCAGGATGCTGACCTTGACCGCTGGTCTGATCTGATGGCCAGTGATGGCGCGGTTTTGCAGGCAGGTGCGACGTGGCAAACAGGCAGTGACGGGATTTTTACGGGCGGAGACGTGGCCAGCATGGACCGGTTCGTCACAGAGGCCATCGGAATGGGAAAACAAGCGGCTGAGGCGATTGTTCGGTATATCGACTCGCAGAATGCAAAGGCGGCTACGGCAGCGACCCCGCAAACACCCTATGAGCAGATCAACACTGCGTATCATCCAGAGGCCGACCGCAATCTGCCGGGGAATGCCGAACTTTCGGTGCGGCTGGATAATTTTCAGGAGGTTCAGCAACCGCTTGACCCTGCTGCCGCGTCGGCCGAGGCCAGCCGGTGCTTTAGCTGTGGCACCTGCACCTATTGCGACAACTGCTATTTTTACTGCCCCGACATGGCGATCACCAAACTGGAACAGGGCTATGAGATAAAGACCGACTATTGCAAAGGATGCGGGCTGTGCGTCGCGGAATGCCCGACCGGCTCGATCCAGATGTATGAGGAGGCCGCGTCATGAATGTCATTCCCGGCAACAAGACCTTCCAGCTTCTGAGCGGCAATCATGCCGTGGCTTGGGGCGCGCGTTTGGCCCACCCGGACGTATCCCCGGTGTATCCGATCACACCGCAAACCCCCATTTTGGAAAAACTGATCGAGTTTCAAAGCCAGGGTTTGTTGGACATGGAACTGCTGACACCTGAGTCCGAACATTCTGCGATGGCGGCGTGTATCAGCGCCTCGGTCACCGGGGCGCGGGTGTTTACGGCCACGTCGTCACAAGGGTTGTTGCTGATGCACGAGCTGCTGCACTATGCCTCTGGTGCGCGCAGTTCAATCGTGATGTTTAACGTAAACCGCACGCCTGCGTCGCCCTGGGGGTTCTGGCCGGATCAGCTTGACAGCCTTGCGCAACGGGATACGGGTTGGGTGCAGCTTTACAGCGAAAGCCCGCAGGAATCCCTTGATACAGTTATTCAGGCCTTTCGGATCGCTGAAAGCATTCAATTGCCGGTGATGGTCAGCCATGACGCATTTTACGTCTCGCATTCGGTTGAGCCGATTGAAGTGCCCGAGCAGGATATGGTCACAGAATTCTTGCCACGGTTCACGCCTGATCTGCGTCTGGATACGGGGCTGGGCCAATCCTTTGGCGCGCCGATTGATCAGGCGACCTGGAACCGCAGCCGTCGGGATATGGACGCCGCAATGGGGCAGGTGCGGAACGTTGTTGCCGGGGCAGGCCGCGACTGGGGTGCCTTGACCGGGCGGGATTATGGTCCGCTTGAGCAGTATCGTTGCGAGGGCGCCAAAACGGTGTTTGTGACGATGGGCAGTCTGTGTGGAACCGTGCGCGAGGCAGTCGACGCGTTGCGGGGTGCTGGCCACGCGGTTGGCTTGCTGAAAGTCCGGCTGTTCCGCCCGTTGCCTGCGAGTGATTTGCGGCAAGCCTTGCAAGGGATTGAAACGGCTTTGGTTTTGGATCGGAATTATTCTCCGGGCACCGGCGGTGTGCTGCATCAGGAGTTGAAAAGTGTCCTGTTCGGAATGTCCGGTGCACTGCAACTGCACGGGTTTCTGACCGGTGTTGGTGGCGTCAACGTGTCGTCTGAAACGATCCAAAAACTCGCGGTCGACTATGCCAGAATCCCGACAAGTTTAAACCCGATCTGGGTGGAGTGAGCGCATGGAGAAGATAAACTATACCGATGACGGCCAGTTCTGCTCGGGTCATGTGGCGTGTGGGGGATGCGTTGAAGCGCTGGCGCTCAGGGTGATCCTGAACACCATCGGCAATGACGCGGTGGGGGTTGTGGCACCGTCATGTTCGGCAGTGATCTGCGGCGGCTATCCGATGAGCTCGACCAAAATCCCGGTGTTTCATACAACGCTTGAATCAGGGGCGGCTTCTGCCAGCGGTGTAAAGCGCGCGCTGCTGGCGCAGGGCAAGCCCGATACGACGGTGATGTGTCTGGCTGGCGACGGAGGTACGTATGACATCGGCCTTCAGGCGCTGTCCTCGGCCGCCGAGCGGAATGAGGATATTCTTTACATCTGTTTTGACAATGAGGGCTATATGAATACCGGCGGGCAGAAAAGCTCGGCCACGCCGATGAGTGCTGCGACGGGCAGCACGCCTGCGGGCAAAACCACGCGCAAAAAGAACCTGATCGAAATTCTTGCAGCCCACCGCATTCCCTATATCGCGACAACCAGCCCGTCACATCTGAATGACATGGCCGCCAAGATTGAAAAGGCGAAGGGCATTCGCGGGATGAAGGTGATCATCGTGATTATCCCGTGCCTGCCGGGATGGGGGATTGCGGACGACGCTGCGGTCAAAACGGCGCGTTTGGCGGTAGAGACCGGCGTGTTCCCGCTGTTTGAGGTTGAAGGAGGGCTGGAGTATCGGCTGACGGTCGATACAAAATCCCGCTCGATTGAGGGCTATCTTGGCTTGCAGAAACGGTATCGACATTTGTCTGAGACGGATGTAACGGCGCTTCAGGACGACGTCGATCAGGATTGGGCGCGCCTGATCCAGCGCGTTGAAAACAGCGCGATGTGACAG
>Ga0316204_10010537_pt1 | contig 11880 bp, 13 predicted proteins | sample 6monrhotite_MG_2_FD_205661 | JGI IMG/M metagenome (GOLD analysis project Ga0316204, IMG submission 205661) | Microbial mat bacterial communities from mineral coupon in-situ incubated in ocean water Damariscotta River, Maine, United States -... | ecosystem: Environmental > Aquatic > Marine >...
CAATGGTCGCCACTTCGCCGAGCTGTTCCCACGCGGCATCGCTGAACATCCGCGTGTAGTTCGAGCGCCCGATCGTGATGGCAACCTTCGGCTTGGTCATTGGCTTGTTCCTGTCGTGAGTCGGCGGTATTCGATGTAGCGCTGTTCGCCGGTGTCGTCCGGTGGCTGCTCGGGAGACACGGTCGTGCTGGGCAGGGCTGCGGTGACGTCGGGCGTCCAGCCCAACGAATCAGCGGCCAGTTTGGCGGCTCCGAGAGCCGGCCAGCTGGCATCGGCGCGAACGACGAGGGGCACACCCAAGGTATTGGCGATCTGCTGGGTGAGATAGCGGCTGCGTGTGCCGCCACCCACCACACTGAGTTCGCGTAGCGCGACGGTGAAGGACGTCTCTTCGACGGCTCGACGCACCTCGAATGCACAGGCCTCCATGGTCGCTCGAATGCGCATCTCGGGATCTCGATTGGCGATCCTGTCGGTCAGTTCACCCCAACCGCTCCGGTCGGAGTCATGGATCGTCGGAATGAAGTACGGATCGCCGAGGGAAGGGGGATCCGGTTTGATTGTGTCGCTCGCGTCGGCCAGCGCGGCGGCGAGCACGGCCCCGAGTCCTCCCAGGTTCTGGGAGAGCGACCAGCGGCCGGGAACGACGTGCGGGCTGAGATTGAACCCGTCGGGGATCGCTGCGGCATCGGCGCCGTCGGTGATCATCGTGAGCACCCAGGCGGTGCCCATGGAAAGGAATGCGGAGCCGGCGTCGGCTGCGCCGAGTCCAAGTGCCGCGCAGGTCTGATCGTGGCCACCGACGATCACCGGGATGGTTGTGGGCAGCCCGGTGGCATGGCTTGCGGCGGGAGTGATCGAGCCGGCCGATTCGCCCGATTCGCGGATCGTGGAGAGGGACGAGGGCTCGACGCCGGCGATTTTGCACAGATCAGGACTCCATTGTTTGGACGAAACATCCATGAGTTGCATCCCCGAGGCATTCGAGGGATTGGTGACCCAGGACCCGACGAGATTCCAGAGGAGGTAGTCATCAACTGAGGCCCATCGCTCGGCATGGAGGTCGTCGGCGCCGATCAGCCAGCAGATGCTCGAGAGCCCCAAACCGGGCGAGGGCATCCATCCGCTACGAGCCCTGATCGTGTCGAGTGTCGACGCGTCCCAGGATTCGACCAGGGGAGTCGAGCGTGAGTCCATCCAGGTAAGCGCTTCGTCACGGGGCCCACCGGCGTGACCGTTGACCACCGGAACGACCGATCCGCTCTGCGCGGCGACTGCCAACGCGCGAACGCGCACCGCGGCAGCGCAAGACTTCGCTGCTGCTCGGCACGCGGCACAGAACGCATCCCAGATGGCAGCTGGGTCTTGCACACTGGCCCCCGGTGAGGGACTGTGCGTGGGAATGAGTTCGGATGTGCCCGAAGCCACGATCGCACCCGATTCGTCGATCGCCACCGTCTTGGTCGATGTCGTGCCGGCGTCCACTCCGATCACGACATCAACTGGTGCGGGCATCCGAGATCAGCCCTGAAGGATCTTCAGGGCATCGTCGACCGAAGCGTCCTGATGAACGATGGCGACGATCGATCGAGTCATGGCTGTGGGGTTCTCGCACTGGAACACATTGCGCCCGATCGCCACTCCCTTCGCGCCGGCAGCGATGGCGTCATGGATGTTGGCGAGCATCGCTCGCTCGTCGCCCTTGGAACCACCGAGGATGACGACAGGTACAAAGGTGTTGCCGGTCACCCGGCTGTAGTCATCGCAGTACGGGGCCTTGATGAAGTCCGCTCCCAGCTCAGCGCCGAGGCGTGCGGCCAGGGCAACGGCATCGGGCCCGCGGGTCTCGGGACCGCCGTTGAAACCTCCGGGCACCATCTCCCCGAGGACGGGAAGTCCGACTCGGTGTGCCTCGGCCGTGGTGCGAGCGAGGTTCTCGAGTGTGGCGGCCTCCTTGTCGCAGCCGGGGAGCGCCGTGACGACCAGGGCATCGGCGCCCAGGCGGATCGCGTCGGCAGGTCCGTAGAACTGGCCGAGCGAGCCGTCTGACGGTGTCCCGAGATTCGTCTCGGCGCCATCGCTGCGGACGATGAGTCCAACTCGGCTGAGCTCAGCTTCGAACCTCTCGGCGATCCCGAAGGACGTGAGGATCGCGTCGGCGCCGCCCGCCACGACTGCAGCGATCGTCGCCCCCGGATCCTCGAACCCCTCGCAGGGGCCATCGATCAACCCATGGTCGAGAGCGATGATCACGGCTCGTCCATCGGGGCCGAAGATGCGGTTGAGGCGACGAATGGTCATACAAGTGTTCCTTTGATGATGGGGAGTGAGTCGCGGATGACGGCGTAGTTCTCGTCGAGGTTCGGCGAGAGCGCGTCGATCAGCACGGCGTGGAGGTCGTGTTCTGCGGCCAGTGTCGCCACTTCGGCGGCACATTCCATCGGTGTGCCGGCGATCTGGTAGCGCCGCAGGAGGTCGTCGGTGACCAGTGGGTCGACGAGTCCGGGGTCATTGCTTCGGGCAGCGCGCGTGATGAGATCGATCGCCGCTTCGTCGAAGCCGAGTGATTCGAGAACTCGTGGGGGTGAATCCATGAGGACGAACGAGAGGGTCGACCGCTGTCCCTCGATGAGTTCGGGGGTGTAGCAGATTCGGCCGAGATATGTGCGTTTCGGGACGTCACGAGCGATCTTCCTCGCGGAATCGTCGACGATCGTCAGCGCCGCACCGAGGTCGGGTTTCACGGTCAGGATGACACCGTCGGCCTCCCGCCCGGCCAAACCGAGCACCATCGGGCCCCGGCCGGCGATCCAGATGGGTATGTCCTGAGCGCCCATGCCGAGTCGGGCATGGTCGAGGGCGCAGTGCTCGCCCTGCCACGTGATCTCGTCTCCTGACCACAACTGCGTTGCGGCGGTGATCGTGTCGGCCACGACGCGGTAGGGGCGTGTTCGTTCGATCGCCATCGGCCCGAGCACCATCGAGCCGCCGGCCAGGATTCCGGCGATGGCGCGACCGTTCGACAACTCATTGACCGTGGCGAGCGCAGCGGCGGTGACCGCGGGGTGGCGGGTGTAGCCGTTGGTCATGACCCCGAGACGAATCGAGCTGGTCTCGCGAGCAGCAGCGCCAAGGCAGGCATAGATGTCTGGGTGAACGCCTTCATCGGCCACCATGCAGTAGTCATAGCCCAGCCGCTCCGCTTCGACGGTCAGTGCGATGACATCAGCGGCAGGCATGAGCGGGACGATGTGGATTCCGGCTGCGACCATGGTTTCAGCCGTGTGCGTGCTTACGGTGACCGAACCGCTGGCCGCCGTCGACGGTGAGGACTTCTCCGGTGATGTAGTCGGCTTTGGCGAGGAAGACCACGGCCTCGGCCATCTCGTCGGGGGTGCCCCAGCGGCCGAGGAGGGTGTCGTCGGCGACACGTTCGTAGGTGGCGTCGTCGTAGTCGTCGGGACGCAGGGCAGGGCCGGGCACCACCGCGTTGGCACGGATCCGAGGTGCCAGCTCGAGGGCAAGTTGGCGGGTCAGCGACAGAATCGCGCCCTTGCCCACGGCATGGCCGGCGAATCCGGGCCACGGCTCGAACGCGCTGAGATCACCGATGCTGATGATCACGCCACCGTTGCCCTGGAGCATGACGGGGGCCACCTGATTGGCGCAATAGAAGGGCCCGTGTACGAGTGTGTCGATCGACCTGTGCCACACCGTGAGGTCATTCGTCGGCAGCGGGTCGGCGGTGAAGGATGAGGCATTGTTGACGAGGACGTCGATCGTGCCGAAGTGATCGGCCGCCTGCGCCACCATCGCGCCGACCTGTTCATAGTCGGAGACGCTGGCCTGGATCGGTAGTGCCCGGACCCCGAGTTCTTCGGCTTCAGCCGCGGTCTGCAGCGCTGCTGCAGCGGAGCTGTTGTAGTTGATCACGACGTTCGCTCCCGCTCGTGCGAAGGCAAGCGTGATGCCTCGTCCGACCCGTTGTGCGCCACCGGTGATCAGGGCGGTCTTTCCTTCAAGTTCCATGCTGGCCTCAGGGTGTCGGTTGATGTGGTTGGATCGTTTGGCGCGTCAGGCGACTCTCGATGCCGGCTCGTTGAAACACGCCTCGAGCCGAGGCATCGGCGCGGCGGAGCAGTTCGGACTCATCGAGCATCGTGAGGACGCCATTCTCGATGACGGGTCGGCCCGCCACAATCACGTGTGAGATGTCGGCAGGGGTGGCGCAGAAGACAAGGGCGCTCGCCACGCTGTGGACGGGGGCCACGAACACCGACTCCAGTGACACGACGACGAGGTCGGCGAGCATCCCGGGCGCCAATGTGCCGAGGTCGTCTCGGCCCATCGCGGCAGCACCTCCACGGCACGCCATACGGATGGCGTCCTCGGGTTGAAGGGCCATGGCGTCGAGGTGGTGGATCTTTTGCAGGAGAACGGTGGCTTTCATCACCTCGAACATGTCTTGGCGGTTGTTGCTGCCAGGCCCGTCCGAAGCGAGGGCGATGCGGATCGAGCGTTCCCGCATGTCGAGGATCCGTGGTACGCCCGAGGCCAGGTACATGTTGCTCACCGGACAATGAACGACAACCGCATCACGTCGGGCGATGAGATCGAGTTCGTTGTCGTCGAGCCACACACTGTGCGCGAGCTGGAAATCAGGGCCCAGCAGTCCGAGCTGATCGAGCCATTCGACATGGCGAACACCACGCTCCGCGAGGCTCATCTCGACCTCGACGGCGGTCTCGGCACAGTGGATGTGTGTTCCCGCTCCCCAGCTGCGGCCATCGGCCACCGTTGCCTTCATGGCGTCGTCCGAGCATCCCCAGGGGATGAGTGGCGCGAGTTCGACACGGATGCGATCGTCGTCGTGGCCGTGCCATCGGTCACGGACCCGCCGGGTGCGTTCGAGCACCTGGTCCGCCGACTCGGCCAATGAGGGTTCATAGTTGCGGTCGGCCCAGCCTCGGGCGAGAAGGAATCGAACACCGAGTTCGTCGGCCGCGGTGCAGACGCCGTCGTCGATGCCCTCGTCAATGTGTATGTACTGGTGGTCGATCACCGAGGTGGCCCCACCTCTGAGATTCTCGATCAAGCCCACGGTTGCTGCGAGGTGGGCCGATTCCCGGTCGAGGTGGACCGCGCCGGGCCAGATGCAGTCCCGGAGCCAGTCGAGGAGAGGTTTGTCGTCGGCGAGGCCCCGGAAGAAGGTCTGGAAGAGATGGGTGTGGGCGTTGGTCATGCCCGGCATGACGGCCGAACCAGTGGCATCGATCGTTCGGTCGGCCGAAGAAGCGATATCGGAGGGCGGCTCACCCGCGCCGCCGGCGGCGATGCGCTCATCGACGAGGAACACCCAGCCGGGGTCATGAATGGTGAACGCGTCGTCGACAGTGACAACCGCGCCGCCGCTTATGAGGATCGAGCTCATCGGCTGGCCGTCACGATGTGCTGGAGGGGTTCGCCGGCGAGCAGCGCACGGAGATTCGTGAACTCATGGCGTCTGAGGTCGGCATCGAGCACGAGGTCAGCTTGCGCCGAATGGGGGGTGAGAATCACGTTCGCTGTCGGGTCGGCGGCGAGAGTCACCAAAGGATCGTCGGGGCGAACGGGTTCCCATCGAAACCCATCGGTGGCGACGCCGGCCAGGTGGCCTGATCGGTAGGCCTCCGCCACCGCATGTTCGTCAAGAAGTGTGCTGGCGCCCGAACTCACCAGGAACGCTCCTTTCCGCATGTTCTGAACGAACCGGCCGTCGATGCTTCCCTGAGTCTCGGCGGAATGGGGGAGAAGGAGCACAACGATGTCGCTTCGACTCACCAACTCGTCGACGTCGCAGTGGGTGACCCCGAGGTCGTCTTCGGCCCAGTCGGGTAGGCGGGTGCGGCGGTTGTAGAGGACCGTGGCGCCGTAGGGGCGAAGGAACCCGGCGAGGTTCGTGCCGATCTCGCCGAAGCCGATGATCCCGACCGTCGAGCCGGTGATCTGGCGGACCCCGGTGAAGCCGCTCCAGTTGATGGCGAACGTGTTCGCGTCGCATGCCTGCGGCGGACCCCACTGATCGCTCGCATCGGCGACCACGACACCGGCCGGGCGCGTGCGTTTGACGAGTGCGAGGGTCTGCATCATCACGTGCTCGGCGACCATGGAGAGCTGGGGCAGCGGCCAGTTGCACACCGTGATGTCGGCGTCGGCGGCGGCACCGAGATCGATGTCGTGAACCTGTCGGCCGAGTCGTTGGACGAGACGAAGACGAGAGCCGGCCTCGATGATCTCGCGGCTGATCTCCCCCGTGCGCTCCGACACGAGGAACACGGGGTCGACGGCTCGCATGGCATCGAGGATCTCCGCCGGCGACGGCGAAACGAGCATGGTGATGTCGAGTTCCGCCGGCGCGGCCTCACAGAGAAGCCCGCGGTGGACGGCCGGGCGACTGGAGATGACGAGCGTTGGGTGGGTCACACTCTCCATCACCGGCTCAGATGCTCGGCCACGCGGAGGTGAGCCCTTCGACGCCGGCCCGCTCGGCGACCTCTCGAAAGCGTCCTTTGACGTTGCCGATGATCGCTTCTTCGTCCATGGTGAGCACCTCGCGAGCGCGCATGATGATTCGGCCGTCGATGACGACGGTGTCGACATCGCCGCCTTGGGCCGCGAAAACCGCCGTGGCCGCTGGATTCCACACCGGTTGGAGATGCGGTTGGTCGGTGTCGATGGTGATGAAGTCCGCTTTCTTCCCGGCCTCCAACGTGCCGGCCCAGGAGTGGATGCCGAGGGCCCGTGCGCCGTTCAGGGTGGCCATCTCGAGGGCCGTCTCCGAGGTCAGGGCCGCTCGGTCGCCGGCTCGTTGACGCGCGGTGTGGCAGGCAATGCGCAGATCGCGCAGGAGATCCATGTTGGCGTTGGTCGGGGCGCCGTCACAGCCGATCGACACATTGACTCCGGCGTCGAGCATGTCGGTGATTCGGGCCGGGCCCCAGGCCGCGGCGGCGTTGTTCCCGGCATTGTGCGACACCGAGGTGCCGGTCTCGGCCAGGAGCTCGATGTCCAGTTCGTCTGCGATGGTGCAGTGCGCCAGGACGGTGCGCTCGCCCAGCAGGCCGTGCCCGGCGGCGAACTCGACATGGCTGCGATAGCCGTGCTCACGGGCGTAGTCGTTGTCGTGGGGCAACTCGGCGAGATGGATGGTGAGGCCCATCTCGCGCTCTCTCGCCAGGTCCGAGACCTCGCGGAAGAGGCTGGGATCGTTGGCCGGCTCGGCGGATCGGCATCCGAACCAGATCTGAAGCCTGCCGTCGCCGGCACCGTCCCACGCCTCGTGGGCAGCGACGGTTCCCTCGATCGAAGATTCGCGGGTCTGCCACATGCCGTGGTGCCAGCCAAGCTCGTCGCGTGTGGCCGGGCTGACGTCCATCACGACCTTGCCGAGAGCAGCGCGGATCCCGGAGTCGATACAGAGTTCGGCGATCCTGTCGATTCCGTAGCGTTCTGCGAGGAGGCATTCGACGAACCCGGTGGTGCCAGACTTGAGCATCTCCAAGACACAGAGGGACGCGCTCGCCAAGGCATCCTCTTCGGTGTAAGAGCCCTGGAGCGGAAAGATTCGCCCGAACAGCCAGTTGGAGAATTCGCCCACCGCGCCACATTCGGAAATGCCGCGAAGCATGCATTGGGCGGTGTGTACGTGGGTGTCGATCAGGCCGGGCATGACGATGTGTCCCGAGAGATCGATCCTTTCATCCTCGGGATGTGCAGCGACGAGATCGGTGGTCTTGCCGATCGACTCGATCACATCGCCGGTGACTCTGATCGCGCCGTCCTCGACGATCTCACGCGTCGAGTTCATCGTGAGGACGGTTCCGTGGGTGAAGAGCTTCGCGGCAGTGAGAGTCATGGCGTCCAGCCGCTGAAGGTGTCGACGACGGGTCTGATGTCGGGCATCAGGGGGTACAGGATCGGGCACGTGACCCCGGCCTCGATGAACTCGGCGACCTTGTCGCGGCACTCCGCCGACGTGCCGACCGCCATGAGCTTGCGCACGAGATCGTCAGGGATGAGATGGGCGGCCTTCTCATAGTCCGCCTCCGTCGCCGGCCAGCCGACGATCTCCTGGACCCGTTCCACCAGTTCGGGGTCAGCCCCTGAGGCCTTCATGATGTGCGGTTCGGTGCCGAGGTAGTAGGCGACCAGGGATTTCCCGGTGAGAATCGCTGCGTCGGGGTCGTCGTCGGACAGTGAACAGGCGAGGAGTTCGGGGCGATCGACGTCGGCGAGGGATTTCCCGGCCCTGGCTGCTCCGGCTTCGACCCGGTCGACAGCCTCTCGGATGTAGTCGGTGGAGACGACATAGTTGAGCACGGGACCGTCGCAGATCTCGCCTGAGAGTTCGAGCATCTTCGGGCCGGTGGCGCCGATGTAGATGGGGATGTCGCGCGGGCTGGTGTCGCCGTAGGCGACATCGAGGCGTACGCGATCGAGGTGGACGAACTCGCCTTCGTAGCTGACTTCTTCCATGGTGAAGAGCTCTCGAATGGCCTCGATGTTCTCTCGCATCGCGGTCAGCGGCTTGCGGCGATCGGCGCCGACGCGACCGGCGATGGGCTCCCACCACGCGCCCAGTCCGAGCATCACCCGACTGTCACCTTCCGGAGTGAGGCCGCCGAGTTCCCACATCGTGCTCCAGGTGGCCGCGATCACTGCGGCGTTGCGTGTGTAGATGGGAAGAACCCCGGAGCCGATACGGATCCGGTTCGTGTTGGCGAGCAGCGCGCTCATCATCACCACGCAGTCACGGGCGAGTCTGGTGTCGGCTTGCCAGATCTCGGAGAAACCCTTCTCCTCGGCGTACTGCGCGATCTCGATCTCGTACTGGATGTCGTGCTTGTCCTGCAAATAGAGGGCCATACGTTGTGCCATGCGCTCGCATCCTAGGTTCGGTTGTCCGGCTGGTTCTCGACGGTGTGTGCCAACCTAAAGGGTTTATCAATACCAAGGAATGTTTGCCAATAGAAAACGGCTCCAACTATGGTCCAAGATTGAAGAGGATGACGGCGGAGGGACCGATGCAGCAGGACCGATTGCTCGATCTCTCTCGAGACATGCGGCTGATACGTGCATTCGAACAAGCACTCGCGCGAGAGTTCGAACAGGGCAAGGTCCCTGGGATGGTCCACACCGGGCTCGCCCGGCAGCGCCACAAGATCGCTTGCGCCATCATCGGCGATGGCACGGTCGGCCGTGGCGAGTTCCACGAGAGCATCTGTCCGGGGGAGGCATCGCACTCTCGTAGGCTCTGCGAGACGGTGATGGCCAACGAGGAGAGAACGTGCGTGAGCTGAAAGTCGGCACCGAGCTGCGGCAACGTCGCAACGAGCTCGGTCTGAGCCTGCGCGAGGTCGCCGAACTCACTGAGCTCAGCATCGGCTTCCTCTCTCAGCTCGAGAACGACCAGGTGTCCCCGTCGTTGGCGTCGCTCAACCGGATCGCTCACGCACTCCGGATCCCCATATTCGAGCTGCTCAGCTCCGATGACCGAGATCCGGTGGTGCGGATGGAGAGCCGCCCGGCGGTCGAGCTCGGCGACTCCGGGGCCGAGGTCGAGTTGCTCACCAACTTCCCGAACTGGCAGCTGATGCCCATCCATCGGACGTTCGCTCCGGGAGAGAAGTATCAGGCCGTCAGGATCGATCGCGCCCGAGAAGAGTGGATCTATGTGTTGACCGGGGAGATGGAGGTCTACCTCCGGAACCAGGACGCGCATGTGCTCGGACCCGGCGACTCGATCCACTTCGCCAGCTCCCGGCTCGAAGCGCTGAATTCGATCAGCGATGAACAACTCGAGTTCATCTGCATCATGACCCCACCGGCTTGATGGATCTCTCCGGCGCCACTGCGATTGTCACCGGGGCCCCGCGGCGGGTCGGCCGCGAGATCGCCATGGAGCTGGCCCGGTGCGGGGCCGATGTGGCGATCACCCACCGATCGTCGGCTGATGACGCGGCGGCAACGGTGGATGAACTGCTCTCGCTGGGGGTCGACGCGATCGCGGTTCGACTCGATCTTGCCGATCCCGATTCCATTCCGGGCGTCGTTGCCGGGATCGAAGAGCGATTGGGGCCGATCGATGTCCTGGTGAACAACGCCTCGTACTTCGAACCGACACCGTTCCCCGCCGACGACCACACCGCCTGGTACACCACCTTCGACGTCTTGGTGCACGGTCCGTATCGCCTCGCCAACGTGGTCGCTCCGGGCATGACAGCCCGCCGGAAGGGGAGCATCATCAACATCGTTGATCTCTCAGCGTGGCATCCGTGGCCCGATCGCGGGGCTCATGCCGTGGCCAAGTCGGCACTGCTCGCACTCACCCGTCAACTCGCGGTGGAACTCGCCCCATTCGTGAGTACGAATGCGGTTGCCCCGGGTCCGACGATTCCGGCTGCCACCTTCGGGGAGCAGCAGATCGCACGTCTCGCCCGCCGGACGCTCCAGGGGCGTTGGGGGGATCCGGTCGAGGTCGCCAGAGCCGTGCGCTTTTTGGCCGAATCGACCTCGATCACGGGTGATGTCATCACCGTCGACGGCGGCGAGCGTTGGGGGCATGTTCGAGGAAGGTTCGAGGACCGGTGAAGGTTCTTCTGCTCGATGCCTTCGACCCCGAGACATCCGACAGGGTCGTGGCCGAAACAGCCCGAACAGTGCTCGAAGCCGCCGGCCACGAGGTCACCCATCGGGTCCTCGTCGGGGGCCCATTCGAGACGTTCATGAGCGCCGATGAGCGCACCGCCTACCACGAGGAGACTCCGCTGGTCACGCCCGAGACGGTCGAGGACGCGGCGATCCTGCAGGATGCGGATGCACTCTTGTTCTGTTACCCCACGACCCTGTTCACCGTGCCGGCGGTTCTCAAGAGCTGGCTGGAACGCGTGCTCGTGCCCGGTGTCGCGTTCGTCTTCGACGAGAAGGAACGGGTCCGTCCGGGGATGACCAACATTCGGCGTCTGGGCACCATCACAACCACCGCCCACCCAACCTCGCGTACCCGGCGGATGCGCGACGCCGGCCGGCGCACCACCACCTGGAACATCAGGCTCAGCTGTCACCGGTTGTGCCGGCGCACTGTCGTCTCGCTGGAGACGGGGTCACCGGACCTGGCGAAGATCAGGCGAGCACTCGGTCGTTGGTGAAGCGTTGCGTGACGCTGTCGAGGAACGCGGTTCTCTGTTCCGCGGTGCTGCGGTCGATCTTGTAGAGCGAGATCCATTCGAAGCGGGCGCCAGGGCTGCAGTACGGCATGACCACCCTCGACCATGTCTGTTTGCCAGGCTCGCCCTGCATGCGATTCATGAACAGCGAGGACCCGTGCGTGGTCACCACCGATACGCGGTGGATCGATCGCAGGGGTGAAGCCGACGCTGGGTCGGTGCCGTCGACGTAGGGCGAGAGTGTGCGCTGAAGCCAGTCGAGCAGGACCGCTGGCGGCCCTCCCCACCAGGTGGGACAGACCGCGATGAGATGATCGAAGCCGGCACCGCCGAGGTCGGGTTCCTCTCCTCGAGCGATCCTGACGACGGTGTGGCCCGTGCCGCCTGCCTCGAGCCCGTGGCAAACGGCATCGAGAAGTGCCGTGCTGTAGCTCTCGTCGAGGGGGTGAGCTTGGATGACCAGGGCATTCACGGTGCCGACGTTAGTGCCCTGGAGCATCCCATGGCTCACGCGATCGACACCAGGGTTGCGCCGAACAGAACGATGACGATCGCGGCGAGAATGCGGGGGGTGCGTTCGTCGGCCCCGAACACCATGGTGGCCAATACGACGACGGAGATGTTCTGCGACGCGAGTGAGAGTGGCGCCACGATGCCGACCTGTCCCCGGTCGAGC
>Ga0316204_10010538_pt1 | contig 11880 bp, 13 predicted proteins | sample 6monrhotite_MG_2_FD_205661 | JGI IMG/M metagenome (GOLD analysis project Ga0316204, IMG submission 205661) | Microbial mat bacterial communities from mineral coupon in-situ incubated in ocean water Damariscotta River, Maine, United States -... | ecosystem: Environmental > Aquatic > Marine >...
ACTCAAACTCATGCCTTAAACCTCCAGTTACTCATCACCAAGCATTCAGATGCCCCAACCACGCTAAGCGTGAATGATTCTCACAAACGCTAGTATTTAATATGGTTTGATACTTATTAGCGTTACTAAATGGTAATCAATCAGGCCATACTCGGCGAGATGCAAAAGCAGGTGTAGCTGTTTTTTCCTGTGCTTTTTTCGCACGGGCAGGTGCTTTTTTAGCCGCTTTAGGCGCAGCTTTAGGAGCAGCTGTTGGTGTTGTTACCTCGGCTGTTGTTTTTTCATTTTCAACCGCAGCCTGTTTCTTTATATTTAAATTCATTATTCTTACTCCTAATTAAATACGTGCAGGGTCTAATCAACGTCGATAGTACGTGACGCTGATGGCGCTAACTCATCTAACATCTCTGCATAACGCTTAATATTTTCGTTGACTTCACTCTCTTCTTCTTCAGATTTAAGTGTTATCGATACGTGGGTACGCCCAAAACTCATATCAGGGTAGTAATCTTCTCGCTCGGCTAACTCTGCTGCGAGATCAAGGAAGTCACGGGTGTCGTCATAACTTTCAAACTCAAAGCGGCGCTCCAGGCGTGCTGGGCGTTTGCGTACTTTCCAGTTATCACTCATACAGTGTCTCCCGTCTTATTTCTCTGCAGGCAATTGATTGCCCGCAATTTCCTGCCACCAGGTATGAATGCCGCTAGCATGCTGCTGCTCTTCTTTGAGCAGCACTTCAAAAAAAATTCGGTTTTCATGATCCTGCGCGCGCTGACAATACTGCACGGCCTGAGCATAAAAGTTGACAATTTCTGTCTCTAGATTAACGGTGTGTTGAATCAACTCGGACAGTGATCCATCGAGGCGGGCTGGCCTCAAACTACTTGCAGACGGCGCCACACCTACGGCCAGCATACGACCGATAATCCGCTCTGCATGTTCCATCTCTTCTTGCGCCTCAAGACGGAATTTATCTCCGGCTTGCGGCAAGCCACGGAGTGTCAGCAACCGACCCAAAGAAAGATACTGTTGAACGGCGGAAAGTTCAAAACTTAATGCTCGTCCCAGGTATCCAAGTATTACTGGATCTTGTGTCATCTACTACGCTGCCTACTACTTAACGAATCGAGCTGGGTGTAGCGACAAACAGTCGTTCACACTACACCCAAACTCTTATCGAATTAAGCGCTGCCTAAAACAGGCTCAACTTCTTTGTGTGGACGTGCAATGATATGTGCAGCAACAAGTCCATCACCAACACGCTCACATGCATCCGCACCAGCACGAACGGCTGCGTTTACTGCACCTGTTTCGCCGCGAACCAGGATGGTCACGTAACCGCCACCAACAAATTCACGACCGATCAAGCGTACTTCTGCCGCTTTGGTCATTGCGTCTGCTGCTTCGATTGCAGGAACCAGACCACGAGTTTCAATCATTCCTAGTGCGATACCGTATGTGTCATTTGCCATGATAATTCTCCTCTATGGATTAAGTTTAAAATTACAGAGTGCGGTTTAAATCGCTGCTCATTGTCAATACAGGCTCAACTTCTTTGTGTGGACGCGCAATGATGTGTGCCGCTACCAGGCCATCACCAACACGCTCACATGCATCAGCACCAGCGCGAACGGCTGCGTTTACTGCGCCTGTTTCGCCACGAACCAAAATAGTCACATAACCGCCGCCGACAAACTCACGACCGATTAAGCGTACTTCTGCTGATTTGGTCATTGCGTCTGCTGCTTCAATGGCTGGAACCAAACCACGAGTCTCAATCATGCCTAAAGCAATACCGTATTCATTTGCCATTTTATATCTCCAGTTAGTTTGTCGTTAATTCACTTGCTCTTCGCCACCAGTTGCCTGATTTACGAAGAGACTTTTGATTCGTTTTCTTCCCAAAAGTCAATAATTCCACCAACCGTGAGGTCCGTCAGAATCACCTTCCTTTCCTTACCTAAGGCCAGCCTTGCCGCTGAACCGCTGATAGTAAAAACCCAATTCCCCGGTTTACAGCCTATCGTATCCACTGCAACCTGCTTTTTACCGTTAGTATCTTGCAAAATCCTCAGTGGCATCGTTTCTAAACCCGGATGACGGTGAGTACAGACCATAGGTCCAACCACCTGCAAAATTTCCATCCCTTAATCCCCTTCCCAGTCGTCAATAATACCAACGATCGTTAAGTCTGACGGATACTCTTTGGAGCCTGCTGCCTCACGTGCCGCAGAACTACCCACACAAATCACCCAATCACCTGGTGCCGCACCGACTGAGTCTACAGCCACCATCACAGTTTTTCCGTCACGTACAACTTGCAGGTGTTTATGCAACATACCTTCGATGCGGTTGGTTGCCACCAGTGGTTTTTCCACCTGAAAAATTTTCATTAGTGTGCATCCCCTACTACGCCAGACTGTGTCGAGCCACCTACTACTTCAATACTGTTATCAGCCCAGCAATCACGTACAACCAACATTGTCTGTATCATGCCCTGCTGGGTTTGTTCAGGAAAACGCGCTGCCATGGCTTGCTGCAAACACTTAACTTTTGCAACCGCGCGCTCACGAGCACCAGGCACATTGCCGTGGTAGTCATAACGAATCACTACCGGCGCGGGCAAGCCACGTTTTATATTCAAACCCGTAAAAATCTTTATGCCTACATCTACATCTCTTCCGTTTTGCTCAACCGTTTTTAGGTAAGCAAAATACGTCAGATTGCGTAGTTGAACTTCTTCAAAACCAACCCCCATGCCGATAAATCGTTCCTGGTGGCCAATATCGCTGTAGCAACCTTTAAAGTAGTTACGTACATAATCAATTTGTGAAATATTATTGAACAGTAAACGCGCCATGAATTTCATTAGGCCTTCGTTATACGCACTGCCAGGTGCGGGGTTCTTTTGCTCAATTAGCTCACTAATAATACGCTCGCCTTCACTTGAATTAGCATGACGTGTCGCATCATAAACTTCTTGCGCATCGATATAGTTTTCGCCGTCGGGATTACCGTTCGCATCCGGACAGTGAATACGTATCGCGTCATTGTCGGTATCAATACCAATCAACATCAAATCTATCGAAGCACCACAACAAAAACTATTTTGCACGCCTTGCTGGAACGCCAACAAACGTGACATCGCGCCTTCGGCTGCTTTAACCGCATCACTGCCGTGGGCTGCACAGCCTTCGTAATCAGGCAAACTACTACTGTAGTGGTAAACCGCCGCCTTAAGATAGCGAGTAGGTTCAGAAGCACTATTGGGTACTGACTCACTCAGGCGCTTGTGTTCCACTTCTACCCATTTTTGCAGGCTGTCTTCCACATCAAACATGGCACCAGCATAAGACTTGCGACGCACACCCTTATACGGCAAACGCAACACGTAACTAATCGTGTGTGCCAAACGGCCATCTGCGCAAGGAGAAAAGTCCAACGTGTGAAACCCACAGCTTTCAATAAAACGCTGGAAACCGGCATCACTTTCTTGTGCTAATGGTTTTTCCCCATAAAATTCATCTGCAAATTGCTGGAATGTTTCAAATACACACCAGGCGTATAACTTGCCCATATCTAATGGTGCTATCCAGGTGTTTTCCAACAAATGCCTGGGCAACTCCAGGCTTAATAGCATTCGACCAAGCTCTTGAGCCTTAGTGACGAAATTACTGTCGTGCTGGTATTGGGCAATCTCTTTTAATACCGGCTCGATTTTGTCGAAGGCCGCTTTACTACGACTTTCATAAGCATGGAGACAGTCATTTTCAGCAGTATGCGTTAACGGGTGCGAACCTGTATGCATACGTGCAACATTTCCTGCTCCGGAACGTTGACGACGTGCAACATCTGCAGCAGTACGAACACGATTTGATCGCGTCTGCCCCAGTTGTCCTGCTCTTTTTTGTCTGCCTACCAACATATTCTTAAAATCTATAAAATTCCAATTCAGTTAAAATATTTTGGATTCGGGAACACAGCTAACTGTGTTCCCAGCACCAATGACTTCTTTACAACAACGCAAGGCTTATTAGCCGCGTGCACCACCAGAAACAGTGATGGCTGATACACCTAGAGAACCGCCACTACCACCGGTTACGTTAGCTGATTCGCGCACCACTTGAGGCTCACGCTTAGCAGTTACATCCGGCATGGCACTTAACGGGCCACGACGCGTCGGATTGCGGCGTGCAGAAACACCTTCTGTACCGGTCACATGATCGCCACGATCCCAATCATCACCTGTGATGTTTAGATCCGTTTCAATACCTTCGCCAGTTACCCGTGAAGCTGTCTCAGCTTTTACTACATTAGACTTTTCAGCTTTAGGTTGCGCAACAACATTATTAGAACGACCGCCGAAGCGAGACTGTTCCGTACCTGTTACTTTGCCTTTACCCATAGAGAAAGCGCCTGTAACAGAACCTTCACCTTCGTAACCACCCGTTACCGAGCCTGTGCTGATTGAAGAATCAACAGGAGTAGTAATAGGAGCAGGAGCAGGAGCAGGAGCAACAACAGTAGCCACTACACTAAAAGCACCATCTGAAAATTTCTGAGGAAAATCAGACTCACCTTCAGAAGCTGGCGCAGCTGAGCAAATACTACTCATTTCAGATGAAGCAACATAAGGAGTACCGCTAACAGCCTGACAAGCACCACTACCGGTTCCCGTTAGGTTATTACCGCTCAAACCTGGTTGCAGACCACTAATATCTTTGCCTGCTCCCGGAGCACGCTGAGGCATCAGAGTGCGCATACGGTTTTTACGTTGCTCTTCTGGCGCACAAAAAGATACAAATTCTTCCTGACCAGAGTAAGGCGTACCCGTTACTGCCTCACAAGTACCTTTGTGATTTCCTGTGACGCTATCAGAGCGACTGGCTTTAGGGCCAGAAACCGTAAGGCCACGTTGCGTCAGTGATGTACTCACCTTGGCTGCAGGAGCAGCAGGAGTTGCATCACATTGAGCAAACTCTTCACGCCCAAGATACTCAGTGCCGGTTACGTTACGACAACTACCCGCTTCAATACCCGTCATCACCGTTGAACCACCGACCTTGCCACCACTAGTGACATGGCCACCACTTAAGGTGCTTGTCGCTTCAACTTTTAGTGCTGCTTTAGGAGCCTCACCCTGACAGAAGTTATCAAAGACTTCAGCAGACATATAGTTAGTACCGGTAACACCAGCGTGACAAAGACCCGCTTCATCACCTGTCAGCTTCTCAGTATGCCCAACCTTAGTACCACTAACAGCCTTCGCTTTCGCTTCAGCTGCATTGCGAGGACGACGAGCAGTAACCGTTGCCGCAGAAGTACAACCTCGACCACCGTTCTTACTACGTGTCTCGCGAACGACACGAGCAAGCTCACGCGCTGAAATTTCTGGGTTAGCCTGACGTGCAAGCGAAGCGGATGAATTGCCTTTGCCATGCGCTTCAAGCCCAGCCTTACCACGACCAGACATCGCCGTACGACGCGCTCGAGACTGCATGCGACCAGTGTCACTAGCATTGACAGCACGCCTTCTTTTTACAGCCTTGACACTCTTAGAAGCAGGCGCACTCACACGTGATGTTGGAGCAGCTGCCGCAGCTGCCTTAGCCTCTGCTTCTTCACAGCATGGGCCACCACAACCACAGTCGCCTTTCTTCGCATCAACCGCTTTCTTAGCGGTACGAAGCATATCCTGGGTACGCTGACGATCTTTGCTTTTATCTGCCAGTTTGCCACGACCTGCCAAAGATTCACGACGTAGACGCGAAGGACTCTTTTTGGCACGTTTTGGCTTAGGCATGCTCGCAGGAGCAACAAAGCTTGGCGCTACAGGAGCAGCAGCTTGTGTAGCTGGCGTAGGATTCACAACTGGAATCGGCTTACGCTCCCTTCTGTTAGGCTGACGGGTAGGCGCAGAAGCAGCAGCTGAACGAGTTTTACCGTTCACTTGCATTTGTCGGCGCGCTATAGAGGCAGCACGACCAGTTTGCTGTTGACTTGCCATATTATTTCCCATCCGTTCTTAAAACTAGAATCAGATTCGGCACGGGATCACTCCCGTACCGAGATCACCCATTTACCAAGCGCGAGTAGAACCTTGCGCTTTGAATACTACGAAGTTTACGCCCTGAGATTGGGTGTAGTTATCGTAGCCAGTCAAACGGATGTTGTGGTCAGGATACTGACTACGGCAAGATTCCAGCTCGGCAACCACATTATTCAGATCAGTTTCACCGAAGAATGGTAGTTTCCACATGGTCCAGTAGTGATCCATGGCATTTTCTGGCGCTTCATGCTCAATACCCGGGGTCAAGCCTTGCGCTAACATGTAATTAATTTGCGCGTAAACTTCTTCCTGAGTAAGCGGAGGCAGGAAACCGAAAGTTTCCAGGGTATTTTTAGTTTGATAATCACCTGTTACAGACATGATTTTTCCTCTTTAAATAAGTTTTCGAAACGTTGATTACGACAGCCAGTAATTAGGCAACGTCAAGCTTGTCAACAGTATCAAATTCAAACACGATTTCTTTCCAAGTTTCCATGGCAAGAGCCAGCTCTGGGCTATGTCTAGCAGCTTCAGTAAGAATATCCTTACCTTCACGCTCCAGCTCACGACCTTCGTTACGCGCTTTAACACACGCTTCAAGAGCAACACGGTTTGCACATGCGCCCGCAGCATTACCCCATGGATGTCCCTGAGTACCGCCACCGAACTGCAGACAAGAATCATCACCAAAGATGTTCAGCAGTGCAGGCATGTGCCATACATGGATACCACCAGAAGCGACTGCGAATACGCCAGGCATAGAACCCCAGTCCTGATCGAAGAAAATACCGCGGCTACGATCTTCAGGTATAAAAGACTCACGCAACTGGTCAACGAAGCCCAGAGTAGAGTTACGATCACCTTCCAACTTACCTACAACAGTACCCGTGTGAAGTTGATCACCACCAGACAGACGCAGACACTTAGCTAGCACGCGGAAATGAATACCGTGATGAGGGTTACGATCGATTACAGCGTGCATTGCACGATGAATATGTAACAGCATACCGTTTTCACGACACCAGTTAGCAAGACCTGTATTAGCAGTAAAACCACCCGTCAAGAAATCATGCATGATGATAGGCATGCCCAATTCTTTTGCGTATTCAGCACGCTTGTACATTTCTTCTGGAGTCGCTGCGGTAACGTTAAGATAGTGACCTTTACGCTCACCAGTTTCACGCTCTGCTTTATGGATAGCATCAGCAACGAAGTCCCAACGATCACGCCAGCGCATGAACGGCTGAGAGTTGATGTTTTCATCATCTTTAGTCAGATCAAGACCACCACGCAGACATTCATAAACAGAACGACCGTAGTTTTTAGCAGACAGACCTAGTTTAGGTTTGATAGTACAACCCAGCAATGGACGACCGTATTTGTTCAAACGATCACGCTCAAGCTGGATACCCGCTGGAGGACCACCACAAGTTTTGATGAATGCCATTGGGAAGCGGATATCTTCAAGACGAAGAGTACGCAGTGCTTTAAAACCGAATACGTTACCAACCAAAGAGGTCAGTACATTAACAACCGAACCCTCTTCGAACAAATCCAGAGGATAAGCGATAAACGCATAGAAAGCCTCTTTGTCGCCAGGAACGTCTTCAATGCGATACGTACGACCTTTGTAGAACTCAAGATCGGTCAGCAATTCTGACCATACGGTCGACCAAGTACCCGTTGAAGATTCAGCAGCTACCGCAGCAGCAACTTCTTCACGCGGTACGCCAGCCTGCCCAACTACCTTGAAACACGCCAATAGGTCAGTGTCTAAAGGCACATAATCAGGAGTCCAATAAAGATCGCGATATTCTTTTACGCCGGAATCATACTTGGCCATTTTATTCTCCTACATTCGTTAATCGAAACGGTTACAAATCTGTGTGGTGAAGAGTATTGTGATTACATCATCAATACAAATCGATAGTTTGAATACCCCACATTTGCAATTATCAATACTACAAGCATTCTAAATGGTCTTGACTGGCTAGCAGCCCTCCAAAAACCAATACAACTCATTGTTAAACAACAATAAATAAATTCTTCTGCCCATCATTCCCTGGGCCACTATTTTTCCCGGCTAAATACATTCCAAGCAAACTTTACTGGCTTTGCATTGCTTAATTGCCGTATTTAACAACTGCCGCGCCATAAATCTCCGCGTCGTTCAGTCGTTAGAAAACCACCGAGAGCGGGCAATATAACAGAACCTATCGTAAAATGTGAAAATCAATAACCTGATCATTTCACTCTGATTACGCTCTATATTGCAGGCTACCTAGCCCATCAAACCATTTTCAATCAAGCAACAACACTTACCATCAGGCGCTCAATAGAAACACCACATCGAGATCCAAACAACTAACTTTAAAAAATTACCGCCACCCAAGCCACTTTTAAAGTTAAACCGTCAAATAAGCGATAGGCAACCTCTATATTTTAAGATTAATTCCGATGACATCGCCTAGGCCATTAACTATATAAGGATGTAAACCCAAACGGAAAGCGCGAGATTATTTAATACATGAGCTTAACCGGACCTTAACAAGAAACAGATTAACCACACAAACAAACATCACCTCAAATATCAATATCATCTGGCGTCATAACCAGAAAGACCTTCCAGGCATCACTCATCAACGGCAGCCATTCATCAATCATCGGTGAACATGCAGCCGCCAACGACACCCCTTTTTCGTGACGTAAATAGTGATACATAAATGCCGACACACGCCAATTACGCACACAATGCACCCAAATTTTCTTACCCTCAAGTGACCTCATTACGGCCATAAATTCACGCAACTGATCGACATTGGGCGCATCAAACGGCACCGGAATATGGTAATAACACATTCCCAACCCAGTCACGATAGCAGCCTCATCACGCATTGCATGGCTCGAATCTGCCATTGCCAGATTAATAACCGCCACATAACCTTCTTTTGCAATGCCAACGAACTGCTCACGCCGAGGCTACCCCGAGGTGGCAACTCGCCCGGTCAACTGCACATAATCTGCAACACTATCCACGACAATCTCTTTTAACCCCATTCAAGATCGAAATAAAATTAGAGAATCTCTGATTAATTGCCTTATCTGTCATTGCGAGCAAAGCGCGGAAATCTCGACGCTATATGAATCATTGAATTAAGAGATTACTTCGTCGTTTCACTCCTCGCAATGACAATTAATCACAGGTTCCTTAGAGTATTAGAACAATCTAAAGTGTAAATATGTAAACCCACAATAAAGTAATAATCTCCGTCGCCGTTATCTTTCACATACATTCAGACAACATTATCCAACCTAATGATGACAACAGAAAACACTCAGAAAAACCCAATAGATCATGAAATTGAGTTCTTTCACCGGTTATGCGGCGAACTTAGCAAGGGCGACGTTAATCTACCCACCTTGCCTGACATCGCGCTGCGTATTAAAAGGGTGCTGAGTGACCCCGACTGCTCAACCGACAAGGTCTGCCGTGTCATCAGCACGGAACCAATTGTATCAGCCTGCCTGATCAAACTAGCCAATTCTGCCGCCTTTGCACCCAGTGCTCAGCCCGTCACCGCACTCAAAGCTGCCATTACACGTGTTGGCTATGATGTTGCACGCAACACTGCGGTCTCAATCGCAATTAAAAACACCTTTGACCCCAGCAAAGCCAAGAATCTACAGTTACATTTAAAACAGCTATGGAAACATAGTCTGAAAGTGGCAGCAATCGCCTATGTGCTTCCCAACAAACCAAAGCATATCAGCCCGGATGAAGCGATGCTCGCCGGCCTGGTTCACGATATCGGAAAGTTCTATATTTTAATGCGAGCGGATAGCAACCCGACGCTCTTCGAAAACAAAGCCATGCTGGATGAGCTCACAACGCTATGGCACGCCGGTATCGGCAAAGTCATTCTTGAGGCTTGGGGATTTACTGAAGAGATTATTCACGCGACTGATGAGCATGAAATTATCGATGACAAATCAAACAGAGCGGCAAATCTGACCGATGTGGTTATCGCCTCCAACCTGCTATCACATATCGGCAAGGCCTCGCCGTATAGCGACATCGACTATTCAGCACTACCATCATTCAAGCGATTAGGGCTGGATGCAGAGCACATCGCAAAGATCATGACACAATCAAAAACTCAGATCAATTCAATGATACAGGCGCTCAGCTAATAACGCGGATCGCTACGTTTACGATTTAAGCAAAGCAGTATCAACAGGCTCAGCCACCAGATTGAGTTCGCACCACCACCATCGTCGATCCAAGGCACCACCGGCTGAGTCACCGTCACAAAAATATCCTGTGTATCGGTCGGGTTCCCTGCACCACTATCTTCCACTATCACACGTACGTGATAAACATTATCGCCATTGCTATCTGTCGGCGCAGAGAAATCAGGGGCCACAATAAAAGTCAGTACCCCAGAGTCAACGTCTATTTCAAATTTATCCTCATCACTACCACCATCGATGCCATACCCTAAAGTAGACCCACCATCATCAGTTGCCGTTATCGTTGCCACTGCCGTTTCACCACCCGCCACACTCACCTGCTGAGTATCGCCACCCACAATCACTGGCGTCGCATTAATTCTAACCGTCACACCGCTCAGAATAGGTGTCCTGATCGGAGACAGTGAATGCAGCTCGGCCTTCCAGCGCAGATCATCACCAGCTTGCGGAAAAGCAAAAAGTTTATCCGATTGCACCCGGTACCATTTAGCGCCACCGTTATTGGAAAGGTAATAATCGATTCTTGTATTGCGTGTCGTAGTCAAATTAACCTTGGCCGTTGCCGATAAAAAGACACCACGAAAATTAGTTTCGTCATCGGTGTTGATTTTATTCGAGATCACTCGGCCCAGATGCGTCTGATAAAGCCCATTTTTATACACTTTATTCGTCGTACCATACTCAGCAGCCACCAGGTCGACATCTGTATTGCCATCATCAGCCCCATCCAGATCACCCAGCGCCAGCGCTCGCGTCGAGACATTGCTGCCAGGATTCAGCGGCGCACCCACCGCACTAAAACCGCCGGAGCCGTCATTCAAATAACGCTTATTGGGATCACCATCATTACCAGTCAGCAGATCAAGATCGTTATCACCATCGACATCAACAAGTAACACGCTGGTGGTGACATCCTGCTCTGAACCAATCCCGTCACCGTCACCATCAACATCAAAGGCGTTAACATCTAAGTAGCGTTTATTAACCTCATTGCTATTGCCGACAACAAGGTCAAGGGCACCGCCTGCATTAATATTACCAAGCACAATACTGAGCGTATCATCAGTATCCGCACCGATATTTGTGGCCGCCGAGAATCCTCCAGTGCCATTATGACGATAGAGCTTATTTTTCTGACCCCAGTTACCAACAACCAAGTCTAAAAAGTCACCCCCATCCCCATTCACATCACCTAGCGCAATACTGAGGGTGTCGTCTGTTTCAGCGCCGATGTTTGTACCTGCAACTGGAAAACCACCCGAACCATCATTTAAATAAAACTTGTTTTCCTGCCCCCAGTTGCCCACCACGACATCAAGATTCGCATCAGCATCCACTAGCCCAACTGCAATGCTGGTGCTCTCATCCTCTTCATCGCCAATAGCACTACCATCACCATCCCCAAATAGCGTGTCAACAGCATTCAAATAAAGCTTATTGGTCGTACCCCAGTTACCTGCAATCAGGTCAAGACGACTATCACCATTCACATCTTCAAGCACCAGACTATAAGTGCTATCCGTCGTCGACCCAATATCAATACCGACGTCAGGAAACCCACCCGCGCCATCATTCAAATA
>Ga0316204_10010539_pt1 | contig 11880 bp, 10 predicted proteins | sample 6monrhotite_MG_2_FD_205661 | JGI IMG/M metagenome (GOLD analysis project Ga0316204, IMG submission 205661) | Microbial mat bacterial communities from mineral coupon in-situ incubated in ocean water Damariscotta River, Maine, United States -... | ecosystem: Environmental > Aquatic > Marine >...
TCCTCAAGCGATCCGCACGAGCGGGCGATCTGGTCATGGGCGGTCTCCACCGCCCCTGTTTGGGTGTCGAACAATGCGGCATTGTATCCCGCACGGGCAAATGTGATGGCCCAGGATTGGCCAATCAAACCCGCCCCGATAATGGCGATATTCCGGTTCATATGTGCCGCGCTCCGGTTGCGGGATCAAACAGCAGCATACCGCCCGGATCAACCGTGATATCGACCTCGGCGCCCAATCGAAGCGGGCTGTCGCCCTCAGTGATCGCCCGGACCTGCGCCCCGTCCCGCCCCGCCGTTACAATCGCAAATGCGCCAAGCCGTTCGATGTCGGTCACAGGGGCCGAACAGGGGCCGTTGCCGCCGGGGGTCAGGCGCACCGCCTCAGGGCGCAGCGCCATCAGGCATTCACCCTTGGCCTTTTCGCCCGCCAACCGGCCCAAAGCAAATTTCATCCCGTCGCTATCCCCAAAGGCCGGAAGCACCGAAATCCGCGGCGCGCCAACCAATTCAGCAACGGCAAGTGTGGCCGGATCACCATAAACATCCTCGGGCCGCCCAACTTGTTCGAACCGCCCTTCATTGAGGATGGCCAGTTGATCGGCCACGGCCATCGCTTCATCGCAGTCATGAGTGACATAGATAAAGGTCTTGCCCAGCTCCGATTGCAGGCGTTTGAGTTCCAGGCGCATGTCATCGCGCAATCGCGCGTCCAAAGCGGCAATCGGTTCATCCATCAAATAAGCGCCCGCATCGCGCACCAACGCACGGCCAATCGCGACCCGTTGCCGTTCGCCGCCTGACAGCGCAGCGGGCTTTTTCGATAGGATATGACCGATATTCAGAACACCGGTCAGGGTATCAATCCGCTTGTCAATTTCCGCCTGATCCGTGTTGCGGCGCCGCAGCGGAAAGGCGATGTTTTCATAGGCGGTCAGCTGTGGAAACAGCGCCAGATTTTGAAACACCATGCCCAGATTGCGCTCACTTGGCAGGGCGCGGGTGACATCAACACCGTCGATCAAGATCTGGCCCGCGTCCACTGTCTCTAACCCCAGCAAAAGCCGCAGCAGTACCGATTTTCCCGACCCCGGAGGCCCAAAAATCGAGGTGAACGACCCGTCGTTCAAGGTCAGGGATACATTGTCGAGGGCGGGCACGCCGCCATAGGCTTTTGATACGCCCAATATCTGAATTTCCGCCATCTAGTCGTCCTCCCCCAGCCGCAGTCGCAGCCCTGTATTCGGGTCAAAAAGGTGACATTTCCCAAGATCAAACGAGACATTCGCCGCCTCGCCGGGCCGTAAGGAAACGGTGCGGTCAAAGCTGCCAACAAAACGGGTTTGTCCGGTTGAGAAATGAACAAGCTTCCGGCGGCCAACCAATTCGACCAAGACCACTTGCGCGGCCAAGGTGCCCGCGTCCGGCTGGTCTGAAATGCGCAGATGCTCTGGCCGGAAACCAAAGGTCAGTGCCGCGCCGCCATGGGTCCGCGCCTGACTGGACAGGCGGTCATCCAGCGCAACCGCGTCTGCCTCCCGTCCGGCCAAATCGGCAAACATCGCGCCATCGCGTTCTGCAATCCGCGCCCGCACCAAGTTCATCGAAGGCGCCCCGATGAACCCAGCAACAAAGGTGTTTTCAGGCCGCGAATAGATGTTCTCGGGCGTGTCGAACTGCTGCAACGTTGCCTGATCCATCACCGCAATCCGGTCGGCCAGCCCCATCGCCTCAATCTGGTCGTGGGTAACGTAGATCATCGTCTGGTTCAGACTGCGCTGCAACTGACGAAGATCGCTGCGCATCCGTTCACGGAATGCCGCATCAAGATTGGACAGCGGTTCATCCAGCAAAAAGATCGACGGTTCGACAATTGCGGAACGGCCAATCGCCAGTTTTTGCAGCTCATTCACCGACAGCGACCCTGAAGGCGCATCAATGCGATGTGTCAGCGCCATAAACTCGGCCATTTCCTCAACCCTGCGATTGATTTCGCCTTGTTGCACCCCCTGCACCTCCAGCCCGAAGGCCAGATTTTTGCGCACCGACATATGGGTGAAAATCGCATAATTCTGAAACACAAACCCAACGCCGCGGTTTTGCATCGGCACGTTGGTGACATCCGCGCCATCAAACCGGATGGTGCCGCCGCTGACGTCCTCGATGCCTGCAATCATGTTCATCGTGGTAGATTTACCGCAGCCCGATGGCCCAAGGATCGCAACAAACTCTGCATCTTTGATCGCAAGGTTCATGTTCCGAACGGCGGTGAAATCACCAAATGTTTTTGAGGTGTCCTCAAGTGTTACACTGGCCATCAGCTTGCATCCTTTTTCTTGACGCGGGCCATCAGCACCGCAGTAAGCACCGACAGCGCAACAAGGACCGTGATCCCGATGGAGGCGACATAGGACCATTCGAGATCCTGAAACGTGCGTTTGTAGAGAAACAGCGACAGACTTTCTGTGGCGACACCCGGCCCTCCGCCTGTCATCACAAACAGCATGTCAAAGATTTTGAAACACTCGATCACCCGCAAACCAATTGCGATGGCGATAACCGTCTTGATGCGCGGCAAAGCGATGCGAAAGAACCGTTGCCGCCAATTTGCGCCAAGAATCGTCGCCGCACGCATCTGATCTTCAGGCACGCTCATCAAGCCGGCAAATAGGATAAGAAACATCAGTGGCGTCCATTGCCAAACATCGGCAATCACAACAGCGATAAAGGCGCGTGTGGTATCATTGAGCCAATTGACGTCCAAAGCGCCGGGCCAAAACACCGACAGCGCGGTGTTTAGCGGGCCTGTTTGTTGAAAGATCAGAAAAAAGATATACCCAGCAACCGCTGGCACAATCATCATCGGCATCAAGATCAAGCTGTAGAGAACAGGCCGCCCGAACACTCCTTCGTAAAAGAGTGCCGCCAAAGTCAGACCAAGCAGAAACTCAATCGGAACAGCCACAGCAACAAACAACAATGTGCGCCCGACCGAACCCCAAAGCCCTTCGTCCTGCATCAGGTAGGTATAATTGTCGAACCAGTTCCACGACATCCACGCCAGATACCACGGGTCGCCATCAAGAGGCGTCCACCATGTCAGCGAGATAAAGACCTGCATGATCAACGGGAACGCAACGATAAAGACCAACAGCACCTGCGCCGGGATCAACAGGCGTATCGCGAGGGACCGGCGGCTTTGAGCCAGCTTTCCGGTTTCCTGTTCGGCAGGTGGTATCCGGTGGGAAGAGGTTGCATCAGTCATTGCTTCAATGCTCCGAATGTTAGGCCACGCACGAGGAACCGTTGGATGGAAATACCAAGGATGATCGGAGGCACCGCAGCCAAAAGGCCCAGCGCGGCCTTTGCGCCATAAAGCTGTCCGCTTGCCGCTGTGGCCAGCGCGTTCATGTAGACGGGGATCGTGGTCCAATCCTTGCGGGTCAGCAGCAGCGCGATCAGGTAATCGGACCAATTGAGAATAAAGATAAACAGGGCGGTTGAGGCCACCGCAGAGGCCACGATGGGCAGGGTGATCTGGCGAAATGCCTCAAAAGGGGTGCAGCCCTCAACGATGGCCGCCTCTTCGATCTCGCGGGGCAGCTCATCGAAATAGGCCTTCATCAGCCAATAGGAAAACGGCAACGTCACGATCCCGTAGATCAACGCAAGCCCCCACCATGTGTCAATCATACCAAGAAACGACCACATGATCATCACCGGGATCATTACCGCCAGCGGCGGAAAGATCCGCAACTGAAGCAGAGACAAGCCGATGCTTTCATTTATTTTCTCGCGGCTCACAGCATAAGCAGCCGCCGTTCCACAGATCACAGCGATCAACGTTCCTGAGATTGCGGTCAGCAAACTGGCATAAAGCGGGCTCCAGACTGTGCGGTCCAACCCGACCATCTGATCGGGTGAATTTCCTGTGAACACATAGCGAAAGTTGTTCAGCGTTGGATCTTTTGGCAAGAAAGTCAGCCCACCGGCAGCTGATGTCCATTCTGCCGCAGGCTTGAACGCCATTGATGCCATCCATGAGATTGGCAAAAGCGCAAGCGCAGCAAAAAAGGCCACCGCAAGGGTGCGTAATATTAGTCCAGTCATTGTGATCTCCGGTTGGGTAACGACCCCGCGGCGAACCGTCCGCGCGGGGTCGCTTGGGTTAGCCCTTTTCGACGAGCGTCGGCCACGCTGCGCGACTGGCTTGAATGGCGGGGATCATCTTTTCCTCGCCTTTCCGTTTGATCACCCGTTCCCATTTACGCTGCGCGGCGCGCATCGCGTCTTCGGGTGATTTCTGCCCCGTCAATGCGGCCTGCAGTTCCTCGTCCAATGCGGAATCGAACGCCGTCTGCCCGGCAAAGTTGATGGTCGGTGCCGACCGTGCGATGGTCTCACGGATCGTGTCCATCATGTAGGGATGATAGGCGTCCTCAACGAACTGCTCTGAGAAGTTGGCCTTTTGGAAGGGATCGAAATACCCTGCCGGATTGCCAGCCATCCACGAATACACCCGTGTCGAACTGAGCCACTGGAGGAACAGATAGGCGGCCTCCGGATTGGCGCTGTTGGAACTGACCGTGCCGGTGATGTTGTAGTAAATCACCGAACGGCGCACCAAATCGCCATCATGGTTCACACCGGGTGGAATATAGGCGCTCAACTGGCCTGCCGCGGCACTTGCCGGACTGCCATCCGCATTCATCCGGTCCACAAATTTGGTAACATTGGTATAGGTCGTCAAATGCGGCGTTTGCCCGCTTCCGATCCCGGCATAGCCCTCGGCATATGTCCAAGACAATGCATCAGGATGCGCCCACTCGCGTGATTTAACGTATTCGGATGCCGCCTTGATCGCCTGATCCGTGTCCAGATTTGGCCGGCCTTCCTCGTCAAACCAATACATGTTCGGTACGGCCTGCGCCGCAAAACGTGCATAGAACCGGGGCAAGCCCCAGAATGGCGCCATGTCGTTGCCATTGCCATAGATCTTGGTGCCGCCCAGACCGGTCCGACCGGTAAAGAACGTGCTGATCTGATCGCTTTCTTCCCAAGTGCTTGGCGGTGCGAGCAGACGGCCATATTCGTCTTCGAATGGTTTGGCATGGGCGGAATCTTCAAAATAGCTTTTGTTATAGACCCAGGTTTGAAAGTCACCGTCCAATGAGGCACCATAGTAATCGCCTCCGTATTTGTACAGAAGTTCGGCTGTCTGTGCCGTGGGTGTGCCCCGCTCTTCGTCCGCCCAATCAGGCTGGTAGGTTGCAACAAAATCATTGAGGTTCATCGCGCCGCCGGCCTCGACCAGATCGCCGAGACTGTTCCAAGGGTGGGTGTAGATGTCGAATGCGCCCGATTGTGTTGTCACATCCTGCAAAACCCGTTTCCAGATGTCCCCTGCCGGTGCGCCGACGATCTCAATTTCAACACCGGTTTCCGCTTCCCATACTTCCTTGACCGAAGGACCGGACGGGAACGGCTGTGTGATCTGACCAATCGCACCATCGGTCAAAAGCATCGTGATCTTTGCAGGTGCCCGCCCTTCGGCGACCATCTTTTTCATTGCTTCAATGGCACGGCCCTCTGAATGCGATTCATTGTATTGAAACCGCTCAGCGCCAGGAAACCCTGTTGGGCCACCGGTCATGCCAGATGCAAGTGCCGAGGCATGCGCTGGCCGGATAAACCGTGGATTAATCCCAACAGCACCAAGCGCAGTCATTGCGGCGCCGCCCTTAAGCATTCCTCTCCGCGTAAAGTTGGTCTTTGTCATAACTTCCTCCCCTGAGACACGCACTCCGCCCTTCTTGATCGGTCGCGTTTCATCTCGCCCCTTTAGGGAAGAGGAAACGTTTACATTAGTCAATCCTGAATCTTTACGATTTCTAGATGACAAAATCAGCATGTTCTAATATGTTATTTTTAAACAAAAATTCATCTATAGTTGGAATTATTGCAATATTTTCACTGATGAAAATTCTCAATTTTTCGAAATTTCTTGACATTGCGGTTGGACTTTTCGAGGATCAAACTGGAAACGTTTACTTGAGCTATGCACGTCAATTTGCCATAGTCGAATCAACACAAAGGGAGAGACCACAATGGAAACCATCAAAGGACCGGGCCTGTTTTTGGGCCAGTTCGCCGGCGACGACGCGCCGTTCAACAGCCTCGACGCGATTTGCGGATGGGTCAAAGAATGCGGCTTTGAAGCCGTCCAGCTGCCAATGTGGGATGCCCGCTTTATTGATCTGAAAAAGGCAGCCGAATCAAAAACCTATGCGGATGAGTTAAACGGCATCGCCAAAGAGAACGGCGTCGTGATTTGTGACACCGCCAGCCACATTCAGGGCCAACTTTGTGCGGTCCACCCTGCTTATGACACGTGGATGGATGGCCTCTGCCCGCCCGAAGTGCGCGGCAACCGCAATGCACGGCAGGCGTGGGCGATTGAACAACTAAAGGATTGCGCCCGCGCGTCCAAGAACCTCGGCCTGACCGAACATGCCACTTTCAGCGGCGCTTTGGCTTGGCCCTTCTGGTATCCCTTCCCGCAGCGCGACGAAGGTCTGATCAATGAAGCCTTCGACGAACTGGCCCGCATTTGGCTACCGGTTCTTGATGTATACGAAGAGAACGGCGTTGATCTGTGCTTTGAGCTGCACCCGACCGAGGATCTGTATGACGGCGTGACGTTTGAAATGTTCCTTGAACGGGTGAACAATCACAAACGGTGCCACATCAACTATGACCCCAGCCACTTTGTAAAACAGGGCTTGGACTATGTGCAGTTCATTGATCACTATCATGAGCGGATCAAGATGTTCCACGTCAAGGACAGCGAGTTTAACCCAACCGGCAAACAAGGTTTCCTGTCTGGATACCAACCTTGGCTGAAACGCGCAGCGCGTGACCGCAGCCTTGGTGACGGCCAGACGGATTTTGGTGCGATTTTCTCCAAGCTGACGGAATATGATTTCAAAGGCTGGGCCGTCTACGAATGGGAAGACTGCATTGAGCATCCCGAAGATGCAGCCCCCAAAGGCGCACAGTTCATCCGCGATTGCATTCGCCGGGTCACAGACAAGACGTTTGACGACTTTGCCGGCGGCAAGGGTGATACGTCTGGTGCCCGTGCAATCCTCGGCCTGGAGTAAGCAGCATGGCAATCGAATCCTTTGGAACAGAACAAGCCGCAAGAAAATTGCGGCTTGGTATGGTCGGCGGGGGCCGGGGCGCGTTCATCGGTGCAGTGCACCGCATGGCGGCCCGCCTCGACGATAAATGGGACATTGTTGCAGGGGCGCTATCCGCAGACCCCGAAAATGCCAAGGCGTCCGGTGCCGATCTGGGGCTTGATCCCGACCGTGCCTATACCAGTTGGCAAGATATGCTGGCGGGCGAAAGCAGCCGCGAGGACGGCATTGATGCGGTGTCCATTGTGACACCCAACCATTTGCATTTCGATGTCTCAAAGGCGTTTCTCGAAGCGGGGATCAATGTCATTTGTGACAAGCCGATGACCGTTACGTTTGAGCAATCTCAGGCCCTTGTGAAAGTCGCAGATGCCAGTGGTGTGCAGTTTGTTCTGACCCAGAACAACACCGGTTATCCATTGGTCCGTCAGGCCCGCGCGATGGTGGCCGATGGTACGCTTGGCGATATTCAGGTGATCCGCACCTCTTATGTTCAAGATTGGCTGACCACCGCGCTTGATGCCGAAGGGCAAAAACAGGCCGCGTGGCGCACCGATCCAAAATTGGCGGGCGTCGGCGGATCCATTGGCGATATTGGGGTGCATGCGTTCAATCTGGCGGCGTTCATTTCTGGTCTGGAACTCGAAGAAGTCTGTGCCGATCTGCGCAGCTATGTTCCGGGCCGGCAACTTGATGACAACGCCAACGTGCTGCTGCGCTACAAAGGCGGGGCAACCGGCACGCTTTGGACCAGTCAAGTTGCGCCGGGCAATTACAACCGCTTGAGCATTGGTATCTATGGCACCAAAGGCGGCCTTGAATGGGTTGGTGAGGACAATGACAACCTCTACTACACCCCATTTGGTGAGCCGACCCGCACCATCACCCGCGGTGGTCCCGGTGCGATGGATGTCGCCAATGCTGGCACCCGCATGCCGCCGCGCCACCCCGAGGGTTACATTGAAGGGTTCGGAAACATCTATTCCAATGCCGCCGAGATGATTTGGGCCGCCAAGGAAGGACGCGATCCTGATCCGTTTGCCACCGATTTGCCAACCGTACGAGACGGCGCCACAGGTCTCGCGTTTATCGAGGCCTGCGTACAATCATCCAACGAAGGCGCCGTTTGGCAAAGGGTAGAAAAGGCCGGCTAGGCTTAGGCCTGGACAACAATCCGCGACACCCGCCAGAGTGCAAACAAAAGGAACGCAACTTGACCCCGACCGACATTTTTCGCCACACGGCATTGGGTCGGGGTCTGGCCGACATCCGGCAGGTTGCGATCAGCGATGGCCCCGGCGCGGGTGGCCGCCTGATTGAGGTGCGCACGCCAAGCGGGCTGTGCGCTGATATTGCACTTGACCGGGGCGGTGATCTGCTCCGCCTGTCATATAGGGGGGCGGAAGTCGGGTGGCATTCCAACACCCGCGCCCCCTGCCCCTGGCCCGACAGTGAGGCCGAGCATGGCCTAGGTTTCCTGCGCGGATTTGACGGGTTCATGGTGACATGCGGCCTTGATCATCACGGTGTACCAACGGAAACCTCTGCGGCGGCGATGCTCTATCCACTGAGAGACAGCAATGTGCATCCGCTGCACGGCCGCATCGCCGCACAAAAAGCCGAAGTTATCGAAAAGCAGATTGATTGGGACGCTGGCGTGATGTCCATCAAGCTGCGCATCCAACAGGCTAGCGTTTTTGGTGAAAACCTCGAACTGCTGCGGCACTATAGGTTTTCCCTGTCCAACGCCGAGATCAAGATCGCAGATCGTGTGACCAACCGTGGGTTTCGCCCTGTGCGCCACGGCATCCTTTACCATTTCAATGCTGGTTACCCGTTCCTGAATGCTGAAAGCCGCCTGATCGGTGATGCTTGGGGGCTGCGTAACCAGCTTGACGCAAATGGCGCCGTCCCATCGGACGACCACGTCGAAGTGGTACAGGTCGGCGCCGCACCGCAGGACGGACACATCGGGCTGACCAATGGCAATGACCATGCGCTTTCCATTCAATTTGACCCCGAAGCCCTGCCAGTGACCGCCCTTTGGCAGGCCTATCAATCTGGCACCTTTGCCCTTGGACTTGAGCCGCAAACCGATTTGAACAACAAGACGCAATCACGTCTGGTTGCGGGAGAGCAGAGAGACTACTATCTGACCGTGTCCGTCAGCGGCCCGTGAATTTCAGCCCCGTTTTCCACCATTATGTGAGAGTTGTACCTTTATGAAATCCAAGGCTCCCAAGGTGTCGATCAAGGACGTCGCGCAGGCCGCCGGGGTTTCGATCGCAAGTGTCAGCCGGGCGATGAATGAAGGCACAGGCAACGTATCCGAGGCCACGCGCCAAAAGGTCGAAAAAGCCATCGCCGATCTGAACTACCGCCCCAATTGGATCGGTAAAGCGCTGCGCGGCCATTCCAACAATACCTTTGCCATGATCATCTCAAGCATCCAGAACAACTTCTTTTCTGCAGTGGCGTGGGAAATTGAACGCCGCCTGAACGACGAAGGCGCGGCAATGCTATTGTTCAACTCAAACGAAAACATGCAACTTCAGGACCGCTGTCTCGAAGAAATCCGTTCGCGGCAGGTCGCTGGAGTGTTCATGCTATGCGCAGTTGATAGCCCCAACCTTAAGGAACTGGCAGAGCATACGCCGGTGGTTTTGATCAACAGACAGATTGATGATCTGCCCGATTTGCCATTTGTCGGCATTGACGACCGGTCCGCAGCAAGCGAATTGGCCAAGGCGATTATGCGCGAAAACGATGGCCCGATTGCCCTGATCCACGGGCCCCAAACTTCCAAGACCAGCCGCGCCCGTCTGGAAGGGTTCCGCAGCGAGTTCGAACGGGGAGGCCGCGCCATTTTGCCCCAGAATATGATCGAAGCAGAGCTGTCGATGGAAAGCGGATATGCCTGCGCAGTTTACCTTATGAACACTGCCGAAACCCGATTTTCCGCCATCGTATGCGGCAACGACCAGATTGCCTATGGCGCGTACAGGCGCTGCCGTGAGCTGGGCTTGAACGTACCGCAAGACACCGCGATCTACGGGTTTGATGACAACCCTCTCAATCACTGGCTTGCCCCGTGGCTCAATACCGTGAGCGTGCCGCATGTGCGTTATGCCGAAGAAGCGGTTGAGCGGATGAAACGTTTGGTCAACGGGCAGACCGTTGAAAACGCGATCCTGCCCTACGACATCATCCTACGGCGTTAACCGTCCTCTCTGCCATTTAACCTGTATGGAAAAGGCGCCGGCCTATTGCAGCCAGCGCCCATTTGTTCAGACCAGATGCACGGCACGGCCATCGGCCTGAAGTGCGCCCTTGGCAACGTAAAGCAAAATGGCGCTTAGCCCGCCGATAAACAGCTCAAGACCAAGTATCTGTAGCATCGCGGCATTTGGCAGGCCATCTGCCACCACACTCACAATTCGCGACAAACCAAAGGACAGATACAGCGTTGCCGAGAGCGCCAGCGCAATCACCGCCATGTTTGATCGGAACGCCCCGGTCAGAATGATCAAACCAGAAAGCAAAACCATGCCGCCCGGTGATCTCATTTCGTTCAACAGGTTCACGTCACTGCCCAAATGAAGCCCCGCGGAGGCGTGAAAGACATGCGGCATAAACAGGACGCCAAATCCGACGCCCACCGCGACTAGCCCCGCCAGCGCCAGTGAGACCTTGATCATAATTGAGGTTTTCATTTCATTATCCCTTTCTTTATTGATTATCTAAAAATACCCTCAATTTCAGTACGAACAATAATAGCTTGTCCGAGTTTTATACCATTTCGTCTTGAATATCTGGACGGTCCTCCAATTTTGCACTATCAGACTGTTCCATGCAGAGCATCAAACACCACGTTCCTGACCCGTCATCTGTCGCGCAACCGCTTGGTGATCCACTGGGCGAAGTGCTTCATCTTTTGAAGTTAACGGGCACATTCTATTGCCAGTCCGAACTGTCTGCACCTTGGGGGTTTAACGTTCCGCAAGTAGACCGCGTGCTGGCCTTTTTGGTGGTCACCGAAGGCCACTGCTGGCTCGAAATCGCCAATCAAGAGCCATTGTTGGTCGCTCAAGGCAACTTGGTTCTGCTGACCTCTGGCGCATGTCACACCCTGCGCAGTGACCCGCATGCCAAAACCGAGGATCTCGCCGACTTGCCGGTTCGAAAAATCACGGATGCCTATGAGACCCTGCAATATGGCGGCGGCGGCGATGTGACTCGCGCCATGTACGGCATTGTCCGGTTTGATCATGCCGCAGGTCAGCGGCTGATGGCGTTGTTGCCAGATGTTCTTAAGATCGACACATGGCAAGGACACACCGGCACCTGGCTTCAAAGCACGTTGCAATTCATTTCAAACGAAGCCCGCGAATTGCGCCCCGGCGGCGAAACGGTGATCACGCGGCTGGCTGATGTTGTGGTCATCGAGGCAATCAGAAACTGGATCAACACCGCGCCCGAGGCAAACACAGGTTGGTTGCTGGGCGTCCGAGACGCTCAGATTGGCCAAGCCATCATGGCAATGCATCGCACCCCCGCGGCTGATTGGACAGTCGAGACGTTGGCCAAGACGGCTGGCATGTCCCGCTCTGCATTTTCAGCCCGGTTCAGTGACCTCGTGGGCCAGCCAGCCATGCAATACTTGACACTTTGGCGCATGC
>Ga0316204_10010540_pt1 | contig 11880 bp, 10 predicted proteins | sample 6monrhotite_MG_2_FD_205661 | JGI IMG/M metagenome (GOLD analysis project Ga0316204, IMG submission 205661) | Microbial mat bacterial communities from mineral coupon in-situ incubated in ocean water Damariscotta River, Maine, United States -... | ecosystem: Environmental > Aquatic > Marine >...
AAGATCACGGAACCACCGGTTGGCGCTTCAACGTGCGCATCGGGTAACCATGTATGCACTGGCCACATTGGCACCTTAACTGCAAAGGCCAACAGGAATGCAATGAAGATGAGAATCTGTTCTTGCAAGCTCAATTGCACAGCATGGAAGGCAAGAATGTCAAAACTACCAGCTTTAAAGTACAAGTAGATTAACGCAACCAACATGAACACCGAGCCCAAGAAGGTGTAAAGGAAGAACTTAATGGTTGCGTAAACGCGATTAGGTCCACCCCAGATACCGATAATCAAGAACATCGGTATTAACATCGCTTCCCAATATACATAAAACAGAATTGCATCTAATGATGCGAATACACCATTAATCAAACCCTGCATAATCAGGAATGCAGCCATGTATTGTGAAACGCGGTGCGTGATGACCTTCCAACCAGCCAAAACAATAATAATCATTATCACGCTGGTTAAAATAATCAGTGGCATCGAAATACCATCAACACCTAATGCATAACGAATATCAAACGCTTCAATCCAGTTCGATGTTTCTGTAAATTGCATCGCAGCTGTACCGGTATCAAAGCCGGTATACAAAGGAATGCTTAATAAGAAAGTGACGACCGTAACAATCAAGGCAATAGGTCGTGCGCCCCATGGATCTTTATCGCCAACAGCTAAAACAATCAGGCCACCAAAAATGGGTACCCAAATAAGAAGACTAAGTAATGGTAAATCTGCAAACATATCCCTTAGGCTCCCCACCAAACAAACCAGCTAAGAAGTCCTAGCAGGCCAACAATCATCACAAAAGCGTAATGGTATAAATAACCGGTTTGTACAACACGCACGACACCGGCAAACCAATTAATAGCCGCCGCGCTACCGTTGACGATTAAACCATCAATAACATTGACATCACCCTGCTTCCACAATCCTTTACCTAACAGACGGCCACCGCCCGCAAAGACATTGATGAACAGATCATCCATGTAGTATTTGTTTTCGAATAGGGTATGCAAGAAACCAAGTTTGTCTTGGAACCAATCAGCGATGCTTGGACGCTTCATGTAAATAAACCATGCGCTAAATAAACCACCCATCGCAAGCCAGAAAGCGGGGCCTTGCATTCCATGTAACACAAAACCAAGTGGCCCATGGAAATCAGCAGCTAATCCGGCAATGACATTATGTGCATCGGCAACATAAATTGCCGCACCAAAATAATCACCCATCACAACATCACCCAATAGGTAACCCGCGAAAACAGATGGAATAGCTAATAAGATTAGCGGTACCGTGACGACGGCCTTACATTCATGTAGATGTTCACGCGTGTGTTCATCCATCCGTTCTTTACCGTGGAAGACCAGGAAGAACATACGGAAACTATAAAGTGCCGTGATAAATACGCCCGCTAATACGGCTATGTAGGCAAAGTTATGTATCCAGGTAGCATGATCTAATTGAGTCGACGCATGCACGGCTTCAATAATCGTATCTTTGGAGAAGAAACCGGCGAAGCCAGGAAAACCAATCAATGCCAACGAACCAACTAATGAAGTCCAGTAAGTGATCGGCATGTATTTACGCAGACCACCCATCTTGCGCATATCCTGTTCATGATGCATGGCGATAATCACCGCACCTGCCGCCAGGAATAACAAGGCTTTAAAGAAGGCATGCGTCATCAGGTGGAATATTGCAGCTGAATAAGCCGATGCACCCAAGGCAACGGTCATGTAACCCAGTTGCGACAATGTTGAATAGGCAACAACACGTTTAATATCGTGCTGAACCAAACCGAGGAAGCCCATAAACAATGCAGTAACCGCACCGATAAACAATACAAATCCTAATGCCGTTGTCGACAACTCAAATATCGGCGACATCCGCGATACCATAAAGATACCCGCCGTCACCATTGTTGCCGCATGGATCAAAGCAGAGATCGGTGTTGGGCCTTCCATTGAATCAGGTAGCCAAACGTGCAGTGGCACTTGTGCCGATTTACCCATGGCGCCAATGAACAGCAAAATACAGATCACGGTTAATACCGACCATTCCATACCTGGGAATATCTGCATTGTTTCGCCAACAAGGCTTGGGACTTTTTCAAACACAGTCGCGTAATCAAGTGAGCCGGTGTACATCAATACAGCTGCGATACCGAGCAAGAAACCAAAGTCACCAACACGGTTAACCAGAAATGCTTTCAAGTTCGCAAAGATAGCCGTCTCGCGGGTATACCAGAAACCAATCAATAAATATGAGACTAAACCAACCGCTTCCCAACCGAAGAACAGTTGCAAGAAATTGTTTGCCATTACCAACATTAACATTGAGAAAGTAAATAAGGCGATGTAACTAAAGAAACGCTGGTAACCCGGATCATCGTGCATGTAACCGATAGTGTAGATGTGTACCATTAACGATACGAAGGTCACCACGACCAGCATAATCGCCGTTAATTTATCGACAAGAAAACCAATCTCAAATTTAATACCGTCACTCACGAGCCAGGTATAAACAGATTCGTTATACGTCGCCATGCCATCAATCAAAAACAGTTTCATGACATAAAAAGACAATGCACATGATAGTGCGACGCCGGAAATAGTTACCCAGTGAGATGCCTTGCGTCCTATTTGTTTACCAAATAGACCCGCAAGCACAGAACCGACTAGCGGTGCGAGAACAATTGTCAGAAATAGATTTTCCATACGACTACGCCTTAACCCTTCATTCCGCTGATGTCATCAACGTTAATTGAATGACGTTTACGGAACAGCACGATAAGAATGGCTAAGCCAATCGCCGCCTCGGCTGCTGCAACAGTCAGAATAAAGAAAACAAAAATCTGCCCTGCCGTATCATTTAGATAATACGAGAAAGCGATAAAATTTAAATTTACAGCCAGCAACATCAGCTCAACTGACATCAACAGGATGATAATATTTTTTCGGTTTATGAAAATGCCGGCCACTGAAATACTGAATAAAATTGCAGCAACAATGAGGTAATGAGATAAAGCAATCATGATTTGCTTCCCCCATCATAATCCGCATCTGAATCCATTTTTACGACCCGCACTTGATCCGTTGCCTTTGTTGCAACTTGAACGTTGATGTTCTGATGACGAGTACCTTCACGACGACGCATCGTCAGAGAGATAGCGGCAACAATTGCGACCAACAGAATGGCAGCCGCAATTTCAAATGGGTAGAGATAAACGGTATATAAGACGCTGCCTAGCTCGCGGGTATTACTGTAATCAGCAGCATGACGTGTTGGTTCAGCAAACTGTTCTAAACCAAAGTTTGCCGGGCCGACAACGAGAATCAATTCAATCGCCATAATCACGGCAACAACAGCTGCGATTGGTAGGTATCTTGCGAAACCTTCTCGCATACGTGCAATATTAATATCCAACATCATGACAACAAACAAGAACAACACCATGACGGCACCAACATAAACAAGTATCAACGTAATCGCGAGGAACTCTGCTTCCAACATTAACCATAATGCCGCACAATTAAAGAACGTCATCACCAAGAACAACGCTGAATGCACCGGGTTTTTCATCGTAATTACCATGGTTGCAGCAAATAGCAGCAATCCGGCAAAAACATAAAAGCTAATAATTTCAACCATAATTCAGTACCTACCTTAACGGTATGCGGCATCCTCAGCGCGATCTTTGGCAATCTGATTTTCACAAAGATCGCCATGACGCAGTAATTTCTCTTTGGTCATAATGTTCTCACCTCGATTTTCGAAGTGATACTCAAGCTCTCTGGTTTCAACAATCGCATCAACCGGACAGGCTTCTTCACAAAAGCCGCAATAAATACATTTAAATAAATCGATGTCATAACGCGTAGTACGGCGCGAACCATCTTCGCGTTGCTCCGACTCAATCGTAATGGCTAACGCCGGGCAAACTGCTTCGCAAAGCTTACAAGCAATGCAACGCTCTTCACCATTTGGATAACGACGTTGCGCATGCAAGCCGCGGAAACGTCCCGATTGTGGTGTTTTCTCTTCCGGGTAAAAAAGCGTGAATTTCTTTCTGAAATAGTAACGCCCCGTTACGCTCATACCTTTTAATAGTTCAGTTAAGAACAGGCTTTTGAAAACACTTTTCATGGAATTGATCATCAGCTTATCCTCTTAATCAAACCACGGGCCAAGTTGCATCAGCACCATGACGGCAACTACCAGCAACCAAACGATTGTTACAGGAATAAATACTTTCCAACCCAGACGCATAATTTGGTCATAACGGTAACGCGGGAATGTCGCGCGGAACCAAAGGAAGAAAATCAGGAAGAAGGCTGTTTTCATGATAAACCACTGAATACCATCACCGGCCAACGTTCCAAAGATGCCCTCTGGTATCCATGCCGCAGGTAATGGTGAATACCAACCGCCAGCAAACATAATTGCGGTTAGTGCCGCTATTAAAATCATGTTGGCATATTCCGCCAAGAAGAATACGGCAAAGGCCATACCTGAGTAATCAACATGGAAACCGGCAACGATTTCTGACTCGCCTTCCGCTACGTCAAATGGCGCACGGTTAGTTTCCGCAACACCTGAAATAAAGTAGACAATAAACAGCGGGAATAACGGTAACCAGAACCAATCGAGGAAGCCGAGTTCTCCATGCTGCGATTCAACAATCACGCGCAGATTCAAGTCACCTGCTGCAATCAATACACCAACCAATGCAAAACCCATCGCAATTTCATAAGCGACAATTTGTGCCGACGAACGTAACGCACCTAAGAAGGCATATTTAGAGTTTGAAGACCAACCAGCAATAATGACGCCATAAACACCGAGTGAGGTAATGGCTAATACATACAACAGTCCAGCATTGACTTCATCAGCAATACCGAGAAAATCATTCAGCGGAATAACTGCCCAAGCCGCAAGCGCGGTCGCAAGTGAAATAACCGGCGCCATCAAGAACAACAGCTTATTGGCCTTGGTAGGAATAATAATTTCCTTGAACATCAGTTTCACAGCATCGGCAATCGGCTGGCCGAGACCCCACATCTTGAAACCAAAGAAACCAACACGGTTCGGTCCAATTCGCACTTGCATATAACCGATGATCTTACGTTCTGCAAAGGTTAAGTAAGCGACACAAAGCATCAATGGCACCATCAGCGCAACAATGCTGAGTACGATCTGCACTATGGTGAATGACCAAAAGAATTCACCCCAACCCCAAACTGTATCGAACAACTCGCTCATAATCTTTCCACTAGTCCTTCGTTACCGTTACGGTTTGGTAAGGTGCACCAAGACCACTGTTTAAATAAGTTGCGCTGTTTACCATTACACAATTATCTGGAATACGTTCATCAAGTTTCAATTCAGCCGAAACCTCATCATCTCCCTGCCCAACTACAACACGCACTGCATCGGTAACACTCAACTTATTCGCTGTGGTCGCATTCATTGCCACGGTTTCAGTTGCCGCGTGTACTGTTTGCTGTAATGCCGAAGCACGACGCACAACATTGTCGGTTGCATAAATAGTCAAATCACTGATACGTACTAATGCATCGCTATTTGAAAGTTTGCTTGGACACTGCCAATTCAACTGATTGTCTTTGCTCATACTGGCGCTATCGCGTTCTACTTCAGCACGCACTTCCTCTGATGAAAGGTAGTCATAGCCATTCAGATCTAGCAAATTACCAAGCACTCTGAGTATTTTCCACGCTGGACGCGTTTCACCCAATGGTGCGCAATTAGCCGAGAAACGTTGCCACGTGCCCGCTGCATTTACAAACGTACCTGATGTTTCTGAGTACGGCGCCATTGGTAACATGACGCTGGCGTATTCACGCATCGCATCAGATATAAATGGCGTTAAACAAACCACAAAATCAGCGGCGTTAAGTGCACGCATGGCTTGTGCCGGATTGATGCAATCAAGTTCTGGCTCCACATTCATTAGCATGTAGGTTGACGCAGGACTGTCAAACATTGTCATGGCATTTTTGCCGGTAGTTACTTCTTTACCACCAACGCCTGCAAACGGTAATGCGCCGGCTAAACGGGCACCTACACTGTTCGCGCCACGTGGTAAGTAACCAAATGTTGCCTTAGCTAATTTTGCGAGCAAACCGGCAAGCGCGCGGATTGCAGATAAATCAGCCATTGCCATCGCTTGTGTACCAATAATGACGGAGCTGTTTTCCGCATCATTAAGGTTATTGGCAATAGCTGTATGTGTTTCCGTTTCATTGACTGAAGAAATCAATGCATCTAGTCCAGCTGGTGCTGATTGTTGTGTTATCGCCAACATCGCTTTAACAATTGCAGCTAGTTCTGAAGTCAGTGCGTCAGGATGGGCAACAATCTTTTCAGCAATTGGGTAATTAATATCGTAATCAATGCTATTTAATAGCATGACCTTAGCGCCATTGCTGACGGCTTTACGTAGGCGATGTGATGCAATCGGTTGGTCATGACGAATGTTCGAACCAATCAACAATGCCGCATCAACAGATTCAAGTGCTGCAATTGACGAACCCAGGCCTTGAGCAATCGGCAAACCATTATCATCAGAAAAATCTTGTTGGCCAATACGATAATCAATTGAAGTTGCGCCCATATCACGCAATAACTTCTGCATAAGAAAGGCTTCTTCGGTTGTTGCGTTTGGTGATAGCAACCCAGCAATACTTGCCGCGTTGCCACGCAAGCCTTCAACAACTTCTTCAAGTGCCGTATTCCAATCCGTTGCTTGCCATTCACCACCAACCTTAATCATTGGTGCAGTCAGTCTGGACTTGCTGTTTAGTCCTTCGTAGGCATAACGATCACGATCTGAAATCCAGACTTCGTTAATCTTTTCATTTTCGTTTGGCACAACGCGAACAATTTCTTTCTCGCGAATATGGGTATTGATGTTCGAACCAATACAATCATGTCCTGCAATGCCTGCTGTTGAGCGCATTTCCCAAGCTCGCGCCGCAAAGCGCGAAGGCTTAGCAGTTAACGCACCAACCGGACAAACATCAATAACATTACCTGACATTTCAGAATCGACACTGCGTTCGATATAAGTGCCAATCAATGTATTTGTACCACGACCCATGCCGCCAAGTTCTTTGTCGCCACCGACTAATTCAATAGTACGAATACAACGTGTGCAATGAATGCAACGCGTCATTTCAGTTTCAATCAGTGGACCAATATTTTTATCTTTTACAACGCGTTTCTTTTCAGCGAATCGAGAGACACTACGACCATAACCCATCGCAATATCTTGCAGCTCACACTCACCACCTTGATCGCAAATCGGACAATCAAGCGGATGGTTAATCAATAAGAATTCCATCACGCCTTGTTGCGCCTGTTTGGCGAAGTCTGAACTGGTCAAAACCTTCATACCGTCCATAACTGGTGTAGCACATGCAGGTAATGGTTTTGGTACACCTTCCACTTCAACCAAACACATCCGGCAGTTAGCGGCGATAGGTAATTTCTTGTGGTAACAGAAGCGTGGAATATAAACATTCGCATCATCGGCTGCGTGAATAATCATTGAACCTTTAGCTGCTTGCATCGGCACGCCATTGATTTCAATATTCACCATGTCATCGGCATTTATTTCAGGTTTCGCGCTCATGCTGCGGCTCCCTTATCATTGCCACCGACAAGACATTTCTTGTTCGTAATATGATATTCAAATTCACTACGGAAATGCTTGAGGAAACTTTGTACTGGCCATGCAGCGGCTTCACCGAATGCGCAAATAGTGTGTCCTGCAATTTGTCCTGCAGCCGATTCGAGTAGATCCAAATCTTCAGGACGACCTTGTCCATTTTCGATACGTTCTAATACGCGGTACATCCAACCTGTGCCTTCACGACACGGTGTACATTGACCACAAGACTCTGCGTAGTAGAAACGCGATAAACGCATTAAGGCTTTCACCATACACGTTGTTTCATCCATCACGATAACGCCGCCCGAACCGAGAGCAGAGCCGGCTTTCGCAACCGAATCATAATCGAGATCACATTCCATGATGACATCAGCAGGCATAACCGGCATTGAACAACCACCAGGGATAACGGCTTTTAATTTATTTCCATCACGCACACCGCCTGCTAATTCAAGCAAGTCTTTAAAAGGCGTACCCATCGGAATTTCATAAACACCTGGCTTATTAACGTGACCGGCAATTGAGAATAACTTCATGCCGCCGTTATTTGGTTTACCCAAGTTGAGGAACCAGTCTGCACCGTTACGAATAATCGACGGAACTGAGGCAAGCGTTTCAGTGTTGTTAATGGTTGTTGGTTTACCGTACAAACCAAAGTTGGCCGGAAATGGTGGTTTAAACCGTGGCTGACCTTTTTTGCCTTCGAGTGACTCAAGCAACGCTGTTTCTTCACCACAAATGTAGGCACCTGCACCGAGGTGACCATACAGTTCAAAATCAAATCCGCTGCCCAAAATATCTTTACCAAGGAAGCCTGCATCATAGGCTTCTTTTAATGCCTGCTCGAAACGTTCGAATGGTTCGTGATGAAACTCACCGCGCAAATAGTTATAGCCAGCCGTTGCACCAATTGCGTAACCTGCAATGATCATGCCTTCCACTACTGAATGTGGATTGAAACGCAGGATGTCACGATCTTTAAATGTACCCGGCTCACTTTCATCCGAATTACATACGATATATTTTTCACCGGCGGCTGTGCGAGGCATAAAGCTCCACTTCAAGCCGGTTGAGAAACCCGCACCACCACGACCACGCAAGGCAGAACCCTTAACAGTCTCAATAACATCTTCCTGCGAGATCTTGTCTGCAAGAATTTTTTTCAGCGCTTCATAACCACCGGTCTTGATGTAGTTCTCAAGAGTCCACGGTTCGTCGAATTGCATTGTCTGGAAACAAACTTCGTTTGCCATGATGAGTCCGCCTTAACCTTTTCTAATCCAATCCATCAAGGATTGCGTCTATTTTTTCTGGTGTTAATTTTTCATGGTAATGACCATCAACAACCATCATTGGACCGCCACCACACGCTGCCAAACATTCTTCTTCGATTTTCATTGTGAACTTGCCATCAGCCGTTGTTTCGCCTTGCTTAATACCAAGTTTCTTTTCTATATATTCAACGACCGTATCTGACCCCATTAACATGCAACAAATATTCGTGCAGATATTAATTTTATGACGGCCACACGGCTCACGATCGAACATTGAATAAAATGTAGCGACTTCATAAACACTGACGCGAGGCATACCAATATATTCTGCTACCGCATTCATAATTTCTTCTGTTAACCAACCGCCATTCTGTTCTTGTGCCGCAGTCAGCGCAGGAATCACTGCAGACTCACGACGGTCCGCCGGAAACTTGGTTAACCAGTGTTCAATTTCTTTGCGTACTGATTCACTCAGTACATCATTGGCTGTTTGCATTTGTTCACTCATTAGCGGTCAATCTCGCCGAATACGATGTCCATGGTACCGATAACGGAAACCACGTCTGAAATCATGTGCCCTTTGACCATTTCGTCCATTGCGGATAGATGAGCAAAACCAGGCGCACGTACTTTAACGCGGTATGGCTTATTCGCTCCATCAGACACCATGTAGACGCCGAACTCACCCTTGGGATGTTCAATCGCGGCATAGGCTTCACCTTCTGGCACACAGTAACCTTCAGTAAATAATTTAAAGTGGTGAATAAGCGCTTCCATATCACCTTTCATTGCTTCGCGTGGTGGTGGTGATACTTTGTTATCTTCCAACATCACTGGGCCCGGGTTTGCGCGCAACCAATCAACACACTGTTGGATAATGCGATTTGATTGACGGAACTCTTCCATACGCACCAGGTAACGGTCGTAGCAATCACCATTAACGCCAACCGGAATATCAAATTTAAGCTTGTCGTAAACTTCGTAAGGCTGTTTTTTGCGCAGATCCCATTCGACACCTGAGCCACGTAACATAGGACCCGTAAAACCAAGTTGTAATGCACGCTCTGGTGAAACCGTCGCAATACCAACAGTACGTTGTTTCCAAATACGGTTATCAGTTAACAATGTTTCGTATTCATCAAGTAGTGAGGGGAAACGTGTTACAAAATCGTCAATAAAGTCTAGCAAGCTACCACTGCGTGCTTCGTTCATTTTCGCAACGTCTTTTGCGTTATGCCATTTAGAAACTTTAAACTGAGGCATAAAATTAGGCAGGTCGCGGTAGACACCGCCTGGACGGTAATATGTTGCATGCATACGTGCGCCTGAAACCGCTTCGTATACATCCATTAAATCTTCTCGTTCACGGAAACAGTACAAGAACAGAGTCATTGCACCGATATCAAGCGCGTGCGTTCCTAACCACATCAAGTGATTTAAGATCCGTGTAATTTCGTCGAACATAACGCGAATATATTGCGCGCGTTCTGGTGCTTGCACACCCAATAATTTTTCAATTGCTAAAACATAACCATGCTCATTACACATCATGGAAACGTAATCGAGTCGATCCATGTAACCAATGCTTTGGTTATACGGCTTACTCTCTGCTAATTTTTCCGTACCACGATGCAATAGGCCAACATGTGGATCCGCGCGTTGTACAACTTCGCCATCAAGCTCAAGCACAAGGCGTAACACACCATGTGCAGCAGGATGCTGAGGACCAAAGTTCAACGTGTAATTTCTAATTTCAGGCATTATTCGGTTTCCGCCATATCAGTAGAATCGGCATCGACACCATCAAGGTTGTCACCACGAATAACGCGTGGCACAAGAACGCGTTCTTCAATGCTCACCGGTTGGTAAACGACGCGCTTTTTCTCTGCGTCATAGCGCATTTCAACTTCACCAATTAACGGGAAGTCTTTGCGGAATGGATGACCAACAAAACCGTAGTCAGTCAGAATGCGACGTAAATCAGGGTGGCCGTCAAACAAAATACCGAACAGATCAAATGCTTCGCGTTCAAACCAGTTTGCGCCATTCCAAATATCAACAACAGAATCAACAACAGGGAATTCGCTATCGGCAAAAGTGCGAACACGTAAACGCGTATTGTGTCGATAAGAAATCAGGTGATAGACAACTGCAAAACGATTCTTTTGCCATTTTGCTTCACGTGCTTTATTTTCATTAACTGCGCGGCTAAAACCACTGCTTGATGCGCTGTTGGTTTCCCACTCAACTTCACCATAAGTAGAGTAATCAACACCACATACATCCATCACTTGCGAAAACGCAAAGTCCTGCTCATCACGTAAGGCTGTGCAAACTGTTATTAAATGTTCGCGCGGTACTTCCAGCGTAATTTCACGATGGGCAACAAGCACATCAACGGACTGATCCGCAAAACGTTCTTGCAAGCTGTCGGCACGCATTTGCAGTGGTGATTTTGTTATTTCTTCTTCACTCATCAACTGAATTCTTTATCAAGTCCGGGCAATTGTATTAGTACGTCTAATTTTATTCTGTAACTGCATGATGCCGTAGATCAACGCCTCTGCCGTTGGCGGACAACCCGGCACATAAATATCAACTGGCACAATACGATCACAACCACGCACCACGGCATAAGAATAATGATAGTAACCACCGCCGTTCGCACATGAACCCAGGGAGATAACCCAACGCGGTTCTGCCATTTGGTCATAAACCTTACGCAAGGCCGGTGCCATTTTATTAACCAGTGTTCCTGCCACAATCATCACGTCTGATTGTCGAGGGCTAGGACGAAAAATAATACCAAAGCGATCCAAATCGTAACGACTTGCCGCAGAGTGCATCATTTCTACCGCACAACATGCCAGACCAAAAGTCATTGGCCACATTGAACCGGTACGTGCCCAGTTAA
>Ga0316204_10010542_pt1 | contig 11874 bp, 12 predicted proteins | sample 6monrhotite_MG_2_FD_205661 | JGI IMG/M metagenome (GOLD analysis project Ga0316204, IMG submission 205661) | Microbial mat bacterial communities from mineral coupon in-situ incubated in ocean water Damariscotta River, Maine, United States -... | ecosystem: Environmental > Aquatic > Marine >...
CGGCCCGCGAAGCGCGCGCCGTGCTCGAGGTTGGCTGGAGCGAGGAGAGCCTGTTCGAGGCGATCTCGATTGTCGGGCTGTATAATTACATGAACCGGCTGGTCGATGGCGCCGGCCTGGTGCCGGGGCCCGAATATCTGGAGCCAGACCCGGAGCATCTCGAAGCCCGTCGCGGCTCGACCTATACCAAATGGGGCCTGGGCCTCGGCATCGCATCTGACGAAACCCGCTGATTTGTTGTGACAGTCCGTGCCTCGCGAGTGGAGGCACGGGCGTCGCGATGACCGCGAGCCTAGACGCTCGTTGTCAGCCAGGTCAGCCAGGCCGGCGAGTGTTCGACGGCCCAGGCTTCGATGGCCTTGTCGACGCCGGAGATGATCATCACCCCGACGATCAGCATCACGCCGCCCAGCAGCATTTTGCCGATCGAGCCGGCCTGCAGCATTTTCCCGCGCCAGCGCGCCAGGGTCGCGCGCGAGGCCATGCCGATAAAGGTCAGCGGGATGGCGGCACCGATGGCGAAGGCGATCATCACCAGTGTGACCTGGCCCAGACTCTCGCCCTGCGCTGCCAGCAGTGATGCCGCACCAAGGGTTGGTCCGATGCACGGGCTCCAGACGGCGCCCAGCACAACACCCATCGAGAATTGGCCGGTCAATCCGGCCGGACCGTTGGATGAGCCGAGCCGGCTATCCAGCCATCGGCTGGCCGGCGCTGTGACCGTGGCAAAGCCGGCACTCAGCATCGGAACCAGCAGAATGATCCCGACAGCGGCGAGCATGATGCCGCCGGCCTTGCGGATCCATTCGGCGTCGAGCCCGATGGAATAGCCGATCGTCGCGACGAATAGTCCCACCAGGACGAAGGACAGGGTCAGGCCTGCCGCAAGGCCGAGCGGTCCGAATTTGTGGTTATTGGATGCCGTGCCGAACACGATGGGCAGTAGCGGCAATACGCAAGGCGACAGGATTGACAGCATACCCGCTATCAATCCCAGGCCATAGGATTCTGGTCCCATAGTCTAAACTCTCCGGATCCGTGAATTAGTTTGTATACGCCTGTGACAGCAGCGACTGGATGTCGCCATCGCTGGTAATCGCAATCGCCCGGCCGACTTCATCGAGGCCGCGATACACAACCAGTGTGCTTTGGCGCCGCGCACCGAAGCCGCGGGCAAGCTGGCGCTGATCGTCCCAGTCGAGCTTCAATATGACCAGGTCGGCAAATTCGCCGCGTTCGAGGATCTGTCCGATCACTTCACCCTGGCGCCGGCAGGTCGGGCACCAGCTCGCGGAGATGTCGACCAGAATTGCCAGTCCCGCCGCCTGGGCCGCCATGAAGCGTTCCTGCGTGAAGGGTTCGGATCTTTCCTCGGTCATGTCCTGTTGCGTGGTGACAAGCAGACCGGAGGCCGAAGCGGCAACGCCGATACAGGCAAAACACGCAGTGGCGAACAGGATCAGGGCGGGCAGTGTCAGTTTCATCAGTGTCTCCGGACGTGCGGGAAGCACCAGACAGGCCGGTGCCACGGGATGGCCATTCCAGCCCAATGACAACAGGTTCGTGTGCGGAGCCGAAAAGGTTACGGGCCGGGCTGTTTTTGGTGGGCGTTGCGGACGATCCGTCGGGAAGTCTGCTTTGGTATGCTGGTGAATGCGCCCCGAGAGAACCGTCCACAACCCGGTGAAGCCCGACCCTTTCGGGGTCAATTAAGGGCGGCCTGATCGAGGCCGGCCCGGCGCCACCCGCCCGCCCGTTTCTGTGCACCGTCCGGGGCGGGACGTGGGGGTATTATGGGCGCGCATGGCGGGGGCGGGGATAAGTGGCGGGAGAGGCGGGGGAAGGGATTGTTGCGGTTGGTGGTTTTGGGATGGAGGATGGGGATAGGGACGCAAGGAGCCGCTTCTACGCCCCCCAAATCCAAATCCTTGTCATCCCTGACGGATGGCCCGACCTGATCGGGCCGCAGATCAGGGACCCAGACGCCCGAAGGTCGGTGCGTCAGCAGCGTGGCGGCGGAAACTTGCCCGCGGGCGAGCTGGATTATCGATGCCGGGTTCGGGGCCCTGATCTCCGCCCCGCATTCGCGGGGCATCCGTCAGGGATGACAAGGAAGGAGTTTCGCGTTAAAGTTGCAAAATGATATATTTCGTCTATCTGCTCGCCTCGCGCCGGCATGGCACGCTTTATTGCGGTGTCACCAATGATCTTGTGCGGCGGGTATTCGAACACAAGACGGCCCAGGTGCCGGGTTTCACCAAGAAGTATCGCGTTGACCGCCTGGTCTGGTGGGAAATGCATGAGGACATCAATGCCGCTATCACGCGCGAGAAGCGGATCAAGCGTTGGCGGCGCGACTGGAAAACGACGATGATTGAGCGCGAAAATCCGGACTGGATGGATCTCTACGCCAGCATTGGCGGCACGGACCCGGCCAGCCTCGCTCCGCTCGAGCTGCGAAACTGGTAGATGCAAAACGCGTTGTCATCCCTGACGGATGCCCCCGACTTGATCGGGCGCGCAGATCAGGGACCCAGACGCCCAACGGTCCCGCGTCAGTGGCGTGGCGGTGGAAATTTTCCCGTTGGCGAGCTGGATGATCGATACCGGGTCTGGGTCCCTGATCTCCACCCGGACCGCTTCGCGTCCGGGCATCCGTCAGGGATGACACGGGTTTGGTTTTTGGAAGAGAGTTGCAGAAGCGTCCGCGAAATTATCGCAACTCGCCGAGTTTCTGAGGGGAGCCGCAAATCCCATCAAAATATCAAACCTCACTGTCATCCCTGACGAATGGCCCGACTTGATCGGGCCGCAGATCAGGGACCCAGACGCCCGACGTCTGCGCGTCAGCAGCGCTGCGGTTGAAACTTGCCCGCCAGCGAGCTGGATGATCGATGCCGGGTCTGGGTCCCTGATCTCCGCCCGGATCGCTTCGCGCCCGGGCATCCGTCAGGGATGAGAAGGGTTTGGTTTTTGGAAGCAATCACGATGAGGTCCGATAGGGCGCCTGGTCAAACGCCGGGTGGCACACAGGTGATCGCGCCGGGCATGATCGCCTTGTCTCCGAAATTTGGAATCCCCGCCGCAAGCAATATTTCCCAGACATTCGGCTCGCGATGCAGGAGAATAAACAGGCGTGCCGTGCCTGCCCGACGGTCTATTCCAATCTCTATGAGGTTATCTGACGACCATGATTGTAGATTGGCGTAGGCGCGATCCAGCACCGCGGTTTCGCCGTCGAGTTCGAGCCGCCAACAATCCGACTTCAAGGCAATTCCTTCACAAAGCTCTCCACCACCTTCTTCATCCCGGCCTTGTCGAACGCCACTGTCAGCTTTGACCCGTCCGACACCTTCACCGTCCCATAGCCGAACTTGTCGTGAAAAACGCGGTCGCCGGTTTTCCATTTGCCGCTGCCGGGGCCGACCGGGCCGCTTTCGATCAGATTGGCCTTGGCGTTGATCATGGGCGGGGCGGATTTTCGGTTTTCCTGGGCTGAGGCCTGATAGCGTTTCCAGCCGGGGCTGGAATAGCTTGAGGCCATCGGGTCGGCGGTCTGGCGGACGTTTTCGAAGCCGGGGCCGCCGCCTTCATAATAGCCGGTCTCGCTGCGCGCCTCGACATGGTCGAGGGGGAGTTCATCGACGAATCTAGACGGCAACACGCTCTGCCAGCGGCCATAGATCATGCGGTTGGCGGTGAAGGTGATGATGGCGCGTTCGCGGGCGCGTGTGATGCCGACATAGGCGAGGCGGCGTTCTTCCTCGAGGGATTTGGTGCCGCCTTCGTCGAGCGAGCGCTGCGAGGGGAAAACCGTTTCTTCCCAGCCGGGCAGGAAGACGTGCGGGAATTCCAGGCCCTTGGCGCCGTGCAGCGTCATCAGGGAAACCTCGTCTTCCTGGACGGCGCGATCGGCATCGGTGACCAGGGCGACATGTTCGAGATAGGCTTCGAGCGTGTCCCATTCGGCCATTGAGCTGACCAGTTCCTTGAGGTTTTCCAGCCGGCCGGCGGCCTGAGGTGTCTTGTCCTCACGCCACATCGCGGTATAGCCGCTCTCATCGAGGATGATTTCGGCCATCTCATTGAGCGGGCTGGTTTCCGACAGATCGCGCCAGCGCGCCAGATCGCGCAGGAAGACCTGCAGGCTGGTGCGTGCCTTGCCGCGGATCTCATCGGTCTGGACCATAATCCCCGTCGCCTCGGTCATCGAAATCTGTTTTTCGCGCGACAGCATGGCGATCTTCTGGACGCTGGTCTCGCCAATGCCGCGCTTGGGCGTGTTGACGATACGCTCGAAGGCGAGATCATCTTCCGGCGAGCGCACCAGGCGCAAATAGGCATGCGCATCGCGTACTTCGGCGCGCTCGAAGAAACGCGGGCCGCCGATCACCTTGTAGGGCAGGCCGAGCATGATGAAGCGCTCTTCAAACGCCCGCATCTGCCAGGAGGCGCGCACCAGGATCGCGATATCGGCATAGGAGCGGCCGGCCGAGACCCAGTTCTCGCATTCCTCGGCGACAAAGCGCGCTTCCGCCTCGCCATCCCAGAGGCCGCGGACCTGGACTTTCTCGCCGCCTTCCTCATCGGTCCACAGCGTCTTGCCGAGCCGGTCGCGATTGGCGGAGATCAGGCCGGAGGCGGCCCCGAGAATATGTTCGGTCGAGCGGTAATTGCGCTCCAGCCGGATCACGGTGGCGCCGGGAAAATCCTTGTCAAAGCGCAGGATATTGTCGACCTCGGCGCCGCGCCAGCCATAGATGGACTGGTCGTCATCGCCGACGCAGCACAGATTGCCCGTGCCGCGTGCGAGCAGGCGCAGCCACATATATTGGGCGACATTGGTGTCCTGGTATTCGTCGACCAGCAGATAGCGGAATTTGCGGTGATATTCGGCCAGCACATCTCCATGGTCTTTCAGGATGTGCAAAGTGTGCAGCAGCAGGTCGCCGAAATCGCAGCAATTGAGCACTTTCAAGCGCGCCTGATACATTGTGTAGAGATCTTTGCCGCGGCCCTCGGCGAAGGCGTATTTGTCCTCCTCGCCAAGCTGGTCCGGCATCAGGCCGCGATTTTTCCAGCCATCAATCACCGAGGCGAGATGGCGCGGCGTCCAGCGCTTTTCATCAATGCCCTCGGCCTGGATGATCTGTTTCATCAGGCGCAACTGGTCATCGGTATCGATAATGGTGAAGGAGGATTTGAGGCCGACCAGCTCGGCATGACGGCGCAATATCTGCGCCGAGACCGAGTGGAAAGTGCCCATCCACGGCACGCCCTCAACGGCTTCGCCGATAATCTTGCCGACCCGCTCCTTCATCTCGCGCGCCGCCTTGTTGGTGAAGGTGACAGCGAGGATTTCCCAAGGCCGCGCACGACCGGTGGCAAGGATATGGGCGAGGCGGGTGGTCAGGACGCGGGTCTTGCCGGTGCCGGCGCCGGCGAGCACCAGCACAGCCCCGTCGAGCGCCTCGACAGCGGTGCGCTGCTCGGTATTGAGGCCTTCGAGATAAGGCGAGGGCGGCGCCGCGCGCGCCATGTCGGAAATCGAGAGCGAAGTCATGCCAGCCTGCGAATAACGAGTCGTTCAATCCCCTAGTCTGGACTGAATGGGGCGCAATCCCAAGCCGGTGATGTGCAATTGTTCGTTTTTTGTTCGCATTTGCCGATCTTGCCAATCAGTGCGGCAGGCGGGCCTGCGCTCAATTGGTGGTCGGCGGGTCCATCGCGACTTGCGCGGTTTCGATGAAGGCGAGGAATTCATCGCTCAACGCACCGTTTGAACGCCGGATATCCTCCGCGAAACCCGTCAGGCGTGAGAGGAAATTCTGACGGGTCAGGGCGACCGGGCCGGAACTGGCAGTCTCGTCATCAAGCGCCTCGATCCGGCTCTCGCAACAGGCCATCAGATCATTGACCAGCCATAGCACTGCCGGACCATCGGTCATGTCATCGCGCGCTGCATGCAGATCGGCGATGATCGCCTGGAACTCATGGACCGGGCATGGAGTCGGCCGGTGCGGGCATTGGGGAACCAGTGTCAGGCGAGGCATGGTTGAAGTCTCATAACTGGGAATGGTGGGTTGCGGCCCGCTTATTCGCGATTTGCCGTATCAACCCTACTCATACAATATGAAAATGCGTGCATGGTCGCAACACGCAACTAGTCGAACAGGGCGTCGACGCCCGCCTGGACGCTTTCGTCCCGGTAATCATCCTCATTCTCGACCTGGCCGTGAATCGCGCCGGAGGCGGCGATGATCAGCGGTTTGATACAATCGGTCGCCAGCCGCGCGACGGCGCGGCAGGCCGCCGCATCGACGCCGGCGCGCAGCAGGTCCTGCGCCCGGGCCACTTCGGCCTCGATCTGCAGCACCACCGTCACCAGATGCGCGCGGACATGATGCGGTGCGGCCTGATAGGCCAGCACGGCGAGCTCCTTGTCCTTGAAGCCGGAATTGGAGAAGTGCTCGGCATAATCGGCCGGCGCCCAGTCGAGCACGTCTTCGGCGCAATCGGGCATGTCGGGCAGCATTTCCATCAACATCATCACTTCATTGAAGTGGTTCAGATAGTCGGTCGCGAGCCCGGTGACCGGATTGATATTGGCGGCGCGCAGGGCGTCCGGGCGCAAAATGCCCTGTCCCAGAAGCGGGATTTCCCCCGTCAACTCTTGCCGCTGTGCGTCCATGATGCCCATCTATAGGGTGACATTCTTTCCAGACGGATAATCGGGTGCGCGAAGTGACGCCGGATGCGATCAGCGGTGTTCCTCTTCGCTGATCTCGGCCAGGCGCCGGGCATAGGCGGCCTGGGCGTCGGCCTTGGTGACCCAGCCGGTGACCGATTGATCATCGGATCGGCTGCGCACCGGGGCGCCGTCAATCTGTTCGGCGTCGAGCAAGCCCATGGCGCGGCCCAGCGTGTCGTCTTCGTACAGGCAGGCGCCGGTGGCGAGTTCCGCCTTGCCCCATTCATCGAGCGTGATCATGAAATCGCGTACCCGCACGGTCTGCAGCACCAGCCGGCTGGAGCCCCCGGAGATGTCATAGCCATGCCGCATGACCTGACGCTGGAACAGCGATCCGCCGAGCGCTGACTGGGTCAATATCGTCGCCAGCGAGACCGAAACCAGCACCGCGACCGAGGCCTCATAGCTGGAGGTCAGCTCGAACACGATCAGTGTCGTCGAGAGCGGCGCACCGAGCACGGCCCCGGCGACGGCACCCATGCCGATGACGGCGAAGAATCCGGCTCCCGCCGTGGCATCGCCAAACAGGGAGACCATGATCAGGCCGAAGGCCGAGCCCAGCATGGCGCCCAGATAGATGGAGGGCGAAAACACGCCGCCGGCGAAGCGGAAGGAGAGGGTGATGGTGGTGGCGATAACCTTGAGGGCGATCAAGAGCAGCAGCAGGCGCAGCGGGTAGGCGACGTTCAGCGCATTGGACGTCGCCTCATAGCCGACGCCGAGAATTTCCGGCGCGATCAGGGCCAGCAGGCCGATCAGAAGCCCTCCGGGAATTGGCAGCATCCAGTGTGGAAAACCGATCCGGTCGGCCCAGCCGGTCACGATCACCGGGCCGTGCAGCACGCCGCGATCAAACAGGATGGCCAGGCCGGCAGCCGCTATGCCGAGTACGGCGGCGGCGGGATAATCCCACAATCCGACCGGGGCGATCGGCAGATGACCAAATACCGGGTCCTCGCCGAGATGCAGCCGCAGGATCAGGGCACCGACGACACTGGCGACCGCGACCGGCGCGATCGAGCGCAGTGCGTAATGACCCAGCACGACCTCGAAGGCGAACAGGGCGCCGGCGACGGGCGCGTTGAAACTGGCCGAGACCGCCGCTGCGGCGCCGCAGGCGAGCAGGATGCGGCTGGCGCGGGCGGGCATTTGCAGCCAGGCGGCGAGCGCTGACCCCATTGTGCCGCCCAGATGCACGGCCGGTCCCTCGCGGCCGGCACTGGCCCCGCCGCCGAGCGAGATCGCCGATAGCAGGGCCGAATACAGGCCGGATTTCAAATCGACCTTGCCGCCCTTGACTGCACGCGCCTCGAGCACATCGGCGACCGCCTTGCCGGCCGGTTCAGTCAACAGGCCAAAGCGGCGGCCGATATAGTATAGCGAGGCGATCACGACGCCGGTGGCCAGCGGGATCAGGACCAGACGCAGATAGGGCAGGGTGGCGGCCTGGCTGGCCAGATTCTCTTCGGTGACGCCGAAGGCGGTCTCTTCGAAAAAGCTGATGCCGAGCCGCAAACCGATGGTCGAATAGCCCGCGATCAGGCCGACGAAAATGCCCAACACCCATAGCACCGGGCCACGGCCATCGCGGATGGACCGGACGAGGAATTCCCCGGTGGAGGCTTTGGGCTTCGGATTTGACACCGGGCGATTTGCCTTGCTCCGGCGACCAGGGTCAAGGGCATGAGCCGTTTCCCTCTTTTTTTTCTGGCACAGACCCGCCCTCGCACCCTAGAGTGCCCTGGAAAAGGGAGACCCCATGCAACACTTTGTTCCTGCAAGCCTGATCGCCATTCTCGCGCTGTCTGCGCCAGCCTGTACCCAACCTGTCGAGGGTGCCAATGACAGCGCCTATGTGCGCGTGTTTGACAATTGCACGACACACCAGGCCGAGGACGAACCGATCCATTTCTCCGATTGCACCGGTTATGGTGATTGGACGGTCCATATGATCGCCGGCGAACATGGTGCGGCGGTGGCCTATTCCCAGCGCGGCAAGGAAACGCAATGGGGCGAAAACCCGCCGCGCGCTGCGGTTTTCCAGGATCTCGGCCAGGTGATGGAATGGCGTCTCGACGCGTCCGGCGTAGCCTTCGCGACGATTTATCGCTCGATCTTTACCGGTTATGAGCCCGGTGATGGCGGGCAATATCTCACCGTCTCGGCCTTGCGGCCCGAAGGTGACCTCGGTGCCTGCCATGTTGCCTATGTTGAAGCGGCCCAGCAGCCGGAAGCCAATCAGATCGCCCGCGATGTTGCCGATTATCTGGCGCCGGACTGGCAGTGCGGCGTCGAGGAGCCGATCGTGTTCGATCTCGATTCAGAGATGGATGTTATGACCGTCGCCGCCCAGCGCCGGCCCGGCCACTAGGCCGGCGAAACAGGGCCGGAGCCCCGGGGGCGAATGAGAGGTGGCGTTGTGTGGGGGATTGCGCCAAGGGTGAGGTGCAAACAGGAGATCCCATGCGACATCCCCTCTCAGTCAGCCTTGCCGGGGTGCTCGCCCTTGCGGGTGCCATCTCGGCGCCATCTTTCGCCCAGCCCAATGACAGCGCCTATGTGCGCGTGTTTGACGATTGCACCCATCCGGACCCCGTGGCCGCCGGCTACAACGAAGAAGCCAGACTGGCAGATTGCGCCGGATATGAAGGCTGGACGGTCCACACCTGGGTCGGCCCCATGCCCGCCCCCACCTTTATCGCCTTTTCCGATCGCGGCGTTGAGGCCCAGTGGCAAGAGGGTCCGCCGAACCTTGATATTGGTCACCAGTTTGGCGACGTCATGGAATGGCGGCTGGACGCTTCGGGCACGCCTTTCGCAACAATCCTGCGCTCGATCTTCACGGGCTTTTGTAGCCCTGGACAATATCTCACCGTGACGGCCCTGCGATCCGAGGGTGAGGTCGGCGGTTGTCAGGTCGCCTATATCGAGGCGGTCGATCAGGCCAATCCCAATCAGATGGCCCGCGATGCTGCCGATTATCTGGCGCCCGACTGGGAGTGCGGCGTCGACGAACCGATCACATTTGATGCGTATGGAGAGACAGATGTGATGGCTGTGGTCGCCCGGCGCAGCGCCGCTCAGTAATCCGCAGCAGGTTTCTGCGCCCGTTTCAGGGCCCAGACCCGCATTGACGAGGCCAGCGGTTCCAGACCGCGGGCCTCGTCGATCTGCGCGATCAGCCCGGCCAGTGACAGGCCATCGGCGCGAATCGCCGCATCGATCACGGCCCAGAACTCCGCCTCCAGCGACAGGCTGGTGCGATGGCCGGCGAGCGAGACTGAGCGTTTGAGCAAGGGCATGGCGGCACCATCGCCCGGCGCGCTGGCTCAGACAAGCCGCTGCGCGAGATTCAGACGGCATGCATCCATATCGCCATCGCCACGCATCTCATCCCCGACAATGCCGCGTTGGCGGCGGATGAGGGTTGGAGACATATTATGGCGATCTGGCGCGTTGTGACGGCACCATTCCGGGTCATCCCCTGGTATCTCTGGTTGGCCGCCCTGGGCGTGCTGGCCTGGCTGGGCCGAAATATCCTGGTGATCATTGCGACCGTCATCGTTTTCGATCCGATGCCGGTGCCGCCGCTCTTCTTCCCGGAACCGGCGACAATGCTGGAGGCACGGACCCAGGATGTGCAGCATTTCAATCATGTGCGCCGCAATGAACGCTCCATGGACGCCGCAGACCGGGTCCGGTTCGATGCAGCGCTTGATGCGGTTCGCGCCGAAATGGGCGGGATGAGTGATGCGGAATTCCAGCTGGGTCTCGCTCGTGTGCAGGCCGTGATCGACAATGGTCACTCCAATGCGTCGGCAAGCCGAATGGTCCAGCCCTTCGCGCGCCTGCCGGTCCGCTCGGCTTTCATGGCCGGCGAATTGCGCATTCTGCGTGTCTTGCCCGGGTTTGAAGATTTGCTCGGTGCCCGGGTCACGCACATTAATGGCGAAGCCGTCGAGACGGTTGCCCGCCGCTTCAGGGACGCATTCGGTGGCAATGACGAATACTTCGCGACGGTCGTGCCGTTGCTGATGGAGACACCCGACTATCTGGCCGCGGCCGGGCTGGGCGCAGCGGACACAATCTATCGTCTTGAGTTGGCTGACGGCACGAATGAGGCGCGTCAACTGCCCGCCATCGAGCCCGAGGCTGATGCATCGCGGACAGGGTCGGGCGATCTGCCCTTGCCGTGGATGCGTGAGAGCGACCGCTGGATCGCGTTTGAGCCCGCCGGCGATGCGCTGCACTTGCGCCACCCCGATAACGGCTACTGGATGCAGCCTCTGCCTGATCTCGACGCGGTCTATATCAGTTTGCGGGTCAATTTCGACGATGAGTCCGGCGAAAGCATTCCCGATTTCACCAGCCGGGTTCTGTCGGAGATCGCGGCTCTGGCGCCGCAGGTTATTATCGTCGATCAACGCTTCAATGGCGGTGGCGACCTGACCCGCACCCATGATCTGATGACGGCCTTGGGGGATGTTGTCGGGCCGGACGGGCGGATCTACATGCTGGCGAGCAATAATACGTTTTCCGCTGCAATCGTAAATCTTGCGGTGGCCAAGGAGGCCGCGCCCGAACGCACGCTTCTGGTCGGCGAGCCAATCGGTGATCGCTTGCAATTCTGGGCTGAGGGCTGGTGGTATTCCCTGCCCAATTCCGGTTTCCGGGCGCGCTATTCAGCCGGCTATTACGATTTGCAGAACGGGTGTCACGGCATTTTCAACTGCCCGTGGAGCAGTCTCCACGTCTTCCCCGTGCTGGTTGATAATCTCGATATCGATATCGACGCGGCGCTGACATTTGCCGATTATGCCGACGGCCGTGATCCGGCACTGGACGCGGTGAGGGCGGCGGAACGGGCTCGGTAGGTATCAGCGGCGCCGGAATTCAACGCTTGGCGCATGATGTCATGCCGCTTCGCCAGCAACGCTATCGACGGGCACGCCTGCCGCAACGGGTTCGCCGTCACTGCTGTTATTGGCCGGGATCCGGTTACCAATTTGCAGTAATTGGCATGCTAGGACAGGGCATGCGTAAGTGGAGCCTCCCCCTGCCGTTTTCGGCGATGAATGCGCGGCGTGTGCCGGACCGGCCGGGCGTCGATGTCTTGTTGGGGG
>Ga0316204_10010544_pt1 | contig 11874 bp, 9 predicted proteins | sample 6monrhotite_MG_2_FD_205661 | JGI IMG/M metagenome (GOLD analysis project Ga0316204, IMG submission 205661) | Microbial mat bacterial communities from mineral coupon in-situ incubated in ocean water Damariscotta River, Maine, United States -... | ecosystem: Environmental > Aquatic > Marine >...
TGAATACCTCATTAAAATGTTTGCTGACTCTGCTGGTAAAAAAGGCGGTGAGTTCTATACGCCAAGTGAAGTAGTGCAATTGTTGGTGGCATTACTTAAACCACACGCTGGTATGCGTATTTACGACCCAACAGCAGGTTCGGGCGGTATGTTAGTACAAACCCGTAATTACCTTGAATCTCACGGTGAAAATGCGGCTAACTTGTCTCTAGCAGGGCAAGAGATGAACCTGAATACATGGGCTATTTGTAAAATGAATATGTTTTTGCATGGCGTATTCAGTGCCGATATTCGAAAAGGTGACACCTTGCGTAACCCACAACACACCGAGCAGGGTCAGTTAATGACCTTTGACCGTGTTATTGCTAACCCTCCGTTTAGTTTAAAAAAATGGGGTAAAGAAGAGTGTGATAATGACGGATACGGTCGTTTCCCTTATGGCACACCACCTAAAGATGCTGGCGATTTAGCCTTTGTACAACATATGATTGCCTCAATTAACGATGAAGGTATGGCTGGCATTGTAATGCCTCATGGTGTTCTTTTTCGTGGTTCTAGTGAAAAAGCCATTCGCCAAGGTTTGTTAGAAGATGATTTATTAGAAGCCGTAGTCGGTTTGCCGTCAGGGTTATTCTATGGCACAGGTATTCCTGCTTGTTTACTTATCATCAATAAAAACAAGTCGGCAGGGCGTAAAAACAAAGTTTTATTCATCAACTCAGAGTTAGAATTCGAAGAAGGTAAAAACCAAAACAAATTACGTCCACAAGACATTGAAAAAATCCTGACCACTTTTGATGATTACCAAGATATTAAACGTTATGCCAAAGTTGTTGATATTAGCGAGATTCAAGAAAACGATTTTAACTTAAACATCAGACGTTACGCAGATACCTCACCACCAGCAGAAATATTTGATGTTCGTGCCATATTGCATGGTGGTATTCCAGTGCGTGAAGTTGAAAGTGACTACATGCAAGACGAGATACTGGCAGGGTTTGATGTAAATTTAGTTTTCACTAAACGTGATGATAATTACTTTACTTTTAAAAATGAAATAACCACCAAAGAACTTATCCGCAACTTTGCTGGTGATATAAGTTCAGATGCAATAAAGCAACTAGAGCGTTGGTGGGATAAATACCAAGTGTCATTAAATGTGCTTGATGATCAAGTAGTGACATCAGAAACAGTAATGAAAGGCTACTTAAAGGAATTAGGTTATGAGTAACTTAGTGCCTGATGGGTGGGTTGAGGAAAGTATTGGTAAATTTATTTCAGATTCTATGGCTGGAGAGTGGGGTAAAGAAGCTGTAGGTGATGGAAATGATATACCTGTCCTTAGAGCTACCAATTTTAGTAAAAGTGGAGCTATTGATTATAAGAAACTTGCTTTTCGAAACATAGACAAGGCAAAGATACTTAAAAAATCGTTACAGCGAGGAGATATTGTCCTAGAAAAATCAGGAGGAAGCCCCTCTCAACCTGTAGGTAGAGTTATATACTTCGATAGTTCAAAGCCTTTTCTTTATTCAAATTTCACACAAAAACTAATTCCATCTAAGGATTGTGATAATAAATATCTTTTTTATAAGCTTTATTTTGAATATCAAAATAATACTGTATTGAAGTTCCAACAACAAACTACGGGCATTATTAATTTTCAATTAAAAGAATATTTACTTTTTAAAACTATATTCCCCCCTATTTCCGAACAACAAAAAATTGCCAAAATCCTTACCTCTGTTGATGAAATGATTGAAAAAACACAAGCTCAAATCGACAAGTTAAAAGACCTAAAAACAGGCATGATGCAAGAGTTGCTAACCAACGGCATCGGTCATACAGAATTCAAAGACTCACCCGTTGGCAGAATTCCTTCTGAATGGAAGGTTAAGACGCTAGACAAAATTATATCTACTATGGACGGTGGTGTAAGTGTAAACTCTGAAAATAAACCTAGGTCTAGTGGGCAATTTGGTATCTTAAAAACTAGCTCGATAGCAAAGGGGAAATTTTTTCCATTGGAAAATAAAGTTGTTTTACCTCATGAAGTTGAACGATTAAAAACACCTGTTTTAGCTGACCATATAATATTTAGTCGAATGAATACTCCTGCTTTAGTTGGTGAAAGTGGTTATATACCTCAAAACTATGATGATTTATTTCTGCCAGATAGACTATGGCAAATTGACGTTAAGTGCCGTAAAGAAACAAATGTGTTGTGGTTAAGCTATGTTTTAGCTTCAAACAAATTAAAAGCTGAAATATCAGAACTGGCAACTGGCACAAGTAATACAATGAAAAACATCTCAAAGCCTAAATTACTTTCCATAAAGGTTGCTTGTCCTGAATTTAAAGAACAAATGAAGATATCCAAGTCTCTAAAATCTATTGATACAAAAGTAGATCTAATTAGCTCGAAATTAGAAAAATTAAACGGTACAAAAAAAGCCCTAATGCAAGACCTACTAACAGGTAAGATCAGAGTAAAAGCATGACGGTAGATTATTTCTCTTTTTCAATCGTTAGCTTTTTGCTAGGCATGTTTGTGGTGTATATCACCGCATACACAAAAGCTAAAGGCAAAAACAAGGCATTACAGGAAGACAACATTCGCCTTGAAAACGATAAGCAAAAAGTGGTGGCTCAACATCGCAATGAAACAGAAGAGCTTAAAAAACAACACTCGCTGGATATTGAGAAAAGAAAGTATCAATACGAAGAAAAACGCCATCAGTTTTCAAAATATTTTAAATTGTTAGATGAATTTAACAACAGAAGCAATCAAACGTTTGTTGAAGAATTTTATCCGATAATGAATGAGTTCTTTAATGGGATTATTGAGTCAGAAAACGATGTATATCAGGCTGAGTTGATTAAATTTAACGAAAAGATGCAGGTGTTAACTCACAAACTGCATGAAGAATCCCTTAAAGTATCAACTGAAACTAATAGTATTCGATTAATTTCATCCCCTGAAATAGACAAGCTATTAGATGCAATGGAATTAGCTATAAAACAAGTTACTGACCAGTCTACTGAGATGATGAACTTCATGATGTCTGAAGATTTTATCAAAGACCAATCGTTAATAACGCCTTTGGTTAAACGCTCAGAAGAATCAGGCGCAGTAGTAAAAGGTTATAGGAATGCCTTAATAGCTCAAATGAAAAAAGAATTGGATGAAATATAATAGGTACTGTTAGTTTTAGATTAGTCAGTTGTCAGGACTCTTAAGGGAAGAAAACGCATGGATGTTGTAGAAAATAACCAGTTAGACATTTTAAATCAAAATGCCCCTATATTAGATAAGTTCCATGAGGACTTAAAAGATAGTACTGACAAACAAAACAAAGTAAAAATCAACGACTTTAAATCACCATCTTTTTACTTGCCGCCTATAAGCAAAGTACATGAGCTACTAGGCTTTATTACTAATCAAAAGCAGTTGATTGATTGGCTTGAGTCTTCCTACAAGGCACCGCTAAAAATATCTAACACTAGTAAATATGCCTTTTTTAAACAAGGGATTGGGTTAAGAACTGCAAGTAAAATAATTAGCTGGCTTAGAATTATTCCTTTTCCTTGGAAAGAGTTAGCCAACAAGAAAGTGATGGCAAAAATCATACGTAGTAATAGAGCAGGTTCTAATGCTGGTGGTTGGTTTTCAACGATAAATGGTTTTAAAGCTAGTAATTATGGAAAAACAGCACATGAATTCACGCTCTTGTTTAACTTTATTGAACAACGCTGTAATACCGAAGTCGATTTACTCTTACGTGTTAAAGAAGATGTTAAGGCTGGAAAGCTAACATCTGATGATATTGCTGCTGCATGGAAAGCTCAACAACCTTTATGGGAAAACAATCCATATATCCCTCAAGATATAATTGAAAACTTTGCTGAGTTAATGCTGTTGCATAAACAAGGGCAAAAACTAAGTGAACAGCAAACATTATACTTCATCGAGTATTATCTTTATTTGTATTTTGATTTTTTTATAGAAGCAGTTACCTATTATGAGGTTGGTTGCCATATTTATTATGGAAGAAAAAAAGAAAAAATTGAGAATGATCTCGGTATGATAACTAAGGCGATCAATGCTTATGCGACACAAGAGGATATAAAAACCTGTTTTGCTGGCATGTTAAAAGAATTCAAGGATGCTTTATCAGAATTAGTAGGTGATACAAGTTATCGCAAACTGGCAAGTTTTATTGAAATTAATGAAGACGAACATAGTGAATTTGGCGAATCAATCGAAGACAAACAGTATAAGCAGCTTAAGGATTGGCGTAACGGGAAAAACCTACCTAGTGGAAAAAAGCTAACGGCATATCTGAAAAAATTAGATGAATATGCTGATACTGACAGTGGTTTTATTACTTTTGATATGTGCAGAATTACAATGGGCGTAGATAAGTTGGTTAGTGATGTTTTAGCTCAAACTAAAAATGAAAACTGCAATCAAGCCGATGTAGAAGTAACTATAAAAAAAGTATTGGCGAACATACCTGATTATTACCACGCAAATCTAAAGACTGAACTTGAGAAAGAAAAGCTTAAAGAAAAAAAACCAGTAACGTAATTGTGTATTACATAACTGGCTCAGTATTTTAACGGAATAAAGTCGTGTTAGTCGTTATCTAACTGTTCTTGCCAATCATCAGGTCGATCATCTTCACCACGGCTTTGCCAGTAAGCATCGTTTTCAGGGTTTAGTTGGTCTGCGCGATTGTCGGTATCATGTTGTGACATAATTATACTACTCCATTATTTTTATTTTTTGCCGCTGCACTTAATGCTTTAGCTGCAAAGCTGCCTTTGGTGATTTTTCCGTCAAGCGCTTTAGCTGTTTGACTTTGAATTCTGCGGGCTGCGTCAGTTGTCATAGGGGTTTTCTTGGTACTCATGGGTACATTCCTTTTAAAAAATAGTTAATTATTAGCAGAAGCCTCTGCTAACGAAATGGATTATGCATGAGGTAATTATTGCTGTGATGGGGGGGGAAGTTGTACAAAACCGTTTTTTATTGAAAAACGACTATTAATTTTCGTAAGTGTCCGTAATATAGGTAACTATCTGCAAAAAGATATCTGTATAGAGATACCTTCAAAGAAATATCGTAGTAACCGATAATATGAATAAGTGCGTTATTAGCATAGGAAGAGCATGAATCAGGATGAATTAAATAAGGTAGAGCTACCAGCGATAGCGCAGTTAAAACAGCTTGGCTGGAAATATATCCACGGAGCGGAACTGACTCCAGAGGTAGGAGCTAGAGCTTACTTGCGTGATGTAGTTCTTGTTGAGCAGTTAAATGCTGCTATTAAGCGCATTAATCCTTGGATCAGCGATGAAAACTTAAATAAGGTTTCTCGTGAAATTACTCATCCTATTTTTGCTGGTTTAATGGAATACAACCATGGCATTTATCAAACCTTAATTAATTATCAATCAGTAGAGCAAGACTTAGGTAAAGGTCGTAAAGGGCAAACAGTTAAAATTATAGATTTTGATAATTTAGCCAATAATGAATTTATCTGCACCAACCAGTTTAAAGTGGAAGGGGCGAATCAAAAAATAATTCCTGATATTGTTTGTTTTGTGAATGGCTTGCCGTTGGCTATTATTGAATGTAAATCTCCGTATATCACTAGCCCTATATCAGAAGGCATTAACCAATTAAGACGCTATGCTAACTTACGTCATCCACACGATGATGAAGGAGCAGAAAAACTGTTTTGGTATAACCAATTGATGGTATCTAGTTGTCGTGACCAAGCTAAAGTTGGCACTATTAGTTCAAGTTCACAGCATTATGGTGATTGGAAAGATGCTTATCCGTTCACTGATAAAGAGCTTGATGATGATTCTGGCGGTGACAATGTTACCGCACAGCAACGCTTACTTGCTGGCATGTTTAACAAAGCTGGTTTTTTAGATTTACTGCAAAACTTTGTTATTTATGAAACGGTAGATGGCAGGTTAATTAAAAAAGTTGCTCGTTATCAACAATACCGAGCCGTAAATAAAGTAATAGAACGCTTAAAAACAGGTAAAACCCGTAAAGACAAATCAGGTGTTATTTGGCACACCCAAGGTTCAGGTAAATCGTTAACTATGGTGATGTTAGCGGTTAAAATGCGAAGAGACCCAATTCTTCAACAATACAAGCTTGTTTTTATTACTGACCGTACTCAACTTGATGAACAACTCTCTTCGACCTTTCGTGATGCTCAAGGTGAAACCGTTTATAACGCATCATCAGTAGCCAAACTTAGGGAGTTATTAAAAAAAGACTCGTCTGATTTAGTAACGGCTACGGTGCAAAAATTCCAAGATGCTGAAAAAGAAGCAGCCAGTGGATTGCTTGCAGGTGATGCTGAAAAAGCCTTTACCGATTTAAATCCTAGTGAAAAAATTATTGTATTAGCCGATGAAGCCCATCGTACTCAATTTGGTGGTTTGGCGATGGTAATTAATGCCGCTTTACCAAATGCACCTAAAATTGGATTTACAGGTACGCCACTACTTAAAACCCAAAAGATGGGACAGGCATTTGGTGGTTATATCGACCAATACAAAATAAATGAAGCAGTTGATGATGGAGCTACAGTTCGACTTTTATATGAAGGTAGAGAAGTTATTACCGATGTTTCCAGCCAATCACTTGATTCTCTATTTGAAGAATATTTTTCAGATTACACCAAAGAAGAACAACGCGAAATAAAAAGAAAATATGGCGTTGAACGAGCGGTGCGCGAAGCTCCTGCTCGAATTCGTTGGGTGTGTATTGATTTATTAAAACATTACCGAGAACACATTCAACCTGATGGGTTTAAAGCCATGATAGTAACGGGTAGCCGCCACGCTGCTGCCCTTTATAAAAAAACGCTAGATGAATTAGGTGCACCACCATCTGAAGTAATTATTTCAGGCGACCACAATGATGAAGCTTATTTATCGCAGCACACAGATAAAGTTAAACAGAAAAAAGCGATTGATGACTTTCCTAAACCCTTAAGCGAAAACCCAACGGCTTTTTTAATCGTAAAAGATATGCTGTTAACGGGGTTCGATTGTCCTATCGCACAAGTAATGTATATTGACCGTAAACTGCAAGACCACACGCTTATGCAAGCTATAGCGCGAGTTAACCGAACATACAAAGGAAAGACCTGCGGTTTTGTTGTCGATTATTACGGTTTATCTCAACACTTAACCGATGCATTTGAACTATTCACCAGTGACGATGTTGACGGCACCATTTCGTCATTGAAAGATGAAATCCCTAAACTAAAAGCAACTCATACCGTTGCCATGAGTTTTTTCAAAAATGTAACTGACGATGGTACTAAAAACGGCAAACCAAGCACTGATGTTGACGATTATGTATTAGCTTTAAAAGACGAAGACATAAGAGCGCAGTTTGAGATGGCTTTTAAACGCTTTGCCAAACAAATGAATGTAATTTTACCTGATAAAGCAGCATCACCTTTTATAAAAGACTTAACCTTTTTAGGTAAAGTACTTAACGCTGCAAGAGTGCGTTATCGTGAAGAAGGTTTAGATTTATCTGGCGTGGGTGAAAAAGTTAGGCAATTGGTTGATGAGCATATTATCAGCACAGGTGTAGACCCTAAAATTCCACCCGTAGATTTGTTGGCGGCAAACTTTAAAGAAAAGCTTAAAGAAGTTAAATCAACTGAGTCCAAAGCATCAGAAGTTGAAAGTGCGATTAAGCACCATATTACCGTTAACCTTGAAGAGGACCCTGAATACTACAAATCACTAAGTTTACGCTTACGCGATATTATTGTTAAAAATGCAGGGAATTGGGAACGCCAATTAGAATTACTGCTTGATATGGTTGATAACATTGACGTTGAACTTAAAAAATCGGCACAAGATGTTGGTTTATCAGAAACAGAATATGCTTTCTATAACATTTTAACTGCTGAAGTATCTAATGTAGCTGAAAGTAAAGGTGACTATGTTGTTGATGATGCTGTAATGGAAGAAGTAAAATCTACCACGCAAACCTTGGTTAATACCTTTGATGAAGCCACTGAGATTGTAGATTTCTTTAATAAACAAGATGAAGTAAAGCGCATGAAAAAAGAAATTAAACGCGCCATTATTGACCAATCATTTGGTGAGCCGAGTTTAGTTAAAATAGTACAAGAACGCTTTATGGAACTTGGTAAAACTAAATTTGGTAAAAGTAATTAATTATGGGGACGTTACAGGTAGCTATGCCAACAAATCAAAGTGAATATATTGAATGTAATGGTTTTATTGCTGAAATAAATCGAACTAATCGTATTAAGTCAGCCACTATAAAAGTTGAGGATGGTACTGTAATTGTCGTTGTTCCACGAGAGCTTCCTCAAGAACGAATCAGTAAGTTACTAAAAGACAAAAATCGTTGGATAAAAGAAAAAATCAATCTACATCGTGACGCTCAACCAGTCAGTAACAAACAATATGTCTCAGGGGAATCTTTTCCTTATCTAGGGCGTAACTATCGTCTTAAAGTACACCAAGGTTTTTATCAACCTATCAAGCTTTCTAATGGTCGCTTTACGGTAACACTGCTTGCAGGTACTGATAACCCTGAAATGATCAGAGATTCATTGTTAAGTTGGTTCAAGCAACATGCTGAAGCTAAGCTAATTGAGAAAGTAAAACGTTACGCTGCTATGTTAGATGTTAAATGCACTTCGGTCGGTATAAAAACTTATAAAAGCCGATGGGGGAGTTGTCGCCCTGAGGGCGATATAGATTTTAACTGGAAAATCATCATGGCTCCCAACCGCATTGTTGATTACGTAGTTGCCCATGAGCTTTGTCATTTAATCCACCATGACCACTCACCTAAATTTTGGCGTGAAGTTGAACGTATTATGCCTAATTATGCTGAGTGTAAAGAATGGCTGAAGGTTAATGGTGCTAAGCTAGAGTTATGATTGAATTGTTCAATTCTGGTAATTTATTGAATTTACATACCATACAGCTTCACCATTGGGTGTTTTTACAATAACTTCATCATCAATAGACTTTTTTAAACAGGCACGGGCCATAGGAGAGTCAATAGAAATATAGTCATTTCTTCCATAAATTTCTTCAGGTCCAACTATTCGAAATTGAAGGTTTTCACCATCATCATTTTGTAATTCAGTCCATGCTCCAAAGAAAATTTTTCCTTCTTGTTGTGGGTGGTAATCAACAATACGAATATCTTCAAGGGTCTTGGTTAAATACCTAACTCTCCTATCAATTTCACGTAGTTTCCGTTTGTTTTCTTTATAATCTGCATTCTCTGAACGATCACCAAGGCTAGCAGCCCAAGTAACTTTTTGGGTAATCTCTGGTCGTTCTATTTTCCACAAATAAGTAAGCTCTTCTTGTAATTTAGCGTAGCCTTCTCTGGTGATAAGTTTAGTTTTCATTCAAATACATACCTTACAAATATCGTAATGCTTTTGTTAGAGCGCCAACAGTAGCAGGCTTAAATACTGCTTTGTTGCTTTCATCGACTAGACTGCCATTCTCATATTCAGACAAATACCACTTTTTCTTAAACGAATCAGATAATATGTATTCTAGCGCTCTTCTCTCTATAGCCGTTAGCTTGTTATATTCATCGATGGACTCATTATGATCATATACATTAATCACTGTATCAGGAGGGATGATTTCATTTAATTTTTGTTTGGTAGTGGCTAACTCCGATGCCAACATTTGTACTAATAGTCTATGCTTAGGGCTTTCAATTTCATCAATCCAGCTTTCTTTTTTGTTAATTTTTACTTTGTTAGTGTTAGTGTCAGCAAAGCAGGTTATCAATGCTCTATACTTTTCACCTGATTTATTACGAAGACTTTGAGCTTTAGGAACACCTCTTTGATGCCCTAGTCTTGAGATCGTGGCAATTGAAAAATCATAGAGCTTTTGCTTAACCTGTTCATTACATACATGATAAATAGCGTCTAAAGTTTCTTGTACTTTAGGGCTAGAATCTTTTTTTAACTTTTCGAGTAAATTTTCTGGTGAAATATTAGGCATGGTTTAATAACTTATTTTCTGTAATTAGTTTTATTTCTGATGACGAAATACGTTCATCATCACTTAGATCTTCTAGTTTTATCGAACCAGAAACTAGCTCATTGACTCGCTGCCATGTTTTTAGGCGAGATAAGAGCAGTTGAACCATTTGATTGCCAGCTTCTAGCTGAACTTTTTCTGGTAACAAAAAAAGAGAAGGAGCAAGGTTATTAAAGGCTGCCATTCGATCTAATAATTGAGACCTAGGGATTATTGCCAATGAAGCAGATGCAGATTCATAAATAGTCGCATTCTCACATACTTCTTGAAGTTGTTGTAAAGCGGAAGTTTCTTCTATAGCTATGTGTAACTCAGCATCTGATTTTTTTATTAAAGTTAAGTTATTGGTTTTGTCCCCTAACTCTTGAGTGGTTGCAGCTTGGGCTTGTTTAATTAATTTAAATGCTGCTTGTAAATCACATAAGAACATATCCATTTTTTTTGCTGCACTTTCATACTCAGACTCTAATTTACGTTGTTTTATCTCAAGCTTATTGCGTTCAGTATCATCAAACACTTCTTGTTTCAGAGACTTAATATATTCCTCTTTATCATATTCATTGATTTGTTCTTCTACATTATCAATCTGGTCTTGTAGATCTGCGCATTGTTCTGACTGAATGTTTGCCTGTAAAAGTACTTCGTTAGCTAGGGAAATTAGGCCACCTAAGAATGCTGGCCCCGTTATGAAGTGCCTACATTGAACGCAATTTTGCATACCAAGATAACCATGTGATACTGGAGCTCTAGATTGAGTAGAACCAATTTCATCCCCCCCATCCTCACAACGGCTAGCGCCATATGGACAAATACCATAATCTCGAAACATAAAGTTTCCTGCTGGTATTTCATTAGTTAATGAGCTTAAAAGCTCAGAGTTATTAGCCACTAATTGATTTTTAACTTGCTCTATTTTATTTTGCTCTATTAAAATTTGTGTTGCTTGTGCTTTTTCTTTTAGCGCTAACTTTTCACCTTTTTCTAGTCTTTCTCTTATGTCTTGTTGTGTTACTTTGCAATAATAGATCGACATTACGATAGACGAATGACCGACAATTTTCATCACAACTTCAACAGGCATCCCCATTTCCATGATATAAGCCGTCACTAAGCTAACTCTCATGGAATGTGGAGTGTAAGCCGATTTAAAATGGCTTAATGTATTAGCATTTCCATTTAAAGTGGCTAAGGTTAAAGTGCTTGGTTGGATCTGGTATATGGATGCGGCGAGTCGAGGGGTTAAAGCATTACCTACATTACTCGGCTCTACATCGCCAAATGCCCGGAATAAGAAGCAGTTTATACCTTTTTCTTTTCTTTGATTTTCATTTATATTAGTGCGTTTGCATTCAGTCCACGCGGTTGGTTTATTTATTGGGTTATACGTTTGCTGCCATTTTCTTAATTTAATTAGCCAATATGCCAGATCTTCCGGTATCCAAGGAATAGAATAACCATTACCTCTATTGCTTGTTTTGTTAGTGGTTATATACATACCTAACTGACCATCAGGCAATTGTTTTATAAAGGATTGATTGTTAGTCATACCTGCTATAGAACTTTCATTTTTTCGCCATACAATTTTCCCTGTAGGATCAAGATCCGCAATAAATTCATCTGCTTCTCCTGAGTCGTTATAAGCAATTTGACGTCCTCTTAATGGCACTTTTGTTAATGCGTAAGTATGTACCCAGCTAATAGGAAGCCAGAGGTAATATTGATTGCCAATTTTTTTATAAACACAATCAGGATCTCTTGGAT
>Ga0316204_10010545_pt1 | contig 11872 bp, 10 predicted proteins | sample 6monrhotite_MG_2_FD_205661 | JGI IMG/M metagenome (GOLD analysis project Ga0316204, IMG submission 205661) | Microbial mat bacterial communities from mineral coupon in-situ incubated in ocean water Damariscotta River, Maine, United States -... | ecosystem: Environmental > Aquatic > Marine >...
CATTTAGTTCACTAATATCACTAATCATGGGTAGCAATATTTTTAAATTATTTAAATCTAAATTAGCCCGCATCATTGCGCGTATTTGCACTAAAAATATTTCGGGGTGATCCAGTGTAATACGAATGCCACGCCAACCTAAAAAGGGATTATCTTCTTCAATAGGAAAATAAGGGAGTGCTTTATCACCGCCGATATCTAATGTTCGCAGGGTAACTGGACGCGGGTGAAAACTTTCCAATACTTGCCGATAAATAGTTCGCTGTTCTTCTTCACTAGGAAATTTTTGACGTGACATAAAAGGAAATTCTGTTCGATATAAACCGATGCCTTCAGCACCACTTTGTAAACTCGGAGTAATGTCTGAAAGTAGACCCGAATTCACTAATAATGAAATTTCTATTCCATCTTCTGTCTTAGCAGGAAGATCGCGTAACGCCATTAACTCGTCAGATAACGCAGCTTCTTCTTTAACTAAACGTGTAAATTCATCAAATATATTTTTTGATGGTGAAATAAATACTCTGCCACTGTAACCATCAGCAATTATAGATCGACCATCGACTCTATTTACTGGTAAATCTGTGGCACCCATTACTGCCGGTATACTCATTGCACGAGCAAGAATCGCAACATGAGATGTTCGTGAACCGCGTACAGAAATTACCCCCGATAAACAATCGCTAGGCACTTCGGCAAGCATAGAAGCGGATATATCTTCACCAATTAAAACCGTATTGTGAGGATACACAATTTTAGTTTGAGACTTATCTTGTAAATGACTAAGAATACGTCGTCCTAGATCACGTACATCATCGGCACGTTCACGCAAATAACTGTCTTCCATTTCACGAAAAACTTTTTCATGCTCTTGCACTGTTTCACGTAGTGCACCAGGAGCCCAATTTCCTTTACGAATCCTATCTCGCGTTACACCTGACATCGCTTGACTGTTTAGCATCAAAAGATAAACATCAAAAAGAGCACGGTCTTCTTCTGGTAATACGTCTTTTAATCTTTCAGAAAGATCTTTTATATCTTTAATGACAGCTTCAACAGCGCTGTCGAAAATTTTAATTTCTTTCTCTATATCGTCAACATGCCGATCGGGTATCGCATCCACATCAGCTTTTGGATAGATAACAACAGCTGTTCCCATCGCCACACCGGGTGCGCCCGGTATACCATGAATGGGTTTGTGTCCCTTATTATTTACAATAGTGTCATCTTGCTTTAAACCAATAATCCCACCGCTGGCTTCAGCATGCACAATTGCACCCGCGAGTTGTGCTGCAACTGTAATAAGAAAGGTTTCATCGTCTTCACTGAATTTCTGAATTTCACTGCTTTGAACAACCAATACACCCAAAACTTTGCGATGATGAATAATGGGTACGCCTAAAAAACCATGGAAGGCTTCTTCCCCGGCTTCTGGGAAATGTTGGTAACGAGGATTTTTACTGGCATCAGCAATATTGAGTGATTCTGCTCGCTTACCCACTAAGCTCACTAAACCGACATCATCATTCATTCGAATATTGCCAATCACTTTTGGATTTAATCCATCCGTTGCCATTAAGACATATTCAATTTGAGTATCATGTTCGTTAGTTAAAAAAACAGAACAGACATCGACATCCATGAAATTTTTAACACGCCTGACGATGACATTTAGCGCTTGATCAAGATTTTGAGCAAGGTTTACTTCTTGAACTATGCGTCGCAATATATCAAGCATATCGATTTGTCATCTCAAAAGGTTTTAAATAACTAATATAAGATTGCTGAGTGGTTCTTAGCAAAATGTGAACATCTAATTAAGCAGCGGCAATAATTCTTTTAGTGCTTCTCTATAAACAGTTCTTTTAAAAGATATCACAGTGCGAGGGGGTTCTTTCTGATCAACCCAACGCCATTGATCAAATTCTGGTTTATCACCCCTATCCAAACATACTTCTGATTCACTGCCTTTAAAGCGCAATAAAAACCAACGTTGTTTCTGGCCAATACAGCAAGGTGTTTGGTGTCGACGAATAAGATTATCTGGAATTTTATAGCGTAACCAGTCTCGTGTAGAGCCTATGACTTCTACAAACTCTTGCCTAACACCGACTTCTTCTAATAGCTCACGATAAACAGCTTCTTCAGCCGACTCTGACTCTTTGATGCCGCCCTGAGGAAATTGCCAAGCATTTTCACCAATCCGTCTAGCCCAAAACAAGCTGTCTGAATCATTGACTAAAATAATGCCAACATTCGCTCTGTATCCTTCTGTATCAATCACTTGCCATTTACTCTTCGCTAATCTCATTAGATTGTTTCATGTTAGCCAACTATCATCAAATATAATCATGGCGGAGTATTTTTATAGCATTATCAACCAGTTATGAATATTAGTAGAACATAACATGCCTATATATGCTTTTATGCGTTACCATTAGAATCTACTCATTATTTAAAGGTTTCAACTGTGGCGCTCGCAATTTTTGATCTAGATAACACATTATTAAACGGGGATAGTGACTACTTGTGGGGACAATTTCTGGCTCAACAAGGACATGTTGACGCCGCTCATTATGAAAAAGAAAACCAACGATTTTATGATGAATACGTCGCAGGAACCTTAGATATTTTTGAGTTTCTCGAGTTTAGCTTAGCTCCGCTTAGCCAACTAGAGATGTCATTGCTCGAACAACTACATAAGCAATTTATGGATGAATGTATTCGCCCTATTATTACAGAAAAAAGTCGCGCACTAATAAAACAACATCAATCAAATGGCGACATCTTACTCATTATTACGGCAACCAACTTGTTTATTACCGGCCCTATCGCTAAAGAGTTAGGGATTGAATCCATTCTCGCTACAGAGCCTGAAATAATTAATCAACATTATACTGGCAAAGTCTATGGCACTCCTTGCTTTCGTGAAGGAAAAGTGGAACGTTTAAAAGTATGGCTAAAGAAAACAGGCGCTAACCTTGCAGATAGCTGTTTCTATAGTGACTCACATAATGATTTGCCACTACTAGAAATGGTCACAAAGCCGGTTGCTGTTGATCCTGATGATACTCTGCGCTCGCATGCAGAAATGAAAGGCTGGGATATTATCAGCCTACGTGAATAGAGAAATTAAAATAACTCAACATCAGCACTTGAACTAGCATTTGTTTTAGCTGAGCTCGAACCATCATGTAAAGAAAGTTCTTCAGCAGTAGAATAGCTCTCTTTTAATGAATTCAAAATGTTCTGCACATTAATAGACGATAACTCGCCGTTAGCCATCAACTCTACTTGTGTGTTGAGTTCTTCAGGTAATTTATTCAGAGCTTCCATCACATGCACTAAAATTTGGCTTGTGCGATCTTGAAATTGGAGTGACATGATGATTTCATTCACTTCCTGCACAATTTGAATACTTTCATTTTTTAACAATTCAGAGGATTCTGACATCCCCTTCGTCATCCACTCTAGATCTTGTAATACTGACTGGATGGTATTAGCGCCTTGTTCTTCTAATAATAAATCATGTTCCATTGTCACTGATGCTTGTTTTAAGGTTTCATCTACCGATGCTGTAAAATGACTAATCGATTGAGAAATTTGTTTACCTGTTTCACCAGATTGTATTGATAGAGAGCGTACTTCATCAGCAACAACGGCAAAACCACGTCCAACATCACCTGCTCTAGCAGCTTCAATTGCGGCATTTAATGCGAGCAAGTTTGTTTGTGAAGCTATTTTTTCAACACCTTCTGCTAAACTTTTTAAAGAATCGGTATCATCGCTCAAGACTTTAAGCTTCTCAAATGATGATTTTCTTTCTACTAGCGCTGATGAAAGATTTTTTACAATGCCCGTTAACTCTTGGCGACTATTTTCAAAAACACTATCCAATACCGTGGTATCTAAACCTGTTGCTGATGTCACGGCTGAATTGGATAATGCGGCAATTTCCAAGGCGGTATTCAAACGAGTGACAAGTGACGTAAAACGAGATGACATCACATTAATTGCTTCCTCAGTTTGTACCCGCGAACTGTCAATTTGCCGATTACAAACCTCAATCACTTGTTCAATCGCTTGTTCTACTGCGAGCATTGTTTGATCGCTATTCACCATTAATGGTGTTGCAGCATCATCCTCAGCTAGATTTTCTGCTTTAGACAATCGCTTTTTTGTTCGCTCAAGCTTAAATGCAAGGAGAAGGCTGATAACCATAATAATGGCGACATTAAGCCAAATAGAATTGACTGCAAACTGGCTAGTGGCAGCAATTATAATGCCGGCAATAAGAGGGAGAATAAAAAATTGACTGAATTTTAATGTAGTTTTAGATTTCATATATTTTGTTTAATTATTTTAAGTAAGCCCACTAACAACATCCAACTTAATGTCTGACTTAAAACTTATCGGCGTAGCCGATATATTCTTTAACTAAATGGCGTTATATAGGGTTACTACTTAACAGGATAAAATTTTCTGAGCTATAGATAACGAGATAAATAAAATCATAAGGGGGGGACAGTATGGTTTGGATCTGAGTTAAACAGCTTACCGCGCAATTTGTCGCTTTCTTTTCATAGGATGTGTATCTTCTAGCCAGCGCAGTAATGGCCGCCATTGCGCCTTGTCACTTTCAGAACGTTTATCCCACATTTCACTTATGCCTATGCCTCTTTCAGCAGCATGTACATAATTTTGCGTGTCACGTAAAGTCGTAACAAAAGGTAATTTTAAGGTTTTCAGAAAACGCTCAAGTGAACGATAGGTTAATGTGTTTTTCTTTGCTCTATTGGCAACAACAGCAACATTAAGCCCCATTTGGCGGACCTTCCCTACCACTAAGAGCTCTTCTATAAAACGCGTTACTGCATGAATATCAATCGATGACGGCAATACAGGCACTAGAATCGTATCGACATGACGGATTAAATCTCTTAATTCATTTCCTGTAACACCTGCAGGCGCATCGATAATCATCTTCTCGGTGTTAGTAGGCACTCTCATCTGAAAAGAACGAGTAACGCCTGTGTTGTTTTGCCGGCTAGCGACATGTACCCCATAAATTTCAGGCTTCGATTTCGGGCGTAAGTTTAACCACCGTATACTCGAACCTTGCGGGTCAAAATCTAATAATGCAGTCGAAAGATCATCATTTGCAAAATAACTCGCCAAATTGGTGGCAATTGTGGTTTTACCACAGCCTCCTTTTGAATTAATAACAAGTATTTTTTGCATTTCAAATTCCACTTCAAATATTGCTCTACCAGAGCAAATGCATAGAGTAGTTAATATCTAGTTTAGATAATATCGGCAGATACTGCTCAAATGTTGAGCAATTAATCTGACAAAAGTGACAGTTTAGACTATTTTCAAGAAAAAGTTAATGTTAGAAATGATATTGATAACTTAACTTACTGTTAAATAAGAAAATACTATATCAATGGCGGTACTACTCAAACTGGCGAGTTAACTGAAATGGCAAAAAATACGCAAAATTGTGCCTATTTGCTAAGAAGATCATTCATCGTTTCAGAAAATCTCTTATCTCGAACTAAATTTCGCTCAAATATAAGATCAAATTTATCACCATGTTTTATCTTTTCTTTAGATGTCGACGTAAGAAGAACCACTTTCATGTCGCGGTTTGAGGTGTGTGTGAGCCTTAAGGCAGAAATCAGTGCATCTGCATTTAATGGGGGCGTTTCCATCGCAGTAATCAATAAATGATACTTTTTAATCAATAAAAGTTCTAAAGCTTGGAATCCATCTCTTATATAGGTAATTTTTGCCGGTATCTCACTAAAACCGTACTCAATCAAGCCTGCATAGAGTTTAGATGGCTCGACCACTAAAATTTCATAACTTTTCTTGAAAATTTGCTGATGTAACTCGGCTAATGCCTTATCAACTGAATCTTCTGAAAATGTTTTGTTAATTAAAGAACTGACCGTGTTTTTTAGCAGGTCTACAAAGCTCAACAGTGTGGCAGTTGAAGAGGGATTATTTAAAGTATCTTCCTTTAATAAAGACAACATCACATCTTCCATATAATGCGATATTTTCGAAATGATATGTAAATTATAACTACCCGCACTGCCTTTTAAACTATGAACAATTCTAAATAATTCATCATTATCATCCTGATGATTTTTTAACGAAAGGACCTTGTCTTCTATTAATTCAATGCGAGTAGGTAACTCGTCCAAAAAACTCTGACGCAGCGTATCAAGTAGATCTGTAACAGACGTTTCAGTCATTCACGTTTTTTCTGACCAATGCCATAATCAGGCTATTTTACCGATAGATATATTCACACTAATTTTAACTAATATAACGAACAAATTTAACAAAACTTTAATGCCTTGCAGGAAAAATGCTGCTCAATACTTAAATCCTTAGCCAGTAGAATGCATTTTCTTGTCTAAATGACAGAATCCAATGTAAGTGTTTTGTTCACATATGATCTTCATTTCTACATTTTCTACCTAATATAATCACTGTATTTTAAATGCAAAAATTTACCTCTCTTGAAATTCAACCTGTAATAATGTTCTAATCAGCCACTCACTATTCTTTAAGAATAAGCAAATGCGCCCAATACACGTTCTCTTTTTATTATCTGTTTCAAGCATACTGCTTATCTTGGGGGCTTTATTAAGCGGAAGTGTTGCGCTATCCATTGAAGATATTTGGTTGGCTCTCACAACTTCAAATTCAACCCAAGCCTCACTCATTGTCATCGAGCTGCGCTTACCTCGCGCATTAGCTGCTTTTGCAACTGGCGCATTACTTGCCCAAGCCGGCGCATTAATGCAGGTTTTAGTTCGCAATCCATTAGCTGACCCCTATATATTAGGTGTATCAGGTGGAGCAGCCACAGCAGTGCTACTTGGCATGTTATTCGGTTTGAGCAGTACTTTTGGTTTAAGTGGGTTAGCCTTTATTGGCGCCATCATTGCTATGACATTAGTTTTTGTTTTAGCACATCAAAATGGCAACTGGACACCCACTCGGCTACTCCTAACTGGCGTTGTCGTCGCTGCAGGTTGGGGTGCGGCCATCAGCTTAATTTTAACTCTCTCTCCTGCTAATAACTTACACGGCATGTTATTTTGGTTAATGGGTGATCTCAGTTATAACCATTCATTGTCCTTTTCTTTTACCACATTAAGTATTGGATTGATTTTAAGCTTACTCATCGCTCCACAGTTAAATGTGCTAATACGTGGCGCAACACTTGCCACAAGTTTAGGAATAAATCTCAAAGAGATACATATAAAAATTTATATCATCGCTTCATTGCTCACTGCTGCAGCGGTAGTACAAGCTGGCAGCATTGGTTTTGTCGGTTTTATAGTGCCGCACCTTATTCGCCTATTTGGTATTACAGACCATCGTTATCTTATACCCGCCTCAACACTAGGTGGAGGCATACTGGTTTTACTTGCTGATACCGTTGCCCGGACCATTATCGCTCCACAACAATTACCGGTTGGTATCATTACAGCGCTTATTGGTGTGCCGCTATTTTTATTTTTATTACATAGAGAAACAAAGTAATGCCTCTGTTGCAGACACAAAACCTTAAGGTAAAAATTGCGGACACAGTTGCTTGTGAAAGGTTAAACATATCGTTTAATGCAGGTGAGAGCTGGGCAGTATTAGGCATGAACGGTTCTGGTAAAACAACCATACTACATACACTTGCAGGTATCTTACATCCCCAACAGGGTGACGTTCTGATTAACGATAAAAATATAACTGATCTATCTCGCAAAACTATCGCACAAAATCTCGGTTTACTATTACAACACCAAGAAGATCATTTTCCAGGAACGGTACTACAAAGCGTTTTAATCGGGCGCCATCCTCATTTACAAAACTGGCAATGGGATTCAGAAGAAGATATTAATATTGCGAAAAAAGCGCTTGCAGCATTAGTTTTAAGTGATTTGTCAGAGCGTTCTATATTGACTTTATCGGGTGGTGAACGCCAACGCGTTGCGCTTGCTACGCTATTAACCCAGCAAACAAAAATTCGACTCTTAGATGAACCTGTCAACCATCTTGACCTGCATCAACAGCATGAAGTGATGAAATTATTTACTCAAGATAAGTCTGAACAAAGCAATATTTTCGTCTTACATGATATCAATCTTGCTGCTCGTTATTGTGACAACGTGCTGTTATTACTAGGCAATGGTGAAACTCTTCATGGCGCAGTGGATGATGTTTTAACTGAACAAAATTTATCCAATTTATATAAACACCCAATTAGTGAAATTTCACAGCACTCTCAAAAGTACTTTATTGCGAGTTAATCACTCAACAATTAAATTATTTTTACCTTTGTACTCTAAGTGCTTGTATTAACTTAAATAAATATTTTAATTATTTTTCTAGCGCAAAATCTTATTTGACTCTGTTATACAAGAACGATAAAGTTGCACCACTTTTACTGCTTTAGGTGCTTCACCAAAATTCTGTTTGGTGAGTGAAACGAGAAGTCGGTGAGAAATTGCTCTATCACTGAGTAATATCAATTCCGACGCTGCCCCCGCAACGGTAATCGAGTGAAGGTAAATCATCACAGCCACTGTGTCGGATGACATGGGAAGGCGATTTACTCAGCAAGTGAACTTGCTACTCGAAAGCCCGGAGACCGGCCTAAAGTGATCGTAGTGTATCGCGGAGGGCGATGGCGGGCGGATGATTATTCTCTGACCCTCTTATTTTCCTCTGTTAATAATAATGACGTACGTGGGTGTGCGTTAAACGAGGAAAACATGAAGTTTAGATCATCAACATTATTCATTAGCTTAACAGCATCAACCTACATACCTTTTTATAGCAGTGGCATACATGCCGACGAATTAGCTCCTGTTATTGTCACCGCAACACGTTCCGCTCAAAGTGCAGTAAGCACTCCAAGCAGCATAAATATCATTACTAGTGCAGATATCAAAAATAGCGGTGCTTCTAACTTAGTTGAAGTACTCAACTCACAAGCCTCCATTCAACTAAATGATCTATATGGCACTGGCAGTCGTGCAAGTATTAGCATGAGAGGGTTCGCTGATAACGCCAATTCAAATGTGCAAATTTTAGTAGACGGAAGACGATTAAATAATCCTGATATTGCTGCGGCTGATTTAAGTGGTATTTCATTAAAAGACGTCAAGCAAATTGAAATTATTCAAGGTAGCGCAGGTGTATTGTTTGGTGACCAAGCAGTGGGCGGAGTGATAAACATCATAACCAAAACGCCAGAAAGATCTTCAAGCTATATTGAAGCTGAAGCAGGAAGTTACAATAAGAGAAATTATCGCGCTTCAGTCAGTGATCAAAAAGATAAATTAAGTTACCGACTCACAGCAGAAAAACTCACCGCTGATAATTACCGTGAACACAATGAGCAAGACTATCAAAACATTTTAGGGCGAATTGATTACAAAAATAATAATGCACATTTATTTTTTGATTACCAACATGTCGCTGAAGTGATTGAGCTCCCAGGCAGTTTAACTAAAGCACAAATGCTAGCTGACCCAAGGCAAGTCGGTAGTACACCGAATGATTTTAATGATAGCGAGACAAATATTTTTCGCATTGGTGTTAAAACGGCATTAAATAGTAACTGGAACTTTGAAAATGAAATTACGCAACGCGATAGTGATATTGAAGGTAAGTCATACGGCAGTTCATTTACACAAAGTCGAGATCATATTGGTGTAACGCCACGTTTTATAGCTGCGTTACCTAGCACGCATGGAAATACACTAGTGACTATTGGTATAGATTATAATCAGTATAACTATGACAATAAAATAATAGCATATGGTATTGATACCACTGCCAAAGAAAAAACAAATGCAATTTATTCGCAGTTTGTCATCCCTCTATCTGATAAAACAACCGCCACTATTGGTGGACGCTACGCAAAAGTTAAATACAATATCAAGGATGCTACCGCCTTTGCATCAGGCATATCACTTAAAGACAAAGTGAATGTTTTCGAGGCAGGCTTATCTTATCAATTAACAAATAAGTCACGTTTTTTTGCACGGATGGATGAGAATTTCCGCTTTGCTAAAATTGATGAAAACACATATACCTCTCCAGGCGTAATAGGTTTAGATACTCAAAAAGGCCAGTCTTTTGAGTTAGGTGGTGAATGGAAAAATAAGCGGTCAACAATAAATATCTCGGCTTATCAGTTAAAACTAAACAATGAAATTGATTACGATGCGACAGCAACCCCACCTATTGGTAGTTTTTTTCCCGGCGCTAATGTGAATTTAGAACCAACAAAACGTACTGGGCTTATTTTCGACTTAAAACACCAATTTACACATAAATTGACTATCAATACTCAATACAACTACATCAACGGCAGTTTTGATGGAGGTTCGTTTGATGGTAAAGCTATTCCATTAGTATCAGAACATAAATTAACTTTAAAAGCACAATATAGTTTGAATACAGCATGGTCCACATATGCCGAAGCTCAATACAATAGCGAACGTTACCAGGCCGCCGACTACACAAATACGAATGATCTATTGCCTGCACTCACATTATTAAATTTACAATTAAAATATGAGAAAGAAAATTGGCTAGCTTCAATAAGAATAAACAATATCAGTAACGAAAAATATTCAACTTATGCGTCAGGCAATGGCTACTACCCCTCTCCAGAAAGAAACGTTACGGCAAAAGTAAGGTATCAGTTTTAAGCCATTATGAATAAGCCGTCCTCTAAGAACTTCAATACATTACTGATAGCATCTGCGATCTTGCATGTTATCATTTTGTTCGCATGGCTTAACTCGAACAACAGCATTAAAAATGACATTGCGGTATCAAAATCATTCGACGTTATCGTCATAACTAAAAAAACATTAAATCAAAACATCAACGTTGCTTCTACCAAATTAGTGACAAAAAATTTATCTCAGACAGAGCCACTGATAAAAGAAGTTCAACTTGAAGAATCTAATGATATTTTAACTAAAGAAAACGTTTCTAAACATCAAATACAAGCGGTTCCTCAAAAAAGTGGAAAAGAAAAGAATGTTTTAAACACGCTTCTTTATAGTGCTATCAATGCGAACAAACACTACCCTGTATCTGCTTTACGCTTACAACGGGAAGGTACGGTAAGTATTGTATTTAAACTAATGAATAGTGGTGAAATAAATACACTTGGCGTATCTAGATCAAGCGGCTACAACTCATTAGATCATGCTGCTCTAATTGCAGTCAAAAGGATTCAACCCTTCCACCCAGCTAAAGAATACATTTCAAATGCACAACAATTTAATGTTGATGTTGTATTCCAACTTTAATAATAGGAATTGACCATGGGACATCGCTTATCAAAAATTTATACCCGCACTGGTGATAAAGGTGAAACTGGTTTGGGTGACGGCTCTCGCGTTGAGAAAGATAATATACGCGTAGAAGCTTACGGAACAACAGATGAATTGAACAGTATTATTGGTATGGTACTCGCTCATGATATACCTGATGATATCAGTCACTGTTTAAATAAAGTCCAGCATCATCTTTTTGATCTCGGAGGTGAAATATGCATTCCAGGTCATGAAAGTATTAAAGAAAGCTATATTACTTACTTAGAAACAACCCTTGATGGCTTTAATGACAATTTACCGATGCTTAAAGAATTCATTTTGCCATCTGGTGGTCATGCCACCTCAGCTTGTCATTTAGCGAGAACAGTATGTCGTCGCGCAGAGCGCCGTGTGATTACACTTTCAAAAAATGAGAAAGTGAGTGCAAATAGTATTTCATATTTAAACCGATTATCTGACTTATTGTTTGTATTAGCTCGTGTGTTATCTCG
>Ga0316204_10010546_pt1 | contig 11871 bp, 13 predicted proteins | sample 6monrhotite_MG_2_FD_205661 | JGI IMG/M metagenome (GOLD analysis project Ga0316204, IMG submission 205661) | Microbial mat bacterial communities from mineral coupon in-situ incubated in ocean water Damariscotta River, Maine, United States -... | ecosystem: Environmental > Aquatic > Marine >...
TGACTCTGCTTGTTCTTTGCCTCCCTATACATTGAGTCAAGAGGTGCAAGATCAGTTGCGCGAGCAAATGCGAGGCATGGCTCATAGTTTAAAGGTCGTCGGTCTAATGAATGCGCAGTTTGCCATTCAAGATGATGAGGTTTATATCATTGAAGTAAATCCGCGTGCGTCACGTACTGTGCCATTTGTTTCAAAAGTAACGGGTATTCCATTAGCGAAAATTGCTGCACGTTGTATGGCAGGCCAAAGTTTGAAAGCACAGGGTGTAACAAAAGAAATTATTCCTCCTTATTTTGCAGTTAAAGAAGCCGTTTTCCCATTTATTAAATTCCCAGGTGTTGACCCATTGTTAGGTCCTGAAATGAAATCAACGGGTGAGGTAATGGGTGTCGGTAGAACATTTGGTGAAGCATTCGGTAAAGCACAGGCAGGCGCGGGCGCTGACTTACCTGTAAAAGGAAAGGCTTTTGTCAGCGTGAGAGAGCGAGATAAAGAAGGTGCGGTCGCTATCGCAAGGCAGTTGAATGAATTGGGTTTTGATTTGGTGGCAACTAGTGGTACAGCCAGAGAGATTGAAGCTGCTGGCATTAAAGTTACAATGGTAAATAAAGTTAATGAGGGTCGGCCTCATATCGTAGATGCAATAAAAAATAATGAAATTAGTTTGATTGTGAATACCACTGAAGGCAAGCAGGCTATTGCAGACTCTTATACTATTCGTGGCGCAGCCTTGCAACACAAGGTTGCTTATACAACGACTTTGGCAGGGGCCAGAGCAACTTGTCAAGCTTTACAGCAGATAGGTGAAGAAGCCGTTTATGTTTTGCAGGATTTACATAAGGAAGTTAAGTCATGAATAAAGTCCCATTAACAAAGATTGGCGCAGATAAAATGCGCGACGAACTTAGAAAATTAAAAAACGAAGATCGTCCAAGAATTATTGCATCTATTGCAGAAGCAAGAGCGCATGGTGATCTGAAAGAAAATGCTGAGTATCACGCAGCACGAGAAGAACAGGGTTTCACTGAGGCACGTATAAAAGACTTCGAAGGCAAGTTGTCAAACGCTCAAATTATAGATATCACGAAGATAGAGCCAACTGGGAAAGTTATATTTGGCACAACAGTATTATTATCAGACGAAGATACAGGTGAAGAGTTGAAATATCAGATTGTCGGAGAAGATGAGGCTGATATTAAAGAGCATCGTATTTCCGTTAGTTCCCCTATCGCACGTGCGCTTATTGGTAAAACAGAAGGTGATGTTGCAATTGTTAAAACACCTGGTGGGGATAGAGAGTTGGAAATAATTGAAGTTCAGCACATATAGGTATGATAAGAATAGGTGAAAAAATTCTTTTGACCTTTTGGGTAGGCGGCCTTTGGTTTGCGGGTTATGTGGTTGCTCCAATTCTATTTCAGGTATTAGATAAAAAAACGGCAGGATTAGTTGCAGGGCATGTTTTTACAGTAACCAGTTATATTGGTATTGCTTGCACTATATTATTAGTATTGAGTTTAATCATTGATTCATCAGTGGCGCGGCTAAAAAATTATCGCATATGGATGTTGCTGGTAATGTTGCTATTAATATTCATTGGGCAATTTGTTTTAAGCCCCATGATGGAAGAATTAAAACTGGAAGGTTTAGGTAATAATCTTGAAGCAGCTGGAAAATTTGCAACATTACATGGCATTTCATCGAGCTTGTTTCTGGTAAATAGTATTATAGGATTGATTCTGGTAATTATTGGATTAAGGCCCGCAGGAAAAGAAAGCGTTGCTTAGGCTTTTGGTAACTGAATTAGCGGCTTTTTAGCGGGACGGTATAAAATAACAATGCCACCTATAATCTGAATAAGGTCAGCATTGGCGTTTTTACAAATTGCACTAGCCATGGTTTGTCGTTCATCACGGTCTGCACTAATACGTACTTTAATTAATTCATGGTGGGATAGGGCAATTTCTACTTCTTTCAGTACGCCTTCAGATAGTCCTGCATTGCCGACCATCACGACAGGTTTTAAATGGTGAGCTTTCGCTCGTAGGAAACGTTTTTGTTTATCGGTGATCATGGATACAAAGAATTCACAAAGTAATAATAATGAGGACGCGAGTGTAACACGCAAAGCGCGCCATGTAACCGTTGCTGCTAGTCCGTTGAATGAGGTGAAGCTGGATTTAGCGATCATTATTTTTTTGTCTGTTATCGTAGCGATTACGATAATCAACGTGGTTAACGATACGCTGAACCAGATTTTGCTCTTGTCAGGTTTTGGTGTGATTGCCATGTTTTGGTTAATCTACAAGACAAAACGTGTACTTTTATCTCACCAGTCAGTCATTACAGATAGCCAGCATGACAAAGAAACGTAGTAAAAGTAGTCAGCGGTGGATGAAAGAGCATTTTGATGATGAGTATGTTCTTAAAGCTCAGAAATTAGGATATCGTTCAAGAGCTGTGTTTAAACTCGACGAAATACAGCAAAAAGATAAGATAATTAAGCAAGATATGACAGTGGTGGATCTGGGGGCAGCACCCGGAGGCTGGTGTCAATATACACGAAAAATTCTTGGTCAATCTGGCCGTGTTGTTGGGCTAGATATACTACCAATAGATGAGCTGGTCGATGTTGAGCTGATTCAGGGTGATTTCCGTGAGGACAGCGTTCTGGAGCAATTGATTGAGGTAGTTCATGGCAAACCGGTAGACCTTGTATTATCAGATATGGCCCCCAATATAACAGGTGTAAGCAGTGTTGATCAGCCTGGTTCTATCTATTTATGTGAATTGGCGTTAGATTTTGCACAGCAAGTATTAAAGCCAGGCGGTGACTGCTTGGTAAAGGCCTTCCAGGGTGAGGGCTACGATGAGTTGGTTAAGGGTTTTCGAGAGCATTTTCAAAAGATTGTCTTTCGTAAACCAAAAGCATCCAGAGCCAGAAGCCGCGAGGTATATATTCTGGCCAGGGGCTATAATTTATAATACTATGATGCCAAGCGGCTTGGTTACATAACAAACAAGACGATGAACGGACAGCAATCTGTTGATTATTAGAGGATTTTACTTTGAGTGATATGGCAAAAAACATTATTCTTTGGGTGGTTATAGCAATCATTCTTATGTCGGTTTTCAATCAGTTTGGGCCAAGTACCAGTAATTTCCAAAAGCCTACCTATTCCCAATTTCTTGAACAAGTTCGGGGCAATGGCGTCCGGAGTGTTGTTGTAACCGGCCGAGCTATCAAAGGCGAATACACGAATGGGACAGCATTCCTTACTTATTACCCAAGTGGTGATGAAAGAGGTTTGTACAAAGATTTATTCGAGCACAAAGTAAATGTAGAGGCGGCCGCTCCTGAAAGGCCTTCTTTGTGGTCGCAAATTTTCATTTCCTGGTTCCCTATGTTGCTGCTGATTGGTGTATGGATTTTCTTCATGCGACAAATGCAAGGTGGCGGGGGTGGTCGTGGCGCCATGTCATTTGGTAAAAGTAAAGCGCGCATGCTTAGTGAAGATCAGGTCAAGATCAATTTTAGTGATGTAGCCGGTGTTGAAGAAGCCAAAGAAGAAGTTGCCGAATTAGTTGAATTTCTTAGAGACCCTGGAAAATTCCAGAAGCTCGGTGGCAAGATCCCCCGTGGTGTTCTTATGGTAGGTTCGCCAGGTACGGGTAAGACATTACTGGCTAGAGCCATTGCGGGTGAGGCAAAAGTTCCATTCTTTACGATTTCTGGTTCAGATTTTGTTGAGATGTTTGTTGGTGTAGGTGCTTCTCGTGTACGTGACATGTTTGAGCAAGCTAAAAAACATGCGCCATGCATTATCTTTATTGATGAAATTGATGCGGTAGGTCGTCATCGTGGTGCAGGTCTTGGCGGTGGTCATGATGAGCGCGAACAAACGTTAAACCAGTTATTGGTTGAAATGGATGGTTTTGAAGGCAATGAAGGTGTGATTGTCATCGCGGCAACTAACCGTCCAGATGTTCTTGATCCAGCATTGCTACGACCAGGTCGATTTGACCGCCAAGTTGTGGTGCCACTGCCAGATGTGCGTGGACGAGAACAAATTCTTAAAGTACATATGCGTAAAGTACCGTTAGCAGATGATGTTAAACCAGGATTGATTGCTCGTGGAACGCCCGGTTTTTCGGGTGCCGATTTAGCCAACCTTGTAAATGAGGCGGCCTTGTTTGCAGCACGAGCCAACAAACGATTGGTTGATCATGATGATTTCGAAAGTGCAAAAGACAAAATCATGATGGGTGCTGAACGTAAATCAATGGTGATGAGTGAAGACGAAAAGAGAAATACGGCTTACCATGAAGCAGGTCATGCAATTGTTGGTTTGAGTTTACCCTCGCACGACCCAGTATATAAAGTGACTATTATTCCAAGAGGGCGAGCATTGGGCGTTACTATGTTTTTGCCCACTGAAGATCGATATAGTTATAGCAAGCAACGTTTAAATAGTCAGATATCGAGTTTGTTTGGTGGACGAATTGCCGAAGAGCTTATTTTTGGTGAAGACATGGTAACTACCGGCGCATCAAATGATATAGAACGCGCGACAGAAATAGCGCGTAGTATGGTAACGAAGTGGGGCTTGTCTTCCAAGTTAGGTCCTTTGTCTTATGGTGAAGAAGACGGAGAAGTTTTTCTTGGTCATTCAGTTACTCAGCATAAAAATATATCAGACAGTACTGCTCATGATATCGATAGCGAAGTTAGATCAATTATTGATGAAAACTATGAACGTGCTGAAAAAATTCTGAATGATAATATTGATGTTCTGCATGCAATGTCGGATGCTTTGATGAAGTATGAAACAATCGATCAAAGTCAGATTGCTGATTTAATGGATCGTAAAACACCAAAGCCACCAGCAGACTGGGATGATTCCGATAAACCATCAAGTGGAAATGATGCAAAGGAAGAAAAACAGCAAAAATCGGATGGCTCTTCACCCACAATTGGTGGTGAAGCCAATGAGCATTAATACTATCTGAATTTAAATTAAGCCGGTGATTCTACCGGCTTTTTTATTACGCCTTATGACAAAGCTTAATTGTGCAGGAAAAATAATAGATCTATCTGTTCCTAAGGTAATGGGGATATTAAATGTTACACCTGATTCTTTTTCAGATGGCGGGCATTATGTCGATCTTTATGATGCCGTAGCACAAGCAGAGATAATGGTTGAGCGGGGTGCAGCTATTATTGATATTGGTGGTGAGTCAACACGCCCGGGCGCGCAACCGGTTTCTGCTGATGAAGAATGTCAGCGCGTTATACCCGTTATTGAAGCATTACAAAAACGACAACTTGCTGCCGTTATTTCTATTGATACGAGTAAAGCACAGGTAATGAAGCATGCAGTTGAAGCAGGTGCTGGATTTATTAATGATGTGTGTGCGTTACAGCAAGATAAAGCGATTAATGTAGTAGCTGAGCTTGATGTGCCAATTTGTTTGATGCATATGCAAGGTGATCCAAGAACAATGCAGCATGATCCTTCGTATAATGATGTTGTGATGGATGTTAGTATGTTTTTGCAAGAACGAGTAGATGGCTGTTTGGCTGTGGGTATAAGAAAAGAAAATATTCTGATTGATCCTGGTTTTGGTTTTGGTAAAACAGTTTCTCAGAACTATATGTTATTGGATCGTTTAGCTGATTTTAAAAAACTAGGTCTACCTGTTTTGGTTGGTTTATCTCGTAAAAGTATGATTGGAACTGTGTTAGATAAACAGGTGGAAGGTCGTTTGGCTGGTAGTGTTACCGCGGCTAGTTTAGCATTAGATAGAGGCGTTAGTATTTTAAGGGTTCATGATGTTGCTGAATCCGTTGATGCAGTGAAAGTTTTTTGTGCGATGAAAGATGTGAGGGAATCGTGAAAAGAAAATATTTTGGTACAGATGGAATAAGAGGCAAAGTTGGAGAGTATCCGATCACGCCTGAGTTTATGTTAAAACTCGGATGGGCTGTGGGTAAAGTTTTATGCAAAGATGGCAAAGGTAAAGTTGTCATTGGTAAAGATACACGAATATCTGGTTACATGTTTGAATCCGTGCTTGAAGCAGGCCTGTCTGCGGCAGGTGTAAACACACTATTGCTTGGGCCGATACCAACGCCGGCCATTGCCTACATCACACGTACATTTCATGCTGATGCGGGTATTGTTATTAGTGCATCACATAATCCCTATTTTGATAATGGCATCAAGTTTTTTTCAGCAGACGGCACCAAACTGCCTGACGCTGTAGAGCTAGAAATTGAAGCCATGCTTGAAGAAGAAATGACAACTGTTTCTTCAGATCAGCTTGGTAAAGCTGAGCGAATCATTGATGCACGTGGACGGTATATTGAGTTTTGTAAAAGTACGATTCCATCTACGGTTACATTGAAAGGAATGAAAATCGTCGTGGATTGTGCACATGGCGCAACGTATCAGGTTGCCCCAAATGTATTGGATGAAATTGGTGCTGAGGTTATCGCTTTAGGTGTTGAGCCAAATGGTTTGAATATTAATCAAGGCGTCGGTTCAACTAAGCCGGAAGGAATGCGTGATGCCGTATTGCGAAATGGTGCAGATGTAGGCATTGGTCTGGATGGTGATGGTGACCGACTAATCATGGTTGATGAGCAAGGTGAGATTGTCGATGGCGATGAGATTTTATTTATTATCGCTAAAGACCGCATTCGTAGAAAAACGTTGAAAGGCGGTGTTGTTGGCACGTTAATGAGTAATCTGGGAATGGAAATCGCATTACGCGAAGAAGGGGTTGAATTTCATCGTAGCGACGTAGGGGATCGATATGTGATGGAGATGCTGCGCTCAACCAATTCAACGATTGGTGGCGAAGGCTCTGGACATATTATTTGTTTGGATTGTATTAGCACAGGAGATGGCACTATCTCAGCATTGCAAGTGCTGGTCGCGATGAAAGAATCAGGTAAAACATTGCATGAACTTAAATCCGGCATGACAAAATTTCCGCAAAGCTTGATTAATGTCAGTATGTCAAAAAGAATCGATCCAACAAATGACGATAAAATTAAGCAGGCTATCGAAGAAGTGGAAGCCGAGCTAGGTAATGATGGCCGTGTTTTACTTAGAATGTCAGGAACAGAGCCGCTGATTCGAGTCATGGTTGAAGGTCGAGATGAATCGCAAGTAGATATATTGGCTCGCCGACTAGCCTTGGTTGTTGAGGAAGTATCATCTGGCAGCTGACCTGGAATAACGCATTTTAGTTTATTGTGTGATTGGATCGGTCTTTTAACCGTCTTCAGTGAAGATTATAAATATCAAATGATTGATTTATTTGGCAATTACCGGTAAGCTTGCCGGCAATTTTATTGCTAAGAATTAGTTGTTGGAGAGACAAATGCGTACAAAGATAGTGGCTGGAAACTGGAAAATGAATGGCTCTCTGGAGAGTATCCGAGAACTTATCAAGGGAATTCAAGCAGGTATGGGTTCGGTTGGTTCGGCTAGTGTAATCGTTTGTCCTCCTGCAATTTATATTGCTGAAGTCTCAAAATTAGTTGAAGGTTCAAAAATCTCGATTGGGTCACAAAATGTATGCGATCAGGATTCAGGCGCTTATACCGGAGAGATTTCTGGTGCCATGTTAAAAGAATATGGCTGTGAGTATGCAATTGTTGGTCATTCCGAACGTCGTAGTATCTATGGTGAAACAGATGAAATGGTCGCAAGTCGCTTTGCCGCAGCTCGTCGTAATGGTTTAAAGCCTATATTATGTGTTGGTGAATTACTTGAAGAACGTGAGCAAGGTATCACTGAAGAAGTGGTAGGCCGTCAGATCGATGCTGTTATCAATTTGGAAGGTGTTGAATCATTGGCGGACGCAGTTATTGCGTATGAGCCAGTTTGGGCTATAGGTACTGGTAAAACGGCTAGCCCTCAACAGGCACAGGATGTACATAAATTTATTCGTGACAAGATTGCTGCAATGAATGCTGATATTGCTGCTAACCTTGTTATTCAATACGGTGGCAGTGTTAATGCTTCCAATGCCGAAGAACTACTAGGTATGCCTGATATAGACGGTGGTTTAATTGGTGGGGCAGCACTTCAACCTGAAGGTTTTCTTGCCATTTGTCAGGCAGCAGGTTAAACGAGGAAGGTCTCATGCAGTCTTTTTTATTGGTTACACAAGTATTAATTTCAATCTCATTGATTGCTTTGATTCTTATTCAGCATGGTAAAGGTGCTGATGCAGGAGCTGCTTTTGGAAGCGGGGCGTCATCCACTGTTTTCGGCTCGACTGGTTCGGCATCTTTTTTGAGTAGAGCAACAGCGGTACTCGCAACGTTATTTTTTGCAGTGGCTTTATCGTTAACTATACTTGCTCATCGTCAGACTGATGAGGAAAATTTGATTGAGAAATACAAAACCCCTGAAGCAAGTGTAGTGACTACGCCAGCAGAAACGCCAAAATCTGATGTCCCGGCTGCTGTAAAACCAGCTGAATCCATGTCAGGTGATGTGCCTGCTGCAGCTAAATCGACGCTGTCAGATTCTGATGTACCTGTCGCACCAAAGGCTGAAGTACCGGCTGAAATCAAACCGTCTACGGATAAAAAAGCTAAATAATAGTTACTTGCCGATGTGGTGAAATTGGTAGACACGCCATCTTGAGGGGGTGGTAGCGTAAGCTGTGCCGGTTCGACTCCGGCCATCGGCACCAAATTTGATTAAAAAATAGTCAATCTTTCATAAAAAAACGGTAGCTTCGGCATACCGTTTTTTTATGCCCCCAATAATGATGTAACTTATTGATAATAATGTATTATTCAAAATAGCCTGACTTGACATCTGTTCCTATATTGGCCTAGACTGCAACGCTACGATAAATCATCTAAACACTAAGATTTAGAGATACAAATAATTATATCGTTTGCTTGATTGAGGTTACTCATCAGCTAACGTGGATGGAGTGAAAGTCATATGCTGGAGAATTATTTACCAATTTTGGTATTTATTGGTATAGGAATCCTGTTTGGTATCGGGCCAATACTGGCAGGTGCTATTCTTGCTCCACATAAACCTAATAGTGAAAAACTCTCCCCATATGAATGTGGTTTTGAAGCATTTGAAGATTCTCGTGCCACGTTCGATATCCGTTACTATCTGGTAGCTATTCTATTTATTCTGTTTGATCTTGAAATTGCCTTTATGTTTCCCTGGGCTGTAGTGCTTGATGAATTAGGCTGGTACGGCATTATTTCAATGAGTGTTTTTCTTGGCATCCTTGTGATTGGTTTTATCTATGAATGGAAGAAGGGGGCTCTGGAATGGGAGTAGAAGGTTTACTTGAAAAGGGTTTCGTTACTACGTCTGCCGATAAGCTGATCAATTGGGCACGTACGGGTTCAATGTGGCCAATGACTTTCGGTCTCGCTTGTTGTGCAGTCGAGATGATGCAAGCTGGTGCTTCACGTTATGACATTGACCGTTTTGGTATTTTGTTTCGTCCAAGTCCGCGTCAATCTGATGTCATGATCGTTGCTGGTACATTGTGTAACAAAATGGCACCAGCACTCAGAAAAGTGTATGAGCAAATGCCAGAGCCACGATGGGTTATTTCCATGGGTTCATGTGCAAATGGTGGTGGTTATTATCATTATTCCTATTCGGTTGTTCGTGGTTGTGATCGCATTGTACCGGTTGATATTTATGTGCCAGGTTGCCCACCTACCGCAGAAGCATTGCTATACGGCATTATCCAGTTACAAAACAAGATTAAACGTACTAATACGATAGCTCGTACTTAAGTAATAGAGAAAATAATATATGGCAGATTCACAAACACTGGCAGCAAGAATAAGAGATCATTTTTCGGACGTTATGATTGACTGCACAGTCGCTTTAAATGAAGTAACGTTGGAAGTGGCACCGGCCAATCTTACTGATGTTTGCCGTGCGTTAAGAGATGAAGATGATTTTGCATTTGAGATATTGATTGATCTTTGTGGAATAGATTACGCTGCGTATGGATTAGTTGAATGGGAAACTGATATATCGACTGATACTGGTTTTAGCCGGGGTGTAAGTGATAATACAACTGACTCACTAACGAATAAGAAAGATCCGGATAAACCTCGTTTTGCCGCTGTTTACCATTTGTTATCTATAAAAAACAATCAACGCTTACGTTTACGTTGCCACCCGGAAAGTAATGACTTCCCTGTGATTGATTCTGTCCATGATGTCTGGAACGGCGTTAACTGGTTCGAACGCGAGGCGTTTGATTTATACGGTATTATTTTTGACGGTCATCCAGATTTACGTCGCATCCTTTCTGATTACGGTTTTATTGGTCACCCATTCCGAAAAGATTATCCACTAACAGGTCATGTAGAAATGCGTTATGACGAAGAAAAAGGTCGCGTGATTTATCAGCCTGTCAGCATTGAACCACGTGTTCTTGTCCCGCGTGTAATACGCCACGATCATCGTTATACAGACGGTCAATCAGGTGAGGAGTCATCAAATGCCTGAATTACGTAATATGACACTTAACTTTGGTCCGCAACATCCTGCTGCGCATGGTGTGTTACGACTGATACTTGAAATGAATGGTGAGGTAATCGAGCGAGCAGATCCGCATGTTGGATTATTACACCGCGCCACAGAAAAATTAGCCGAGAGTAAACCTTATAATCAAAGCATAGGTTATATGGACCGTCTGGACTATGTTTCCATGATGTGTAATGAACACGGTTATGTCATGGCAATTGAGAAAATGCTTGGAATACAAGTACCCGAGCGCGCTCAGTATATTCGCGTAATGTTCGATGAAATAACTAGAATATTAAATCATTTACTCTGGATAGGTGCGCACGGTCTGGACGTTGGTGCGATGACAATCTTTTTATACGCTTTCCGTGAACGCGAAGATCTCATGGACGTCTATGAAGCCGTTTCAGGTGCTCGTTTGCATGCAACTTATTACCGTCCTGGTGGTGTAGCACGTGATTTACCAGATCAAATGCCAAAGTACGAAGCAACTCAATGGCGTAGTGAGAAAGATACCTCGCGTTTAAATGGTAATCGTGATGGATCTGTTCTGGACTTTATTGAAGACTTCACCAATCGCTTCCCAGGTTATGTTGATGAATATGAAACCTTGTTAACAGATAATAGAATCTGGAAGCAACGTACCGTGGGTATTGGTGTTGTTAGCCCTGAACGTGCGATGCAATTAGGTTTTACTGGTCCAATGTTACGTGGCTCAGGAGTGGAATGGGACCTACGTAAAAAGCAACCGTATGAAGTCTATGACAAACTTGATTTCGATATACCTGTGGGCACAAACGGTGATTCCTACGATCGTTATCTAATCCGTATGGAAGAAATGCGTCAATCGAATCGAATCATAAAGCAGTGTGTAGACTGGTTGCGTGTTAACCCGGGCCCGGTTTTACTAGAAGATAATAAAGTTACTCCACCTAGACGTGAAGTAATGAAAGGCAATATGGAGTCGTTGATTCATCACTTTAAACATTTTACAGAAGGTTACTGCGTGCCTGAAGGTGAAGCTTATGTTGGTATCGAGCATCCAAAAGGAGAGTTTGGTATTTATATGGTATCTGATGGTGCAAATAAACCTTACCGATTGAAAATACGTGCGCCAGGCTTTGCACATTTGTCTGCACTCGATGAAATGGTGCGTGGACACATGCTCGCAGACGTGGTCGCTGTTATCGGCACCCAGGATATTGTATTTGGGGAGATAGATCGTTAATGAACCAGAATGCTAAAGAATCTTTGCTAGACCTTTTAAGTTCAGAAGCACGAGCTGAAGTTGATCATTGGGTTGCTAAGTACCCTGAAGATC
>Ga0316204_10010547_pt1 | contig 11869 bp, 6 predicted proteins | sample 6monrhotite_MG_2_FD_205661 | JGI IMG/M metagenome (GOLD analysis project Ga0316204, IMG submission 205661) | Microbial mat bacterial communities from mineral coupon in-situ incubated in ocean water Damariscotta River, Maine, United States -... | ecosystem: Environmental > Aquatic > Marine >...
ACGGATGACAAAACTATACTTCTCTGAAATTTTGTTTAACTTTTTTAATGTAATCTCTTCTAGTTCTTTACTAGATTTTACGCCTTTATATTCGAAAATAACTTTCATAGTGTTTTTGTTTAAAAGACTGATACCCAACTAGTTTTAATTGTAATAATGTTGTTTTCAATGTGTTATTAAAACTTAATATAAAGTTAAGCGGTGTTAAATTCTAATAATATGATATAAGTCATGAAATAAATAGTAAGATTTTTCGTAATTTATACATTGAGATATTATCCACAAAGTAAGAAGTTAAGATTAGACAATTGACAGCAACAGGAGCCATAAAAGATTTAGATCAATTGGTCGTTCGCTTAGAACGAAACCATAAATGTGTGCTGCGGCAAATTAGTAAGATGAATTCTTATCGTTATGAACCCAAAGATTATGAATGTTTTATTCGTTTAAGGGGTTTGCGCGCTGATTTAAAAGAACTGTCTGAAAATCAGATGGAATTATTCGATGGGTTACAGCGCAATGAGCATGATTTAAAAACCGCCACCAGATTAGTAGAAAAGATGCTTCAAGATTTTAAGGAGATAGAAAGCAAATTGGCGCATTATTTATTGGATACAAAAGGGTATTACTAATTCTTCTTAAATATTCTATTTTACATAATATAAATTATGATACATTTTGTGTTATTGGTTTAGCCAGTGGCTGAAGCAATAATCAAGAAAGATGATGCGGCTGCCAATAAACCGTAGTGGTTTAATGAAAAACGTAAGTCATAATTCTATTATGTAAAATATCCCTCAGGTTTATAGTTTTTAAGCGAATTACCAACAGGGTCATCAACCTGTTTAATTTACGCTACGAGAAAATTTTCCACACAGAAGAAATTTATTACAAACTTCGAAATTCCGCAACCCTGGCAACAAACCTCTCGGCTGTACTCATAATTTGTCATTATGTAAAATAGCCGCTGCCAACCACTAGATTGCTTTTTAAAATCAAATTGCTCAGGCAATTTATTTTAAACACAATTTGCCATCGCTTGCCAACGCCATTTAAAAGCCAGCATTTTAGGTTTGTTCAAAATTCATGTATTCGAGTAAATGTGTGCAAGATTTTTTTCTACAGCATTCTCGTCAGCTTGCCGCAACAGCTCAAAATTTCCAAAATAAAATTTCTGAGCACTTGCTACCACTATCCTATGTTTGAAGCTTTTCTTTAGATGCTTCTAACATTATGTAAAATAGGACATAAATTTTAGAGATTAAGTATCTCTGAAATTTTGGGCCAGTTGTAGCGTTGGCATTCACTAGCACGGTGTTTATTGAAGTCTCCTTTCTTTTTTTCTTGATAAAAAAAGAAACAAAAAAATCAAGGCTTACAGATAATTTTAGAAACAATGTACGGCTCAGTCGCTATATTTTAGGATCCATTGTAACTCTTAAGATTGCTATAAGGCAATACGACTAATTTAGTAGTCAACAATTCTAGTAACCAGCCCCCTAAAATTCTTAACGCTCCCCTCGCCTATTGTTTTGCCAAAATTCTCTTAGGCCAAAACCACTCGTTTAAACCAACATTTTAACAAGATAAACACTGAATTGACTTAACAAGGGATTATCTATTTTTGAACAATAATTTAGAACATCTTTTAAATCTTTCTTTTTTAGCCTTAATTTCCTAGTACCAATAGCAAGTAAAAACTCAAGTAAGGCTTCTCCATGAGTATTATCATATTTATCAACAATACTCTTCAAAAAACTCTTCATTTTTAGACTACTTTCTTTGTCTAAGTCATAAGCAAAAAACTCTATTTTTCCTGCCCGTAAAATTGAAGCTTGTATTATACCGTCATTAAACCTTTGAAAATTATCTGGAGAGAGTAAGTTTCTAACGTAATTAGACTGCTTTAAAGTCCTTTCCGAATCTATAGGGTTATTATTTAAATGATTCAATACGGAGGAGATGGTAAAATAGACCTGAGATTGATATGCAGTTTTTTCATCTACACTAAAGTCCCAAAAAACAAAGCCCTTTCTTAACATTAACTTTCCGCCATCATATTTATCAAGAAATACATTATTTACTAAACCCCTTGTTTTACTGCTGTTTCTTAAAATTTCAATTCTATTAAGCGCAAAATTGGCTAATTCTTGATTTTTACTCTCATCAATATTAGAAATTAAATTTTCAAAAAAATCTTTTTCATAATCCCAATTAGTATTCCCTTTTCTTGGTGTGCAAAATATGTCCTCAACGCTTATTACAGGAAAAGTTTGTCCGCCATCTGTTCCTTGCCCCAAATTACTCTTAGCCGTTTTACCATATTCCTCTGAACTTGTTCTAAAAATATTAATGAAGTATATGATACTTAAATCAGGATACTCTCTTAATATTCTACTTAAATGCAAATAGTGTCTACCAGTAACTATCGAAGAACCTACAATAACTGCACAACCGGATTTATTCTCAATTTTATCAATATTATCAATTTCAATAATTTTTGGAGGTTCTTTAAATTCAACTTTATCTACAATAAAGTTTGTGAGAACTTTAGACCCCTTATCATTCAAATGAATTACATACTTAGTTGTCGCAGGAATGAATGTATTAATTTTTCTTGTTAACTTTTCTTTAAATTTCTTAGATACTTTATTTCCATTTAATAATTCTAATAATCTAGATGAATCGATGTAGACGTCATAATTCCCTAAATTATCACCGTTATTTTCCCTATAATATGTCTTGAAAATATTGTCTTTCTCTTCTTTTGCCCTGTGGCGTAACATGAATCCACTTAAGTGTTTCGGTGCATCGGTCTTTTTTAAAGTTAAATTGGTAACCTTTGGTTGGACAGTTAGGAAAACATCGCTTTGGATTTCAATTGGACGAGAATATTTTCTACATAGTTTACAGTTTTCACCATCAGGATAAGTTTCAAAAATCTTGAAACCTTTAGGGAAAGAATCTTTATGCAGCGTTAAGTTGCATAATATACTTTCTTGATGGTTTAAAAACATCTTTTCCTTACCCAGAAAAAATAATACTACAATTTGTTTTTTTGAAGCTAATCTTCTTTTAATAAGTCTATCTATAATATTTCCTGAGGTAGATGAAGAAATTATTATTAAAGACTCCCTTTGGAAAATTGAATTCTGATTTTCAAAGACGCTATATGATTCAAAACTATTTATAGGAATTGAGTCAAAATCTTTACCAAATCGTCTTTTAATTTCAAATATTGCGAAAGGAATCACATTTATCGAAGAAGTATCGCAATAAACAGATGTTGCGTTATCAAATTTTTCAAGCAGTTGTACGGCAATAAAAAAGATTTCAGCGGAATTCTTAAGAACATTTCCTGTTCTAATGAATTTTTCGCTGTGTTTTTTAGATGGGAATACAAAATGGTGGTCAGGAGAGGACTCTACAAGCCCTCCTCTATTCTTGAATATTTGGGTTGTTCCATTTCTGTTTAAGTAGTTGAAAAATTCTAATTCACTACTCGTTGTTTCTTTAACTAAATCTTTTTTTATACAAGTACTATAGTTACCATTAACGTCAAATTGATAAACAAAACATGATTTCTGATTGTAATTCTGGTTAAATCCAGGAACTCTTCTAAAAGTCTCGAGAATATCATTGCTGAAATATTCTAGTATTTCTGGATTGCTATATCCTGGAATTAGTATGATTAACTTGTCAGTTAAAAGATGGGATTGAAAAAATGATTCTAGTTCATCAATTAGTTTTTTATGTCGCGGATATTTTCTTTGATTAACAAAGACCACGGTTATTGATTGACTTTCAGAGAAGTTTAGTGAATCATCATATTGAAAAATATAAAAATCATTCATAGACCTAAAGGATAAATAATTGATATTAATGTACCCTCTACCTCTTCATGTTCAGTGAATTCTATTGAATTATTGTTCCAGTCATAAAGTGAAATATCTTTTGGTTGTTCGGCATTGAGATATCTTTCGTTACGCATATCTCTAAAAATATCGACCCTTCCTGTTTTTATCCTCAAAAATCCTTTATCATCAATTGTTTTAAGAACTCTGTTCAATCCTAAACCTTTATTTTTTTTATGAATTCCAGTAGATGATGTGTTATGTTTAAATAGGCACTTCTTAATAGTTTCCACCTCTTCCAATAGACTCAAAGAGCTTAGACTATTAATACCTTCAAAACGCTTTGATAAGCCAGGGCCACTATCAATTACTGAAATTTCAAAAAGATATAATTCACTTTGATCGTTCAAGGCTAATTTAGAATTAAAATATTCCAGTAAACCTTTATTTTTTTTATAGTCTCTTTTGTAATTTTTTAAAGTTCTTTTATGAAACTTAAAATAAACTGAACGAATGTTTGGATAAAGATTATGTCCGTTAACATCCGTTCTTGCGTGTTCATCGGTATTTAAAAATAGCTCGTGAGTAATTTTTGCGAAGTCTTCAATAACGGGTCTAATTGATTTCTTAAATACTTCTCGGTTGAAATAATTACCAATTTTTTCGAAAACTGGATATAGGTTGAAATCAAGTGCTTCCTCAGAAACAACTACTTTATTCAGTTCATATAGGAACCGTGAATAACCTCTTTTGCTTAAATCGTGGTCAAAACAATATATTGGTATGGATTCATTACTTTTTAATTGTAAATACTCCATTTTATTATAATAGTCTTGACTTAACTTTTTCAAATCGTTTTTGATGTTCTTACCGTTATCATCAAAAATTGATTTTTCCCAGCACAATACTACAACTGGATAGACAAATTCTTGATTTAGGTAATCTTCAAATTCAATATTACTTTTTAAGGGTAAGTGCAGGTTTCCTGATTTTTCTTTTCTTAACCACGTTGAAATGAATTGTAAAAAGGAAACTAATAAGCTGAAATCTGATTGAAGAATCTTAGAGGGAAGTCTTATATCAATTTCTTCATTTTTATTGGCATCAGACAATTCAATATATAGATTCTCTATATATTCTAAAGTTACTGCCTGTTTGATTTTTATTACCAATATTTATTGAGATTAAGATATTCCCTAAATATATAAATTAATGTTATTTTACACCTACTTAAACTTAGTATTCTAGAATAAGACCGAATGTTTTGTATCAAATTATAATTGTCAATATAGAGCCGTGTAAATCATTTTAATCTATAAGTTCAATTTCTTCCTTTAGAAACCATTTCATATCAATTACGTTCCTAGCGAATAGTTCAGGATGGGAAGTGTATGCTACGAGTGCTAGGCTTTCCTCTGCTCTACTGCACGTTACATATAGCAATCTTAATGTTCTATCTAGACTAGTCTCTTTGCCTTCATTCATCCTTTGAACATCGGCAGCGGAATGTCCTTGTACGCCAAGGAGTTTCTCAAAATTAAATAAGTTTCCTCTTGCTTCATCATCATCCAATATTACCATCACTCTTTTGAATTCTCTTCCTTTAACACCTTGATGGGTACCAAAATTGGCCTCATCAGTGACATATTTTTGATAAAGAGGCACTTGGTCAAAAGTTGCTAAAAGTGCTTTGTCCCATGCTTCTATAACCGTATCTCTATCTTCTTCCTCATCCTCTGTTTCTTCAATAATTAACAATTCTTCTTGCGTCCTATTCGCTATTGGTATCAAAGAATCTGGGATAACAAAAAGACGTGAATTTGCAACATTTCTTAGTATATCCAGTAGTGTTGGAACATCATTATTCCATAACTTGAAAAGTTTGATAACAGCCTTATTTGCTTTTTCAATTAACTTACTTTGTTCTTTTGAGGTTTTAAGGGCCTCTTTACTTATTATTGGAGATTTTTCTTTTACGATTCTAGCTATTTCAAATTTGTCATCATTTTCCCAAGCGTTGTATAGTGGTAGTATTGTATTTGTGAAAAACCTCATTCCAGTAAGACTTCCATCCAAAGCACCAGTTTTCAGTCTACTAGTGCCATAAAGAGGCAGAAACAAATCATCAAAGCCCATTCTTCTCGCCGCCATATGATGCTCTAATGTTAATGTTTTTACTTCTGATTTTTCACCAAACCATTTCTCATCATTAGTAATTTCACCCATTTTTATTACAATCTGTTCTTCAATACCTTTTTTATCTAAACATGGAATTTGAACCACAAAAAGTCTAACAATACCTTCAATTTTGTCACTTCTGGGTTCCTGTTGTTGACCGTCACCTTCTTCTCTGATCTTATTAATCAGTTTTACAATCCTTTTAGGACATCTATGATTAAGTTTCTTTTGAGGTGTAAGCCAATCAGCAGGAATATCACTTTCTAATTTTTCTTTACCATCCAAATAAATACGTTGCATCATATCTCCAATTATTCCAAGTGTGAAATAATCTTTATGTAGTTCTTGGACCTTAAAAAACGATTCGATTAAATTTTTGTTGGTGTCTTGACTTTCATCAATTAGTAGTATTGGATATTTTCTGACTAAGATATTTTGCATTAGTTCCTTATTGTTAAGAAAAAAAGCTCCGAGTTCTATTACTTCACTATGGTTTAAAGAATCTTTACTAATATTGTCTCCATTGGGATTATAGACGAATACTTTAATGTTTTTGAGTGTTGATAACCTTTTATTTTTTGATTCTAACTTTTTTGTTCTGTCTATAAATGATTTATTTACACCTCGAGCCCTACTCTGCTTATCCTCCAAATCAGCAATATCATCCTTTAGTTTAGTTTTTAACCAATCTTTTATGTCTAAAGTAAAATGTTTGATTAAATCCCAAGTAAAACTATGTATAGTAGAAACACTGAATAATGGGTCATAGTCTATTCTACTTTTAATCTCATCACATGCAGCGTTTGTATATGTAATAATTGCAATCTTTTGATTATTTAGTTTTAAACTCTCATTATGTTCTTTCTTTATAAACTTCAGAACGTTAATCAATGTTCTAGTTTTTCCAGAACCTGCACCCGCGAAAAGAAAAAAGCTTTTTGGATTTTTAAAATCCAAGTTCTTTTGAATCTCTTCTTCGACTGCATCATCTATGTTTATATTTGAATTGCTTGGCATGTGTTTTTAAAACTGCTGACTTTTAGATAATTTTTCTTCTAGCCAAATTAATCCTTCTTCTATGTAAGTAGGGACATTCAATTTATTTGGATTATCTAGAAAGAGTAGGTCTAACGCGAAAGCTGCTTTATCCCCTGAGGCACTTTCTCTCAATATCTCATAAACATTTTTTTCAAAATTTTCTACCGTACAATCATCTATAGCCTTTTTGAATTTTTTTATTAATCTGAGACCTTTCATTGACTTAAAGTGGCTAATGTTTTCATATACGAGGGAGTCTTCAAAACTAGTTGCATTAACATTTGTCTCTTTTTTGTCCTTATCTACAATTATTTTCTGTGTAATTTGAAATGCGACCCTAATGAGTTCATTTTCAGTAACTTTTGATTTAGAATCTAAATCCATTAAAGAATCTATCGACTTAACCTCCGGAACCCACTTTGAAATAGTACTGTTTGCAGTTTCATATTTCTTATTTTTTTCAGGAACCACTGATTTTCTATTGTTTTGAGGATCAATAGGATCAAGGTCTGTAACAATTAAAGTCAAAACCCCAAGGTCCTCTATCAGTGATTGTAATTTATGTGCATGACTTCCAGCAATTTCTATCAATGATAAATAAGATGTAGATAATTTCTTATGATGATGATTAATAAAATGCGGTATTAACATTCTCTCGGCCGATCCTTCGATAAGAATAACTGCATCAGCAAAAAACAAATCACAATGTGTTGTTTTTAAATAGCGAATAGCAAATTTTGTTGTTGCATCGTCATCACCAAAAGTTTTAGACAAATTAATTACTCTTGATGTTGCAACATTCACATTTGTAGGTAACAATCGCTTAAAGTATCTTAAACAAACAAAATCAACTTCATGTGCAATGTGGTTAGAATGAGTACTGACAACTAATTGGGTTGTAAACTTTTTATTTCCACCTAAGTCCTTGTGAGCTCTTAAAATATCATAAGCTTTATTTATAAAAACTTGCTGTACCTGCGCATGTAAATGCGCTTCAGGTTCTTCTATTAAAACTAAATGTAAGGGTTCAAAAATCTCATTTTCATCGTCACTTTTGGACTTTTTCCCAACTTTCATCCATTCGTCTCTAAACCTTATAAGTTCAAATACCATAGATATTAAGTTTTGATAACCCAGACCATTGGTTTGTTCAGGCAGAGAAAGTAAGGTCTTTTTACCGTCCTTATCTTTCATTATCTCAAACTGAATTGCAGAGTCATGACTAATGCCGTCTAATGGCGAAATTGAACTTGAAATTGTTATGTTCGGATTACCAAATCCAGGGTAGTTTAAACCACCCAATTCTTTCAACGATGGGTCAAACCGATCTTTAAGTTTGTCATCAAAAGCTTTAGTTGCGTTGTCAATAGCTGTCAATGCCTCTAGATCGTCTTCAGTTGGTTTATCCTCAGGACTAAGGTGCTTACTATAGTAATCTCTAAATTGAGTTGAAAGGGGCTTAAGTTTATGATTGGAATCATTCGCATCCGAAAATCCTCTTTGAGCATTGATAGTGCTCACTTTTATCAATCCTTTAAACGAGTCTCTGTCAATAGGCACACTTGTAGCTGATAGTTCTTGGGGTAATTGATGTTGATCCTTTAAGTCCCCGATTTTAGCAGGGTCAAGAATATATGATTTGATAGTGAATAATTGTGACAACTTCGATCTATGGTCTAAGAAAGCCCACATATCTTTTGGCCATAATTCTAATTTGGATTTCTTTCCAAGATCTGTGGCAGCATCATAATCACTTTTAAATTCTAGCAGTAGGCTTTCTAAGTTAATAGGTTCATATCTTAACCTAATACCCAAAAGACCACTTTTCCAATCCAAAGTTGGTATTAAGTGATGTACATAATGTAATTCTTTATCACTTACATTTAGCCATAAATCAATTTGGGGGAGAAATTTAGCTAAACTTACCAATTGCTTCTCCCAATATTCCTCATTCTTATTATCATCTGCTAGCCATGTTTTGGCTAGCTTATTTATTTCAAGCCAATTATTTAAAGTGAAATCGCGAGTTGTGAACTTATTTTTTTCAGTTAAAAAAAAAGAAAGAGAATCCATTGCAGAGGTCTTTCCACTATTATTGGGTCCAACAAATATGGTTTGTTCTTTGCCTACGTCAATTCGGCAAGTTTGAAGTTTTCTGAAATTTTGAATGTCTATAAAGCTAATATCCATTTAATAAATTATGATGAATTAAATATAGTTGGGAGTTTAAATATATTGAATTTTAACAAGTAACTTATTACGGAAACCCGTAGTTAAAATTTTATTAGTGAGAATAATACCATTCCACACACATTACACTCCCCTCCTGCCGTCGGCTCGTATAATAAGTGTTTATTCATTGCTTGTCTATTGTTTTTTTAAGGTATTCATGAACCTCGGAAAGAAGCAATTTTGCTTGTTTCATTATCCGGACCTCGGTTACATTACCTTTTCAAAAGATACTTTTAGAAGAAAAATTTAAAGAGAAATAGTGCCAAAGACGCCAGCGCACCAACCCGCTCAAAAATATAAAGGTCTCCCAGACCTTCATATTTTATGCCGTTTACCAAAGCAAAGTGTCAAAATGCAAGGCATTATGGAACAAATGAAAATACGCCATTCTAGTTATTTAAAAGACTCCAAAATTTTATCCCAAATTGCATATGATCTTCCTTGGCCATATGGTGCACCGTAAGCTCCGGAGGTTATGGCTATCACAATTTCTCTATCAGGTATTACCACTAAATGATTGCCTCCCATTCCAGACGCATAGATATAGTTTATAGATTCTCCTTTAACTAGCTTCGAGTTTTTGTACCACAGCATACCATAATACGTTTCCATACCAAACTCTTCGGTCAAATCAAACGTTCGGTTTGAAAGCTGTTTGATGTATTCAGGGGCAATCATTTGTTTGTTTCCTGATCTTCCCATATTACTAACCAGTAGTCCTAATTTCGCAAAGTCTAAAGTGGACAGAAATAAATTACCTGCGGCTCCTGTTTGGTTTGCCTTATTGGTATACCAATGAAACTGGGCTATTCCCAAGGGGTCAAATAATTTTTCTTTAGCAAAATCTTTAAGACTAAGACCTGAGGTTTCTTCGATAATGGCGCCAATTAAAAGCGCATTAATATCAGCGTAAACCCATTTTTCTCCTGGCTTTTCGGCCAATGGCACACTTAATAGATATGCTTTCCAGTCATCTTTTGCTATCCAATTCGCGGCATGGCCAACAGTTTTCGAATTGTTTGTGTCGGCGTCTAAACCAGACGACATTGCTAACAAATGCTTTAGTGTTATATGTTTATAGCCTTCATTTAGACTGGGGTATTTACTTTTTTCGAAAAATGAGTATACATTTTGCTCTAAATTGGTCACTAAACCCTCTTTAATGGCGACTCCTAAAAGTAAAGCAGTTACACTTTTACCTGCCGATCTAATATCAGTTATAGACTTTCTCCAAAACGTATTGTAGCCTTCTTCAATTACTATTTTGTTCTTTTCGATTACGACAAGTCCTCTTAGGTCTTTATGGGGCGTTTCATTTATTAGATCTAATAGATTTAGTATAGAATCTTTTCGAAAACTTGAATATTCCAAATTACTTTCCTGTAAATCTGGTATGGTGGTATTTTGGTTAGTAGTTGAGTGAGATTGCCCCATTGCGCTAGATAAAACGAATAGCACAAACACTAAAATCAATGTTTTCATGATACTAATATTTTCAGCCATCTATGGAATATGCGCTAACACCTTGATTGACTGCACTATAAATATAACCATTATCACTTAATACGATGCTATGCATATTTACATGTCTTCAATACCTTATAACCAATTGAAATTTTTTGGACCAAACAATAGGATGCCCTGCGAATTCGTTATTTAAGAATACAATAACTCTTCGAATTCAAATGGAACTACTTTGAGGCTCAAAAAACGCTGGAAATGGATAGTATTAACAGTCATCTTGGTGCCTACGCTGTGCATAGCAACTGCATTACTTTATGTTCAAAGTAATCAAGCCGAAATTATTAAAGGAGAGATTGCCCTGCTCAATGAAGAGCACAAAGGCCTAATTACTATAGGTAATAGCAACTTGTCGCTTTTTGGTAATTTTCCGGACCTCTCTATAAAAATTTATGATGTTCAAATATTTGAGACCAAAGCGGACGATGCTCCCCTGATAATGAACGTCAAAGACATTTATGTGGGTTTCAATTTTTGGGATATCGTTAGTGGTAACTACGACATTCACTCTTTATTAATTGAAGACGGTATTTTTAATATTGTTATTCACGAAGATAATACCTCAAACATCCAAAACTCCCTAGCCACTGCTACTGAAGATGGCACGGCAAGCACCAATATTCATTTAAATACAATTCGATTAAAAGACCTAGATATTCACACGCTTGATGAAGCAACCCATACTGATGTTGAAAAGTTCATCTATAATGGCAAAGGAGGGTTTCGTATGATGGACAGTATCATCGCCGGCCACATTGATACCGAATTAGAACTAAATGTTATTAAAGATGGCGACACGACGTTTATTCGTGAAAAACATTTTGAAATACACACCGATATCGTATTTAATGAAACTACAGGGATACTAAACATTGCCCCTTCAGGCATTGCTATGGAGAACGGTGATTTTGAACTTGAAGGGTCTATTGATACCAAGAACGATGTGGACCTAAACTTGAACATAAAAGGTACCAAGCCCAACTTTGATATGCTAATTGCTTTTGCTCCACCAGACGTGATTCCGTTTTTAGAGAAATACAAAAATG
>Ga0316204_10010548_pt1 | contig 11869 bp, 9 predicted proteins | sample 6monrhotite_MG_2_FD_205661 | JGI IMG/M metagenome (GOLD analysis project Ga0316204, IMG submission 205661) | Microbial mat bacterial communities from mineral coupon in-situ incubated in ocean water Damariscotta River, Maine, United States -... | ecosystem: Environmental > Aquatic > Marine >...
AAAGCCGTTAACAGGCTCCACTATGGCGCGGTTATACCAACTTCTGTCAAAGAAGACGATTTCACCTTCGCGAGGAAAAAGATTGATATATCGTTGAAAATACCACTGACCTTGTTCTATTTCATCGGGTTTTGGCAGGGCCACTACGCGGACTTCTCTAGGTGGTAAGTGTTCCGTAATACGTCTAATGGCACCTCCTTTACCTGCTGCATCACGACCTTCGAAAATGATGACCACCTTTTTCTTGTTTTTAGCGACCCATTGCTGCATGATGAGTAACTCTTCTTGAAGTTTACCCAAACGTTTTTCATATTTGAGAGTACGTATTGCTTTTTTGGCGTCGAGGTTTGACTGCCCCAATAAGGCCATCAATCCCTTCTTTGTATTCATTAAATGCTCTTCTTTTTCCGATAAAGGCGCTTTTGATATGCTCATGGACGAAACGTTTGATTTAAAAACTTTTTGAGTTATGATTTTTTCTGTTGTCTAAAATAGCGATGTATAATATTCGGGTCGGGTAGTAGATCTGAGCAATTAGAGCCCTTACCGTCATAGTCGAATTGTGATAAAACAAATTTGATGCTTTCCACACGTGCCCGTTTTTTATCGTCGCTTTTTACAATTACCCAAGGACAGAAAGCATGGTGGGTACGGGCGAACATTTGCTTTTTATAATAACTATATTCTTCCCACAGGTCCTGACCTTTTTGGTCGACTGGGCTAAATTTCCATTTTTTCAAAGGGTTGCCTAGCCTATTATCGAATCGCTTTTTCTGTTCGTCGATCGACACTGAAAACCAGAATTTAATGATTTTGGTCCCCGCTTCATAGAGCATGTGCTCAAATTCAGAAACTTGCCCCATAAATCGCTCGTATTGCTCTGGCGTACAAAAATCCATCACAGGCTCAACGACGGCTCGATTGTACCAACTGCGGTCGAAAAAGACAATTTCACCGGCATTAGGCAATTCTTTGATATAGCGATTAAAATACCATTGTTTGCGTTCAATCTCTGTAGGTTTGTTGAGCGCCACAATGCGCATGGCACGTGGATTTAAATGCTCCGCAAAACGACGAATAGTACCACCTTTCCCGGAGGCATCGCGTCCTTCAAAGACAATACAAATCTTTTTTTCTTCCTTTTGCACCCATTTTTGGAAATCTACTAGTTCAGCTTGTAGTTGTATCAGTACCTTCTCGTAAGAATATTTTTCTAAAACATCCGAATAGAGCGGTACATCTACTTTAGATTGTTCGAGATACTCCAGCAATTGTGCTTTGGTTTTTAACTTAGTAAGTAAGGTGCTATTAATCATAGGCTATTGTTAAGGAGTAAAATTAACAAAGATGCAGGAGGGAATTAATGATTTTAGTCATATCTACGGAAATTGAATCAATTACTAAAACTTCTAATTATCGTTTGCAGTCATGCCATAGAAGAGAGCCGAAGACGGCCATTTAATAGTGTTCTATCTAGCGTTTTAAGCAGCTGTCAATTAAGTATTTATACGTATTTCAGATTAATTAGCGGAAGGCTTTTACGATGTGAGTGGCAAGTTGCCGCAACCTCAATTTTTTAAGCGGTTGTTGTAATGGAATACAGCGTGCATAGGCTACCATATTGGATTAAAGCGCTGGGTTTATTATTATTTTATGCATTTGTTCACTTCTCGAGAACGGTATGGGTATCTTCGCCAAAATTATTCCTTCTATACAAATAGAGGTCCGATACAACGCCGATAGCCGCATGCCCGAAGATCAAAAAGAAACAAAGCACACTCGAAGCATCACTTCCGAAGAAATTGATGCGTGCATTTCGGTATTAGAACAATTGGTGACAGATACCAATCAGATATTTGATATCCCAAAGGATAAAAGAACTGCTTTATTAAAAGTATCAGGAATGCTTTCTAGGCCCAGTCGCGAAGAGTTTTCTCGTCGGAAGAAAGATGGAAAGAAAGCGGCAAAACGAAAACAGGCAGCAAGAGATAAATCGGCTCGCAAGGAAACAGGAATTAGAAGTGCGCGCGAAGCCATTGTCTTTGAGGCGCCGAAACTTTTGGGTATTTCAGATTTGGCCAATAAGGAACAACTAGCATTAGAATCTCCCAGAAACTGCTATGTCTGTAAAGCGGTATTTACCAAATTGCATCATTTCTATGATACCATGTGTAATGACTGTGGCGACTTTAACTATGCCAAGCGTTTCCAAAATGCGGATGTAAAAGGACAAGTAGCTATCATCACGGGTTCTCGATTAAAAATTGGCTACCACATCACACTAATGCTACTTCGCGGTGGTGCGACTGTGGTTGCTACCACACGCTTTCCAGTGGATTCGGCCTTGCGATTTTCAAAAGAAGCCGATTTTACCGAGTGGGGGCATCGTTTAAAGATTCACGGGCTCGATTTACGGCATATACCCAGTGTAGAGATTTTTTGCAACTATATGGAGCAAAAATACGATCGCTTGGATATTCTCATTAATAATGCGGCCCAAACGGTGCGACGTCCGGCAGGCTTTTATGCCCATTTAATGGAAAACGAAGAACGCCCGCTAGAGGCATTGCCTAAATATGCTCAGGATTTACTCGCAGATCATATGGGGTGTTTGGACGAATTAAAAGTGCTTACTTCGGGTTCGTCTCCAACTAAAAATATGCCCGTTACTTGGCACGGACCAGAACCAGGGATTGGTTTAAGAGCTTCAGCTAAGTTATCTCAAATTCCGTATAGTTTTGACAATACGCTAGTCGCTAAGGAGGTTTTCCCTGAGGGGGAATTGGACGCCGATTTGCAGCAAGTAGATTTGAGGAAGACCAACAGCTGGCGTTTAAAATTAGGTGAAATAGAAACCACCGAAATGATTGAAGTGCAACTCGTAAATGCCGTGGCGCCCTTTGTCTTGTGTAACCGTCTTTCAGAAATAATGAAAAAAGAGAATACGGGTCAGAAGCACATCATCAATGTCTCTGCCATGGAAGGCAAGTTCTTTCGATTCTTTAAAGAGAGTCGTCATCCGCATACCAATATGGCTAAAGCCGCACTTAATATGCTCACGCATACTTCGGCACAATCCCTAGCAAAGGATGGGATATTTATGAACGCGGTCGACACTGGCTGGGTTACTGATGAAGACCCCGTGGAATTGGCTAAGAAGAAAGAGGAACTGCACGATTTTCAGCCCCCTTTGGATATTGTGGATGGCGCGGCACGTGTGATGGACCCATTGTTTGACGGGATCAATACAGGGAAGCATTGGTGCGGTAAATTCTTAAAGGATTATCGACCTATTGATTGGTAATAAATTTAGAGGTATTTGTATTATAATCTTATGCGTAGAGCTTGGACTGAGTGGAATCTAGGAATAAGAGGGAAGCAAAGTGCCTGGGGAATGATAATTAATTGTTATACAGTTTATTAATTCTGCTTTTGTATGTTTGACCAATTGGAATTTTATGATCAGTGATTAAAATACGATTGCCCTCTATGAATTTTATTTTGTCAATCGCAACAATAAATGATTTGTGAACTCGTAAAAAGTTCGAAGCATCTAATAAATCTTCATAGTGAGATATCTTTTCATGACTCACAATCATTTCATCTTTCAAATACAGTTTGGTGTAATTTCCGTAGGCTTCTATATATAACAGGTCACTCAAATCAATTTGATGGTGTTTTTTATCACCTTTCACAAAAAAACGAGTGGTGTTATCTGTTGTACTAGAAACCTCTTTAATGATGGTTTTTGGAGCCTGTGCTTCTGAAACCTTATTCACAGCTTTTACCAAACGATCAAAACTAAAAGGTTTTAAAATATAGTCAACGACGTTCAGTTCAAAGCCTTCTAACGCATGTTCTTTGTAAGCAGTCGTAATAATAGTCTTTGGAGGTTTTGTCAATGTTTTTAAAAAATCCAAACCGCTAAGTTCTGGCATATTAATATCTAAAAACATAAAATCTACCGTGCTTCCATTTAAAAACTGCATGGCTTCCATGGCATTGTAGCAATTCTGTTCTAACTGTAAATGGGGTAGCTTACTACAGAACTCTTCAATAATTTCATGCGCTAAGGGTTCATCATCAATGATAATATATTTAAGCATGTTTTGAAATCTTTAAAGTTGTTTTATAAATGGCATTTGTACTATCAACAGTTAACTCATGTTTTTGATGGTATAGTAAAAATAACCTTCTTTTAAGGTTTTGTAGCCCAATTCCGTGGGAGCTAGGAATATTTTTCGAATTAAAATTATTTTCTATTTTAAAATAGACGAATTCTTGATCTTCATACAAATTGATATGAATGAATGCACTTTCAGAAAGTGATTCAATTCCGTGTTTAAAAGCATTCTCTAAAAGAATTATATACAATAATGGTGCTATTGATAAGTTGCCATCTATTTCGTGCTTAAATGTAATCTCTACGGTCTTTTTATACCGAATTCTATGAAGTTCTATATAGTTGTTTAAATACTCAATTTCATCTTTGAGTTTTACCGCTTCTTTTTCACCTTCATAAATAGTATAACGCATCATATCAGATAATTTCAAGATTACCTCCGGTGCTTGTTTCGAGTTTTTAATTGTTAGTGCGTATAGATTATTTAAGGTGTTGAAGAAAAAATGAGGGTTTATCTGTGTTCTTAATAATGACAATTCTGTTTTAGCCTTTTCAGCTTTTAAGTTTTGAAGCCATTTCCATTGTTCAAAAGTCCAAATAAGAAATAATACTGGGATTGGTAAAAAGAATATAAAAAATGGAACGTCTTCTTTAATTTTTAAATAGGCATCTAAATCCCCGGAAAACAATCGTAAATAAAGAAAATATAAAAGAAGTGGACCATAAATAATCACAATTAATTTCCAATATTTTTTAACAAAAGAAGGAATCAAAATATAGATAAAACCAATCCAGAATCCCATTAAAAGAATTAAGGTTATTGGATTGTCTGGCAACTTCATTATTGAATCTATCACAACAAGTACCACCAGCAGTGCAAGTAGACTAAGCACATTAATTACAGTCTTCTTCTTTCCTTTTAAGTAGTTGTAATGATGAATTGGTAAAGCAATTACCAAACCCCAAAATATGGCATAAGGAATAATTTCTAAGGTTGCTTCTTCTGGAATGATAATGAAACCAATATAGTCTAACAAATAGAAAATTGGCAGAATTACAATTAGTCCAATAAAAAACGCTTTGTATTTTTTTAAAAACGGAATCATACATCAAAAGTAACCATGCTAAAGAGTCTTAACAAGTAAATTGATACACCGTATCAAAATTAGTACAAACACAACTTTTTTCAGGATGAACGCGATTGAGTCTACTTTTTTCTATGAATGGCTCAATAAAAGCACTGTATATCATTTTAATTAGAATAGCCTTGGCCTGCACTTTATGTTTGCTTCATAATAATAAAACAACACCATTATGAAAACAGCAATCACACATTCAGAACAACCAAAAAGAAACTTTCCATTAGCAGTATATGTTATAGGAGCATTCGTAACGCTAACAACCTACTCTATTGTCACAGCGATCAACACCCTTTATTAATACAATATTCTTTAAAACACCAATTATGAGAACACTAAACGCAAGTCAAATCACAAACAGATTAAACACCACCAATAGCTCTATATGGAACACAAAAAGAGGTTTCAGATAAAAAAAATTCAGGTAGAGAAATGCAACAATCAAAAAACGAACAGCTATGAACACATTAATAATTAAAGACCTTGCCAAGACCTATCCAAATGGAGTCCAGGCATTGGTCGGAATTAATCTAGAAATAACAAATGGGATGTTTGGTTTGCTAGGAGCAAATGGAGCGGGAAAATCTTCTTTAATGAGAACCATTGCTTCTTTGCAAGAACCCACCACGGGGAGTATTTCATTTAATAATTCAGAAATAGTTCAAAATCCTGATGAAATTAGAAAACACTTAGGGTATTTACCGCAAGAGTTTGGAGTGTATCCAAAAATATCTGCTGAAAAATTACTGAACCACTTAGCGATTCTAAAAGGAATACTAAATAAAAAAGATCGAAAGGAACAGGTTACTGCCTTGTTGCAGCAAGTAAATTTATACCAGCACAGAAAGAAGTCGGTATATACATTTTCTGGTGGAATGCGGCAACGTTTTGGAATTGCACAAGCATTATTAGCAAATCCGAAAATTATCATTGTAGACGAACCCACAGCGGGTTTGGACCCTGAGGAGAGCAATCGTTTTCTAAACCTACTGAGTGAAATAGGGGAGAATGTAATTGTCATCTTATCCACTCATATTGTAGAAGATGTACGGAATTTATGTCCTAAGATGGCCATACTTTCCAACGGACAAATTATTTCAGAAGGAAATCCTACAGAACTAGTTGCAAGTATAGAAGGAAAGGTCTGGACAAAGATCATTTCCAAATCTGATCTTGATGTATATAAAAAAGCCTTTGATGTCATTTCTACAAAACTAGTCGCTGGAGAAACTCAAATAAGAATATTATCAGCGCAAAAACCGGAAGCCAGCTTTGAGTTAATCACTCCAAATTTAGAAGATTTTTACTTTGCGACCCTATTCAATAATTCTAGTAAATAAACCGACGCTATGTTTAAGCAACTATTACAATTCGAAGTTTTTTATCAGTTGAAACAACGTGCATTTCCATTATTTGCTCTTTTGTTTTTGGCACTAGGCTATTTTGTTGGAAGTCGAGGTTTTGCTCCTGCCGGAGAAGATTTCAACTCGGTATATCAAGTCTATTTTCATACAAGCATTATTACTTTAGGAAGTGTGTTCATTACCATGTTTTTTGCCATTAGCGCAATGCTAAGAGATAAACAACACAGTATGGAAGGCATTATTTTTGGCTCTTCCATTAAAAAAGTGCATTATTTTTGGAGTCGTTATTTGGGCACATTTATTTTTAGTGTCTTAGCGTTCTCGCCCTATTTATTAGGGTACGCCTTCGGAAACAATTTTTCGAATTTAGATCCAGAAAGGGTAGCCGACTTTCAATTGATGACCTATTTACAACCGTGGTTGTACATTGTAGTTCCTAATATTTTTATCTGTTCTACCCTTGTGTTTTCTGTGAGCGCACTCACAAAAAACAGCACAGCAACCTATGTAAGTGCCGTTTTTATTTACATGCTGTATTTTGTGAGCTCCATATCTCTTAATTCCCCAATAATCGCACAAGCTACTCCTGCAACGCCAGAAAGTATTGCGATTGCTGCCATTGCAGATCCATTCGCAATTGCTGCCTTCTTCGAGCAAACGCAATATTGGACGCCTTTTCAAAAAAACACACAATTGCTTTCTCTTTCAGGTTTGTTTTTGTGGAATCGACTTGTTTGGATATTGGTTTCTGTAGGAATTTTATTCTCGACCTATAGACTGTTCTCTTTTAGAAAAATCTCAAAAAAAATAAAGAAAGAAACAAAACAGAAAAAGGAAGAGGTGCAGCTATTGACCTATCAACCAAAAAAGGCTAAACATACTTTTGCAGCACAACAAATGGCATTCCTCTCGCTTTTAAAATTAGAATTGAAAAGTGTTTTTAAAAGCTTACCGTTTATAGCGGTTTTGTTAATGTGGTTGTTTATTGTATTCTCAGAATTGTACTCCACAGTAATTGGTGGCGGAGCATATGGCGTAAGTGTGTATCCTTTTACCAATCAACTTATAGAGTTAATAGTGGCTCCATTGACGCTTTTCAGTTTGATATTAATCATTTTCTATAGTTCAGATATTGTTTGGAAAGAGCGCAGCTTAAATTTCAATGTAATTGTGGATGCAACGCATGTAAAAAACTGGGTGTTCTTCTTATCAAAATTAAGCGCCTTGGTGCTGCTTCCATTCATTCTGATTACTACTGGAATTGTCATGTGCATTGTCTTTCAGCTAGTATTAGGTTATTCAAATTTTGAATTCGGTTTATATGCTGCTCTATATTATCATTACGGGTTACAGTTGGTTGTATATGCTATGATCGCCTTATTTGTAAACAGTTTGGTAAAGAACAAGTATATGGGCATGGGAATCTTCGGATTGATCGTACTGCTAAGCATGAAAGCTGATATGCTTGGGTTTGAACATCCACTAACAACACTTGGATTTATTCCAAGACTCGAATCCAATAATATGGATGGATTTAACGGTGCTTCAAATCTATTTAATCACTTGGCGATGTATTGGTTTGCTTTTGGTTTGCTTTTGGCTTTGCTATCATTTAAAATCTGGAATAGGGGTGTCGTGGCAAGCTTAACAGTGAAATTAAAACAACTAATTTCTGGTTGGACTACGATTCAGAGAGTAACATTCTCACTTTGTATGCTCTTGTTTATTGGAGCAGGTAGTTTGGTCTTTTACAACGTAAATATTGTTTCTGAATATAGAACGACGAATGACCGATTAGACTATAGTGAAAACTATGAAAGGAAATTTAAGCAACATGAAGATCTGGAAAGACTAATTCGGACATCTATGAAAACAGAAGTTGCCATCTATCCAAAAGAGCGAATGTATACTGTTAAGGCCGATTATATGTTGAAAAATAAAAATGAACAAGCCTTAACTGAATTGTTTGTAACAGAAAGAATTCCGTTGGAACATATTACAATTGAAAATGCTCGTTTAGTTTTCCATGATACTGTTTATGGAACGTATTTATTTCAGTTTGACAGACCTTTACAACCAAACGATTCAGTAAGATATATGTATGAATTAAAGAAAGAACTAAAGGGTTATGAAAGAGATAATTCAATTGTAAACAATGGTACTTATATGAATCGTTTTGGAAATTTTGAGCCTATTTTAGGATATAGTTCTGGCTTAGAAATTGCAAACAAGACGGAACGCCAAAAAAGAGATTTACCCGAACGTATACAGGAAAGAAAATTGGATTCCCATATAGTATTAGATGATATTAAATTTGAAAAAGTAAGCTTCGAAACTATTATTTCTACAGACAGTGAGCAAACGGCAATTAGTTCTGGTCGTTTAATCAACGAATGGTCTGAAAACGATAGAAACTACTATCATTATAAAACGAGGGATAAGATTTTACCAGCAATAGGCTATTTCTCTGCTAAGTATACAGTCAAAAAAACTGATTATAAAGGAATTTCGATCGAGCAATATTACGATGCAGCTCACGATTTTAATATTGAAGACGTTGAAAACAGTGTCAAACAAACGCTAGATTACTGTCAGGAAAATTTTGGCCCCTATGCTTTTGATCATCTTCGTATTGCAGAAGTACCTTCATATTGGCCGTTTGGAGGCTTTGCACACCCAGGAGTTATAAGTATGGTAGAAGACAGATTGTATTTGACAGACGTAAGTAATGAAGAGACTTTTAATTTGGTTGCGAAAAGAACAATTCACGAAGTGGCCCATCAATGGTGGGGGCATACATTAAATGCAAAACCAGTTGCGGGAGGTTCTATATTTTTAGAAGGCTTCGCAAAATATACGGAAGCCGTTGTGATGGAGAAAATGTATGGAAAAAGAGCTGTATACCAATTGAGCGAAACTGCTAGAAGCAGGTATTTTTCTGGAAGGTCCTTTGCAAGCTCCATAGAGCCTCCTTTGTATAGAGTAGATAACGAAGACTATATCATGTATGGTAAAGCGCTCTCTGTCATGTTGGGCTTAAGGGATTTAATAGGTGAGCGTCAGGTAAATAAAGTGCTGAAAACAATTACGGACAGACATCGGAATATTAATAAGTTAGAGGCTAACTCCATTGAGTTTTTAGAAGAAGTTTATAATGCTACGCCTCAAGAATATCATGTGCTAGTCGATGATTGGTTTAAAAAAGTAATCACCTACGATTTAGGGATTGAAGAAAGTTCGTGTAAAAAACTTGCAAATGGAAGCTATGAGGTATCAGTGAAGGTAAAAGCGAAGCGTTTTGAAACTTTAGAAAGTGGAGAAATCAAAGAGATTACTATCAACGAACCCATTAAAATTGGGGTCTTTACTACACATCCATCAAAGGTGAAAGACAATAATTCCATGCTGTATTATGAATCAAATACAATCAATAAAGCGGAGACTGTGATTAAAATTGTTGTAAAAGAGTTGCCAAAATACATCGCTGTAGACCCTTTTGGAACAAGGTCTGATGAGAATACGGTGGATAATGTAGTTATGTATTAAGAATATAAATAAATGCAAGCATTGGTGCGGTAAATTCCTAAAGGATTATAGACCTATTGATTGGTAGAAATACTTGCGAACGACGTATATTGGGCTAAAGGAGCAATGTAATACAAGATTATGATTCGAGCTTTCAAAGACACAGATTCAGAAACCATACTTACCATTTGGTATGAGGCCCAAACATTGGCGCATCCATTTTTAAGTAAAGAATTTGTAGATAAGGTGAAAGTAATGATGAAAGACCTATTCATTCCAAATTCAAAAACATGGGTGTATGAAAATGAGGGTGAGGTTATCGGGTTTGTGGCGATGATGGATAATGAGATTGGGGGGTTGTTTGTCAACCCTAATAAACAATCGAATGGAATAGGTACGGCTCTCGTTAATCATGTAAAAAAGATGCACCAAACTATTGAAGTTGAGGTATTTAAAAATAACAGGATTGGGAATTCCTTCTATCGGAAATATGGATTTAAGGATATTACATCCTATCTTCATGAAGAGACTAACGAAATAGTACTCCGTTTAGAGCTAACACAATAGTATCTTTCTGGCTTGCAGTTTTTTACAGCAAGATAAAAAAGCAGCAAGGTCTCATTGCTACGCACCATCAATTTTTAAAACAAAACGAATTGCGGTGGTTCTCGGCTTCGCAGTTCTTATCTTTGTCAAAAATCATTTCATGTCAAAGCGATTTTCCGATCTTGGAATCCATCAGTCATTGCAACAAAATTTAGCCGGACTCGAATTATTTGTTCCCACAGATATTCAGGAGAAAACCATACCTGTGGTGCTTGAGCAAAAAGAAGATGTGGTCGCGCTTGCGAAGACCGGAACCGGAAAAACAGTGGCCTTCGGATTGCCTTTATTACAATTAATTGATACGGGAGACAATGCGGTACAAGCCCTGATTCTAGCTCCTACCAGAGAATTAGGACACCAAATTCAGGCTAACTTATCGGCTTATGCGGCTCATAACCCTTCTGTCTCCATAGCAGCGGTTTGCGGTGGAATTCCTATCAAACCTCAAATAGAACGTTTACAATCGCCTACACATATCGTGGTGGCAACCCCAGGACGTTTGGTTGATTTAATAAAGCGTGGTGCGATTGATGTTAAAAAGGTGAAGTATTTGGTGTTGGATGAAGCCGATGAGATGGTGACCGCCTTAAAAACCGATTTGGACATCATTATCAAGGAAATCCCCAAGTCTAGGCGTACCTTATTGTTTACCGCTACCCTGTCAGGAGCAATCAAACAACTGGTACAGAATTACTTATCCAAGGAGGTGGTTCATATAGAAGCTGATATGGCAACGACAGGCCATCAAGGAATCGATCATCAATATGTGGTGGTGGAACCCATAGAAAAGCTAGAGGTATTGCTTCATTTTTTAAACACCAAAGAAGGAGAACGAGGTATTATTTTTTGCCGAACAAAGGCAGCAGTGAATAAACTAGGAAAAAACTTAGCGATCAATAAATTCTCATCCGGCGCCATTCACGGAAGCATGTCTCAAGGGATTCGCGATCGAATCATGGGACAGTTTAGAGAGGGCTATATTGATATTTTAGTGGCCACCGATTTAGCAGCCCGTGGTATTGATGTGAAAGAGATTTCTTATGTGGTGAATTATCATTTGCCCGATACCTACGACGCCTATGTGCACCGAAGCGGGCGTACCGCTAGGGCAG
>Ga0316204_10010549_pt1 | contig 11868 bp, 11 predicted proteins | sample 6monrhotite_MG_2_FD_205661 | JGI IMG/M metagenome (GOLD analysis project Ga0316204, IMG submission 205661) | Microbial mat bacterial communities from mineral coupon in-situ incubated in ocean water Damariscotta River, Maine, United States -... | ecosystem: Environmental > Aquatic > Marine >...
ATCAATGGCGTGTCGGCATACTCTCAGCCCACTCAACCCGATCAAGCAGCTGCCACTCGTAACCTTCTGGCGTAGAAAGCTTAACGAACAGCCCTTCACCGGGATACTGAGTACTCTTCAATAAATAGGTGTGGTCGACTTGCCGTCGTTATTCAGGTTATTTCACAGGGATATCAGAGGACACAATATTCAATTCAAGGATATAAGTATTGTGTCCATTGATTGCGAGACAGGCTCGAAGCCAAAGAGCGTAAGTAAGTTCACCATATCACTGATACTCTGATACTCTGATACTCTGATACTCTGATACTCTGATACTCTGATACTCTGATACTCTGATACTCTGATACTCTGATACTCTGATACTCTGATACTCTGATAGCTAATCAGGGTATCGAGAGAGATACAAGGTAGCAGTGACATGAGCCAGGTCACGCTCACAACTATGATCGAGCCGGGCAATTTCGTACCACTTGCCAAGATAGCGCTTAATTTCAAAATTTTTAACGGATGCAACACCATCAGGAATACCTGCACAGGCGTTCAGCATAAAACAGGTAAGCACTAGCGCACATATTCTATTTATAACCACTTAACTCATTCGCCCTATAATAAAGTTCGTTACTAAATTGGCATGCCATAGTTCAGATAATGCTGACTGGAAAGATACTGATTCGGGTAATTCTTTAAATGGTGAGCGATCAGCGTTAAGGGAACATCTTTTGAAACAGCACCAACACGATATTTTTCCATCGTCCGTACCAGCTCAGCCTTGTCTGATGCAGTAATATCTCGCTTTAAAAAACCCATGATATGCATTATTACGTTGATATTTTGATCCACAGTGGGAATAATTTTTAACGCATCCATAAATTCAGCGATGTAATATTCTGATCTTTTGTTGAGTTCATTTTTTGTACACCCAGCGACGTATTTTCCGAACCTTCGATAGCAAGGCTGATCATGCGCCAGTAATGTAAATTTATGTATACGGTGAAATTCTTCAAAAGAGTGACGAGTTAGCCCCTGCAGAACCCTGGATTGCCAGCCATGATAAACAGATACTCGCTTAATAAAATTATCCTTTAATTCCAGATCATTTAAACGCCCCTCTTCCTCCACAGGCATATTAGGGTTGGCGCGCAGTACTTGCTCTGAAAATATCCCCCTGCCAGTTTTAGCAGGCATCCCCTCACTGCCATAGAGCTTGACCCCAAAGACCCCACAGCTCGGAGAATCCTTTTTAAAGATATAACCGCTCAACGTAGCGAGTGTCAGAGAAATATCGTCAGCGAAGTTACGCAGCTCATCCGTCACATCCAGCGCATGATCGCGCACTCCTAATGCACGAACAGTGTTCTTTTCTGTCTTCATCAGTCTAATCGGTTGGCGAGGCACACCCATGCCGATAGCGACTTCAGGGCATATTGAAACCAGATTAAACAGATCCTTTAGATATTCAGTCACTAAATTATTCTTTTTGTGATTACCATCGAAGCGGACTGGCTGACCCATCAGGCAACTGCTCACCCCAATAGAAGGCAACCTTTTGCTTTCACTCACAACATAGCTTTTATCCTTAGATTGATTAACCAGGCTCATTGCAGTGTGCGCCTATATTTCATTTTATTAATATCATCAGATGGAATGATCTCGGGGTGATCAAAAAACTCATCAATGCCACCTATAAATTGGCCATTGATAAATATCTGTGGCATCAAACCCCAGTTGGTCATTGTCCGGAGTCTTTTGAATCCGACTCTATCTTTAATACTACTCATTCCCATCTCAACGACCTTAAAAGGTATCCGCAGATAAAGCAGGCATTTGACAATCATTCTTACATCTGTGAACGCAGATACAAAGATCACGATTTCCTCAGATTTCGCGATATCATCCAACGATTTACCAATTAATTTTTCATATGCAATTGTGTTGTTAGCTAACATCATCAATTCCTCCTTGCAGCCTATTCTGACCATACCTACGACGCAATGTTATTTGAATTGTATAGGTTATGTATAAGTATTTCAACTTCATGTATAATTTTTAAACAACCCTATACAATTGTTTTTTCTATATATAATTATTTTTTATTAAATACAGTATAATTATTAGCATACACATTGATAAAGTTCTTAATCCCCTATATTTTAGTAGAGGGACTAATATCAGGCTGAACAGCGAAAGCACCCACAAGAGCGCGCGAAAGTATGACAAAAGATAAAACCGAAATTGAAACGACAGCGCAGGACAAACCTCAGGATCTATTTCCGATTCGCACCGTTGCCAGCCTAACAGGCGTCAACGCAATCACCTTGAGAGCCTGGGAAAAGCGCTACGGACTGATCAAACCAACCCGCACACCAAAAGGCCACCGCCTCTACACCCAGGAAAATATCGACTCAATCAATGAAGTGGTGAACTTACTCGCCAAAGGGATACCTATCAGCCAGGTAACTCATTCATTAAAACAACGCCAGACACCTTCGAAGCGAAATGAAACTGACTCGTGGAGTGATTTTATTAATAAAATGCTTTCGGCAATTCGCAGCTTTAATGAAGACGCCTTAAACAGCACCTATAATGAAGCGCTCTCCCTATACCCGGTCGAGATCGCCATACAGAAATTAATCATACCGCTGCTGACAGAGCTTGGTCGCCGCTGGGAAACAAAGGAAGGCAGCGTCGCGGAAGAGCACTATTTTGGTGTTTTCTTAAGGAATAAACTGGGAGCCCGCTTTCATCACGGCTCACCCAATACAGACGGACGACATATCCTCGCCGCCTGCCTCCCCGGCGAATACCATGAAAACGGCCTGCTACTATTTTCACTCTCAGCACAATCGAGAGGTTTTCGACTCACCATATTAGGCACCAATATGCCCATCGAAGAAGTCGCCATGGCAGCGGCACGTTCAAAATCTGAAGCCATCGTGCTTTCAGGCTCCAACCGCATCAACATAAAGGCCTTACTTGACCCTATTGAGCACCTTGTGAATTCTACTAAACTACCGGTTTTTATTGGCGGAAAAACCTCATCGATTTACTTTGATGATATTGTTCGAACGGGGGCTATTCCACTGGGCGATGACATCACTCAAGGTATTAAACTCATCACCAGCTCATTAGATTCTGCAGAATAAAACAACACGATAGAACCATAACAAAAGGGCATGCGGGATTAAACTCAATCACCCAAGCTATTCTTTACTCAGCAAGCCCCAATCTCTTGAGGCTTTCACCACTCCACCGTCAAAAAAAGGCGCCCCAAAACTCACCAGGACGCCCCCGAAAAATTAAAACTAGTTGTACCAGACACTCTCATGGTGCCACATCGAAGGCACATGCATCTCATTTAACATATAAGAGTGATGTGTGAAATTCTGGAAATCGGCACCACCATGCTCAGGCATGTAGTGACCGTACTCAGCACCCTCAACACTGCCGATTTGCTTACTCCCAACAGTCACATCCAACGCCATTTTCTGCTTACTTCTCATTAGCCCTACAGTCAGCTTATCGCCCGGATCAAAGAAATTAAGCACACGCTGCACATCATCCATATTGCGAATAACTTTAGTACCCATGCTAATAACCACATCCCCTGCCGCCAATCCCGCTGAAGCCGCCGCAGTATCATTTTCTACTTCCGTAATCAGCATACCGGCATCAGCAGGGGCAGAAAAATAATCGCGCAGTCCATCACTCAGGTCCAGAAGATGGATTCCAATATAACTCTTTGCACCCCCCTTATGAGCGACACCATGGTGACCACGCTCTGCCACAGCAATCTGCTTATGCTTATGCTTACTACCCAGCACTACTTCAGCGGATTGACGCTTTTCATCGCGTATAAAATCAACCGACACCTTATCACCGACCGCTTTACTTCCAACCAGCCATTGAAGGCGCTCGACTGAGAAAATCGGCAAGCTGTCAAAGTCCAGCAATATGTCTCCACGCTGTAAACCAGACTCAATCGCTGCACTGCCGTCATAAACATCATTGATTGCGACACCGTATTCAAGGCCTTGCTGATCAAGCGTCTGGAATGGTAAATCATCTACGGCAATGCCAAGCCAGGGCTTGCCTTCCGCACTCGCATTTAGAGGTGAAAATATGATTACCGCATTGATTAATACAGCCATCATAGTATTGAGATAAGTCTTTAATTTCACAACATGCCCCTCAATTCAATTGATAATAAAAATGTTCGCATGCCACCCTAATCAGCCACCAGCTCAACACTAAAAATACTTACGAACCATCTACTGCCCGTGATATCCACCACTATAAACCAACCCACATCCCACAAAAATTATTCCTATCAGCCCAGCTAGGTGCGCGATAATCACATAAAGGTAGATGGCCATAACAACAGAAAGTTCCATCTATTAATTAAGTGAAATATACCTGCGATAGTAAACACTCACTATTCCGACTATAAAAAATTTCTCTTCCACCACTTATTCCTGAAAACCAACACAAACTATTTTGTCTTCTTACGGGATCGAATACGATGCACTATCCAAATGATGGCACCACTAACAATAAACAAAAAAGGGAGCAGTGAGTAGAAGATCATTTCATAAACAAGTTCACCGCCAACCGGCCAACCGTTAATCGTCATAACCGATCCTTCCTTATAACGTCAGCGCTCTACATATCGCGCTTACTCTACAAGCATTATCAGGCAGTAGTGCAGAAACTCATACTCATGACATATCATTGAATAATTCGCCATCAAGATCCCGATAGTCTTTAAGCACTTCGTTGCAATTCATTTTGCGTAATTTATCTAACGCCTTAGCCTCTATCTGACGAATCCTCTCTCGCGACAGTCCAAACACCATACCCACCTCAAGCAATGAATAAGTATCCGACAGGTCAATCCCGAATCGCATTCTTATAATTTTCGCCTCTTGCTCAGTCAGCATACTTAACGCAGTATTGATCGCCTTCTGCATTTGAGTGGACGATGTCGAACTCGCAGGCATTACCGCACCCGTATCTTCAACCGTATCAACAATCGTATAGGACTGCTCCTCGAAGACCGGCACATCCAATGACATATCCCTTCTATTTAAACTACTCAGGAAATCAGCTCTCTCCAGTGAAACCTCCATATATTCACTAATTTCCCTGGCTTGCGGAATTCGGCCCAGCTGCTGAGTCAGTTGTGCGATCGCCCGGTTTAAGCCACGCAGTGTCTCATTCACATGCACTGGAAGGCGTACCGTGCGTGATTTATCAGCGATGGCACGTGTAATAGCCTGACGAATCCACCATGTCGCGTATGTCGAAAATTTAAACCCCATACGATAGTCAAAACGCTCCGCGGCTTTAATAAGACCGGTATTACCCTCTTGAATAACATCTAAAAATGATAATTCACTCCTGGTATATTTTTTTGCTACTGGCACAACAAGTCGTAAATTGAATTCTACAAGCTTCGTCTTTGCCCGCTGAGCACGAGACAAACCCCGTTCGATACTTTCGTATATTCGCTTGAAATCTGGGATGCTCAAGAAAATCTCTTCCTGCAGTCTTCTAATATCCAACTCCAGCTGCTGTAGATGCTCGCGCTCATCCACACTCAGTCCATCTATCTTGTCGATGAAAGGAGGATGTATCCCAAGGTACATCTCAGGCTGCTCTAAAAAGAGCATAAGCTCCTCTACATCATCCCGATCCAAAACACCCATCGCCCGGCAACTCGACCTAAAGGTATTTTCCAGCGAATGGACTTTTTGATTCACCTCGCCTAATAACGACACCAGCACTGTTCGCAGTTTAATATTAATACCATCTAGATGAGGCTTAAGTGTACATATCGAGCGTTCAAGCAGGGCAGCGCTGGCGACACTATCAAGACATGACTTGTGCTCATCCAGCAACATCTTCGTTGCTACAATATAGTCACGCTGCTCAATTTCAGATAGCGCCTGACTGTGCTTATCAGATGCAACTCCATCACTTTCAATAACCGAGACCACCTCATCAATACTTGATATTGGCTGCAGACTACCACTGTATTTAGAATAGATTTCACTAAATGGAACGCGCCGTGCTAACGCGCCTGTAAAAATATCTAGCAATGTTTCGACCGCCAGTGGAAAACGTAATATCCCATCAATCACACCCAACTTACCGGCTTCCAGTTCTTTTCCTATATCCGCCTCTTCTGCCCGACTAAGAATTTTATGACCTGCAATATCATCTAAATAACGACGAACAATATCCGACGTAATACTCCGATCACCGTCTCGCTGACCATCTGCGTATCGATTCTCGACATCAAACAATTGATCATTCACTCGAGTTAGCCTTGATAGCACTTCACTCGCTACATGCTCACCATCCTGACAACCCACAACACTCGTCCCTTTGCGATCAGTCATAGCAGACTGATCTTTACACTCCGATTTCGGACAAGTGAGCTTTCGCTGACCAGGCAATAGAGCACCAGGAATTAGCGTTTTGACACAACGAGCATCGTCAATCACGCCTCCATAAATACCTGCCTTACTATACTTACTACGAAATATACTCATCGTGAAAACCCCCTCACCAATATCTAGCGGATTTATAATCCGGCGTTAACTGTATAGATATTGCATAAGAAAGAACGTTCCATTCAAAGCTTAAAAAAACAGAACAGGATGGTTAAATAGAGTGAAAAAATCCAGCGCAATAATAGTGTCGCGCGAGGATTCAACGCCACCCAATAGACCCACTTAGAAATCTGTTTATTTTAAGTGAAGATTATCGAGACGAATTTTAATCGCTTCGCGCGCTCTTGATATACGCGAACGCACCGTACCTATAGGACAATCCATCGCAATCGCTATCTCGTCGTAATTCATACCATCAATTTCACGCAACGTTATCGCAACCTGTAAATCACTGCTAAGCTCACTCACCGCTTGCAACACAGTACGGCCCACTTCATCACTTAACAAAAGCTGCTCTGGCGTATGAAAATCCCTCAAACACCTATCACCTACATTTTTCTCCGCATCAATAACATCGATATCAAATGCTGGCGGCCGCCTGCTGCAATGTACAAAGTAATTCCTGGCTGTATTAACCGCAATTCGATAGAGCCACGTATAAAACGTACTATCGCCTCGAAACCCAGGGATCGCTCGATACACCTTAAGAAAGGTTTCCTGAGCGATATCCTGCACCTCACTATGGTCGAAAATGTAACGCGAAATTAGCTTAACCACTTTATGCTGATATTTGAGCACCAGCATATCGAACGCTTTTTTATTGCCCTGCTTTACCTGAGCAACCAATTCCGGGTCTGTCGTCCGGCTGCTTAACGTGACAGCCGCATTTTCGGCTGCACAATTCGCTGCGATGCGATGCTTCACCTCTTTACGGCATATCCCGCACGTTGCGACATCAGTAGCCACTGCCGTTAACTTACCCAGCCTACCCAGTCGATCCTGCTGCGGGAGCGCGCTATCACATACCGCATTAAATGGCATCATTACCTTTCTCCCTCTGTATTGACCTTCGACACCATACGTCGGCCAAATGGAAAAATAGTAACCTAATTGTACAAGTATTGTATAATTAATCAAATATTATTTTTATTTATAAAACAATAATTTAGTTATAATAAATATTTAAATTAAAATTATGTACAATTTTATACCGACAGCGGGGCCTCAATTACCAGCAGTGCCAGCGGTTCTGTTAAATTAATCAAACGAAGATGTCTGGACTTCCCCGGATTTGCTGGTTGCCGTCGCACTCACCCTCCTCTTTCTGGCTGGCGCAGATACCTGGATCTGGGCCCATATCACTAGCAAGGCAGTGACGCAGTGTTCATCGTTATCAGGATAGTTCTACATAGCTTTGAACTCAGGCTTACGTTAAAACTTAACGGAATCACTGTCTGTTGCCACTGCCTGCTGGGTAGCTTGCAGTTAAACTAATTAACAGGATAAGCATGTAGAGCCGATGGCAGAAGATTTTCGGACGGTCGAGTGAGGCCACTGGTGCCCGTAGGGATGAGATCGATTTTGATCAATGCCTGAAGTTTTCTAAGGCATAGTGCAACCAGATGAATCGAACACCACTGCGTGTTTAATTATAGGATTACCAGAATGAATCATGAGAGTTATCTTTTCGTTTTGATTTAAGATTCGACACCTTTATCAAAACGGGTAACTCTCTTCTTTTCAAGTCGAAGTGTCAGATCTAGCCTGAACTAATACACTTATAGGTGTTAACACCAAGCGACTTGTCGTACCTTAATTACCAAGCGATTTTGTCGCAAATAACTACCAAGGGAAATTGACGGATCTTTTTAATCAGTGTTTCTTAATTGTTCTTTTTGAATATTTGAGGAACGCAGAGGATGATTATTATGGATTCCAAAGCCCAACTCACTGTTGATGTGGTCGTTAAGGTTGCTGAAGGCAAGATAACTATTGTTAATGCGGCCAAGCTCCTCAATAAATCTAGAAGAACCATTGAGCGTTACCTCCAGCGGTATCAAAAAGTCGGCATTCAGTTTGTTATTCACCTCAATACGGGTAAAGCGCCGGTGAATAAAACGCCTGATTCGCTTAAGCGGCAAGTCCAGGCGCTTATTAAAGAGAAATATTTTGATGTAAACCTAATGCACTTGGCTGAGCTGCTTGAGGCGAATGAGAACATAGTGGTTAAGCGAGAGACGTTAAGGTCCTGGGCACACGACATTCATCACGTTAAACGCGCTAAACGCAGACGGGCAAAAGCACGAAAAAGACGTGAACGCATGGAGTCACCTGGCTTATTGCTGCAAATGGACGGCAGCCCACATCGTTGGTTCGGGGATAAAAAGTCTTGTCTGATTGCCATTATTGATGATGCCACCAGTGAAATTCATGCTGAATTTTTTAAGTCAGAAACCACAGTTGGCTGCTTAAAGGTTATGCGTGATTACATCGATAAGAAAGGCTTGTTTAAGGCGCTTTATGTGGATAAAGCGGGAATATTTGGCGGCCCTAAACGTTGTAACTTCTCGCAAATGCAACGGGCTTGTGATGAGCTAGGCATCGAAATAATTTTCGCCAATTCACCCCAAGGAAAAGGCCGTATCGAGCGATCGTTTGACACCTTCCAAGACAGGCTAGTGCCCGAACTAAGACTCAATGGTATCAAGGATATGCCGAGCGCCAATCGCTATTTGCAAGATGTATTCATTCCTCAATTCTGGGAACACAAAGTCGAAGTGATTGCTAAGAATGCCGATACTGAATTCACACCGGTTCCTGATCACCTCAACCTGGACGATGTCTGCGTATTGAAGGAGTATCGCAAAATACGAAATGATCACACATTCAGCTACGGCAACAAGTTTTACCTGATTGAATCGCCGCTGAAACACTCCATTTCCAAGCAGAAAATAGAGATAAGAAAGACCAGCATCGACGGCTTCGCTGCCTACTTCGCGGGTCGTCACTTGGCTGTATCAGAAGTTATTGAGCCGACCAAGCTTTCCATGGAGGACTTGGTAGTACAAAAGAAAATGGATGTATTAGCGTTGGCCGATAAGCTAGGCAATGTCAGTGAAGCATCTCGCATCAGCGGCATATCGCGCGACACCATTTATCGCCACCGTCGCCTGGTAAAAGAAAACGGCAAGCACGCCTTGAAACGCCAAATCAGCCTAAATCAACGCCATAAGAACAGGACGAACGAGGCGCTAGAAAAGCTCGTACTAGAGTTCTCATTGCAAAACCCGCATCTAGGCCAGGTACAAGTATCGGCTCAGCTTAAATTGAACTACGAAGCGGAGATTAGCCCAAATGGCGTCCGGTATGTGTGGTTACGGGAAAACATGAATACAAGTGCATTGCGTGTTCAGCGTTCACAGTCATTGCTAAAAACCACTTAACGATGTCTGTCATGTTGCTGCGTTAGAACAGGCCTGATAAAGTGTTGCGACAAAGTCCCTTGGCAAGGGGTCCGTCAGTTTCCCTTGGTAATGACACTAATACACTTATAGGTTATGAGAATGGAGGTAACTGCCTGGTTTTAGTGCCGAAGAGGATTCGAACCTCTGGCCTTCCCCTTAGGAGTGGGTAAAAATGGTTTTCACTATCAACCACTTGCAAAGCAACCTATTGATTTAATTAACTATTCAAGCCTATCCAAATTCGTTCAACACTACCCAAAACTACTCCGAGTGTCCCATATTTGTCCCAAATAGAGGATAAAAAACTGGGGTACTTTTTCCGTTCGAATCTAATAATTTTTCAAAACGAAAACTAATTGTTTGCTGCTTTTTAGTGTTCATTTCACTAGCGTTAACACCGAACAACAACCAACGGTGTTTAACGATGGCCGAACAATATTATTCCGATACTGAAATCGCGACCTTGCTTGGCATTTCGCTTTCGCGTTTGCGCAGCAAAATTTATCAAGGTGAACCATTGCCTGCACGCATTGAGATTCCCGGTAGTCGCACTCGCCTGTGGAACAAAGAAGATGTGCATAGTTGGCTTAATCAATTCAAAAAACAGGATGCGTTGATTGATCCTCGCTCGCAGGTTCGTAAATTTAAAAAATGAAGAAACGCAGTATTGCTTATCTTATCGATATTGCCGAACAGATAAGAGAAACAAGTGCATTAGAAACAAAACAGATCGCCTTCATACCGCGCTTGATGGCAACGGCATCACTGCCCGTCAGCAAGCAACAGGATAATGAATTCATTCGCCGCAACGGCAACCGCACACTCACTATGTTGGCGAGTCGTGAGATTGGACTGCCTTATGGCGCAACACCTCGATTGGCGCTCTGTGCCATCACTACGCTGAGCAAACAAAACCAAAGCAATATAATTTCACTGGGGCCAAGCACCGCTCATTTTCTCAACATCATGGGCAAGTCATGCACTGGCGGTAAAAATGGTTCTCTCACTTATGCTCGCGAACAACTGAAACGATTATTAAGCTGCACCATTCAGGTCACCCAAAGCAGTGAGCATCGCTGGGATATGACTTCACTTCGTGTCTCGCAATCAGCCTCGATGTTGTGGCAGCCAAACTCGCCCTATCGTTGGCAGTCGCAATTGATACTAACCGATGAGTTCTACCAACACACACAACAATACGCCATCCCCATTGATCTGCGCGTACTACATGCTTGTGGCCATTACCCGTTGGCGATGGATATCTACTGTTGGCTTACCTATCGTTATTACAGTTTGAAAAGGCCAATCACCATCAGCTGGGGTGACTTGATGATTCAGTTCGGCAACCGTTACCAGCGCGACGCTCATTTCAAAGCCAACTTCCGCAATGCGTTGAACCGGGTCGCGCTGTTTTACCCGCAGGCGCGGTTTGTGCTCGATCAATACGGCATTCAGCTTTTGCCCAGCCCTACCCATGTTCCACCAAGGGATCTTAATCACTACCTGCGCAGCAGTGAATAAGCCTGTTGATAGGCCAGGTTATCCACGCATATAAGGTGGCCGAAGATACGCATAAGAGGTGGTTACTCTACGCATACAAGGTAACAACTTACGCATAAGGGGTGGCAAAGCTACGCATAAACGGTGGCACACCGTTAACTCAAACCCTTGTAACACAAGCGATTTAGCACACACCCTATAAGTCCTTTAATCTCATAACAAATAGAACACAGTTATTGGCAGCGCCAGTTTGTGGATAAATCTGTCAGGCTCGCGTTACCCACAGGGGCCACCGCCTGATTTGCTTGTGTGAAGAGCCATCAGTCCGTGGACTTGTGGATAACGCTCCGGTCTGCACGATTCAGTTTGGCTGCTTCACTGGTCGACCAGCTTTCAACTTACCTGCTACGCCCGTCGGTCTTAGCCAAGGCCCATTCAACTGAGGC
>Ga0316204_10010550_pt1 | contig 11866 bp, 9 predicted proteins | sample 6monrhotite_MG_2_FD_205661 | JGI IMG/M metagenome (GOLD analysis project Ga0316204, IMG submission 205661) | Microbial mat bacterial communities from mineral coupon in-situ incubated in ocean water Damariscotta River, Maine, United States -... | ecosystem: Environmental > Aquatic > Marine >...
ACCCCCATCAATCAAAACAGGCTGTTTACTTTGCGTCAAAATCATCGCCTTTGGGTTAAATTACTGAAAAATTGCACCAGAGTGTAGCAATGTGGCCATCATACCTAAAACTGGGCCTAAAACGCACTATTTAAGCCCTAAATCGATGCAATATAAGCGTATTCAGGCTTAGTTATACACAACAACAGTATCAGGCTAAGACATGGAGTTTTAGAACTTTCTTATACACCTTATTTGTCAACAATTTATTTAAATATTTTTAAGTCATTGTTTACTATGGTTTATTTTTTATGGCTATTTTTTAAACAATTTAGTAACAATTCCGTCATAAGCTCATTTCAGCAACAAAAATAGATTTCATCCACATAGTTATCCACAGCTTTTGTGGATAACATGCTGAAAGCTTATTCTGTCGCTTATTTCCCCTTCAACACCTAAAAAAAATGGCTCATGACAAAAAAATCCACAGAAAATATACAAATAAAACTCAAGCTGCTTATACTCAAGAAAAATAAAAGAACACACTATTCATATGAAGAAATCATTTAGCCTCGGGCAACTTAAAGACATCTTTCTAAAGACAGTCTGGAACACGACCCTATCTGAATTATCCACTAGCAAAGCCAAAGTAATTACCGGCCTGCGAATTACCCACCTAATTATTCGCGATTTAATGGCGGGAATGATCACATTACGCGCTATGGGCCTGGTATATACCACCATTCTCGCATTAGTCCCCCTGCTCGCCGTCAGCTTTTCTGTTTTAAAAGGCTTTGGCGTTCACAACCAGATAGAACCCATGCTACTTAACGTATTTTTAGCCCTGGGTGATAAGGGAGCAGAAATTACTGCCAAAATCATTGAATTTGTCGATAACACCAAAGCCGGTGTCTTAGGTTCTCTGGGTCTCGCCCTGCTTTTATATACAGTTATCTCACTGCTGCAGAAAATAGAGCAATCATTTAATTTCACATGGCATGTGTCTCATCACCGCTCAATAGGTAAGCGCTTTAGTGACTACCTGACCGTTGTATTAATTGGCCCAGTGCTGCTGTTCTCAGCCCTCGGGCTTACCGCCTCTATTGCAAATGTGACGGTAATACAGGATGCCATGCAAATTGAATCTATCGGCTTTGTCACCAGGTTAGCAGGCCACCTGCTCCCTTACCTGCTGGCGACTAGCGCCTTTGCCTTTGTTTACATGTTTGTTCCCAATACCAAAGTGCACTTAAAGTCTGCAATTATAGGGGCCATGGTAGCTGCCTTATTGTGGGAGATCAGTAGCTGGACATTCGCTTCATTTGTTGTTGGCTCATCTAAATACACCGCCATCTATTCCGCTTTTGCTTCGATGATTATTTTCTTTATCTGGATATATGTTAACTGGGTCATACTATTAATTGGTTGTAGCATCGCTTTTTATCATCAAAATCCTGCACATCAAAATCTGGACTCCGCAAAGATACGACTGAGTAATCGCGAAAAAGAATCCATCGCCTTAAATATTATGGCGCTTATTGGCAAACACCATTATGCGCATAAGCCCGCCTGGACGATAGAAACCCTGTCCATGCATATGAAAATCAGCATCGATGGCTGCAAAATCATTATTAATCATCTATTGAATAAAAATTTGCTTAAAGAAACTTCTGAATTCCCAAGATCTTTTCTACCGGCTTATGATCTGGAGACGATATCATTATATGACATCGTCTCTGCTATTCGCTCTTCAGACGAAACCAGACAACACTCTTTAGACAAATTAGAAATGGAACCTGATGTAAAGGAAATTCAAACTGATATCGATGAATCTGTCGAGACTGCATTGAAACAGAGGTCTTTAAAAGATCTATCTGTTTAAATAGATATTTAATAACTGAGGGCACGGTAAAAACTCTTGATGCCAGCATTGATTAATTGTCACCTCAGAAGGTTTGTTTGTGAATTTCCAGGCTAAGGGTTCGCTTTGGACTGCGATTTCAACTGATCAGCGCAACTCAAAGCAGGCATTTAGTGAATGGATGTTTTTTTGTTAAAATTTACTGCTAGTAATATTCTCGAATGAGTGTAAATAGGAAAAAGACTAGTTATGAATAACCTCTTTCTTATTGGATTCCTTCTTATTCAGCTTTCCTTGTTTGGGTGTTCTAGCACTACAAATGCAGCTGATTTAATTCGACAGCAACGCATTACGGAAAGCCCACAATGGAATGGGGATACATTCCAGAATCCTGAACGTGTTCCTGACGCTGAAGTGGGAGCAAGTCTAAAGATGTTGTGGAATTATTTTTTCAATAAACCAGAAGATTTTATACCTAGTCCTCCACTACCAGTAGAACCATTTGATATTTCACAGTGGAATGAAACACGAGACATGCAATTTGCTTGGCTGGGGCATACAACCTTCCTTATTAAGGTTGATGACAAAGTGATCCTCACAGATCCCATGTTCTCACAACGAGCGGGCTCATTTGGATGGATGAGTCCTTTGCGATATTCTAAAACGCTTACTTCAACAAACAACTTACCAGTGATCGATGTGGTATTGATTACTCATAATCATCCCGACCATCTGGACGAGGACTCAATTAAGGCACTTACTCCTAAGACCAAGCACTACATTGCGCCTCTAGCAGTAGGGCATATGTTGGAGGAATGGGGTGTACCTACTGAAAAGATAACCGAACTTGACTGGTGGCAAAAAAAATCTTTTGATGGATTAACAATTACCGCCGCTCCAGCTAAACACACTTCCGAGCGAGGTATGCTTGATAAAAACAAAACACTTTGGGCTTCCTATGGAATCCAAGGAAAGAAACTTAACTTATATCTTAGCGGTGACTCCGGCTGGTTTAAAGGGCTTTACGAAATAGGCAAACGACTAGGACCTTTCAATGTGACTTTCTTTGAAATTGGAGCTTACAGTAATTTGAAAAGTCAGATGGAGATTCATTACAGCCCCGAGCAGGCGGTCAAAGCACATCAGGCTGTAAACGGTAAACTAATGGTTCCTAGCGGTTGGGGCACCTTTGATCTAGGACTGTTTCCTTGGCACGAACCGATCGAGCGGTTTTTGATTTCAGCCGATCAAGCGGGTATCAAGTATCTTACACCGAAGATTGGAGAAGTGGTCAACCCTCGACAGATAAGTAACAGTAAGTCATGGTGGAAACCATTTATCAATAAAAACCAGTAAACAAGTAGAGTTGAGTGTTCGCTTTCAGTATTTATTGCAGGATATTTTGTTGTTAGTCGAATGCCTGCTTCTGGCTGAGAGCAGGTATTCACCAATGCTAAAGAGCCTATCAATTGATAGACTCTTTACTAAATTCATATTTTTAATAATATGATAATTCTACTTAAGTATCATACCCAAGATTAGGCGACAACCAACGTTCCGCCTCTGCCATTGTCATGCCTTTACGCTTGGCGTAGTCTTCAACTTGTTCACGGTTAATTTTTGCCACGGCATAATATTTTGACTCTGGATTACTAAAGTACCAGCCACTCACCGATGCTGCTGGCAACATTGCAAAACTTTCAGTAATCGTTATACCTGCATTTTTATCGGCAGAAATCAAATCCCACAGCTTGGCTTTTTCAGTATGATCCGGACAGGCAGGGTAACCCGGTGCAGGACGAATACCTTTGTACTCTTCTGCAATTAATGCATCGCTCTCCAAAGATTCATCCGCTGCATACGCCCAGAACTCTTTACGTACGCGCTTATGCATTAGTTCTGTAAAAGCCTCGGCCAAACGATCCGCCAGCACTTTCAACATAATGGCATTGTAGTCATCGTGATCCGCTTCAAAACGCTTCACATGTTCATCAATGCCAATACCTGTAGTTACCGCAAACGCACCAATGTGATCATTTAATTTTGTTTCTTTAGGCGCAATGTAATCACTTAGGCAATGATTAGGTCTGCCCGGAGGCTGCTGTGTTTGCTGACGTAAAAAGTTTAGCGTGGTTATTACTTCGCTACGACTAGCATCACTATAAACTTCTACGTCATCATCATTAACTGTATTTGCAGGGAACACACCTACAACCGCTTTTGCCTGCAACCATTTTTCATTAATGATTTTATCCAGCATGGTTTGCGCATCTTTAAACAACTTGGTCGCTTCTTCTCCTTTTTCTGCATCGGTGAGAATTTTTGGATAACGACCTTTCAATTCCCATGCATAAAAGAACGGGGTCCAGTCGATGTAGTCCTTAATCTCATCCAGTGAATAATCATCAAACACTTTAACGCCGGTAAATTCAGGCGTACCGATATCGCTCTTCGTCCAATCTATTTTAACTTTATTATCACGCGCCTGTTGTAGATTTGCCCAGTTAGTTTTTTGACGGCGACCCGCATGATTAATACGTACTTGTTCGTAGTCTTCGCTTAACTCTTTTACGAAATCGGCTTTCATATCTTCCGAAATTAATTTCTGTGCAACGCCAACCGCACGAGATGCATCTTTCACCCATACAGTTGGGCCTGTATAGTTTTGCTCAATCTTCACTGCGGTATGCGCTTTAGAGGTCGTCGCACCACCCACCATTAATGGCACGTCCATTTCTAAACGCTGTAGTTCTTTCGCCATGTGCACCATTTCATCTAACGATGGTGTTATCAATCCACTCAAGCCGATGATGTCTACATTTTCTGCTTTGGCTGTTTCTAAAATTTTCGCGGCGGGCACCATTACACCCATATCAATCACTTCAAAGTTATTACACTGCAGCACAACACCAACAATATTTTTACCAATATCATGTACATCACCTTTTACGGTGGCCATTAATATTTTTCCATTGGATTGTGCTTTGCCATCTTTCTCCGCTTCAATAAACGGAATCAAATGCGCCACGGCTTTTTTCATCACACGTGCAGACTTAACCACCTGCGGTAAAAACATTTTACCGTCGCCAAACAAATCGCCGACTACGTTCATGCCGTCCATTAATGGACCTTCAATCACCTCAATCGGGCGCGCAAAGCTTTTACGCGCCTCTTCAGTATCTTCAACAATATAGGCATCTATACCTTTTATAAGCGCATGTTCGATTCGCTTACTAACTTCTAATTCACGCCACTCAAGTGTTTCTTCTTTTTTCCCGCCCGCACCATCGCCTTTGTATTTGTCGGCGATATCCAACAAACGTTCAGTGGAATCATCACGGCGATTGCTTACCACATCTTCTACATGTTCACGCAATTCTTCTGGCAAATCGTCATACACCGCCAACTGACCGGCATTAACGATACCCATGTCCATACCGTTTTTAATTGCGTGATACAGAAACACCGCATGAATCGCTTCACGCACTGGATTATTACCACGGAAAGAGAACGACACATTTGAAACACCACCGGATACCATGGCATATGGCAATGTATCTTTAATAACCTTAGTGGCTTCAATAAAATCCAGACCGTAATTATTGTGCTCTTCAATACCCGTGGCGACAGCAAAAATATTCGGATCGAAAATAATATCTTCCGGTGCGAAGCCCACTTTCTCAGTTAGCACTTTATAGGCACGAGTACATATTTCTATTTTACGATCGCGTGTATCGGCCTGACCTGTTTCATCAAAAGCCATAACGATTGCGGCTGCACCATAGCGACGAATCAGTTTAGCTTGCTCGATAAAAATATCTTCGCCTTCTTTTAAACTGATTGAGTTAACAATACCTTTACCCTGAATGCACTTAAGGCCTGCTTCAATGATGTGCCATTTAGATGAATCAATCATCACAGGCACACGGGAAATATCAGGCTCGGAGGCAATTAGATTTAAGAATGTCACCATGGCCTTCTCGCCATCCAACATGCCTTCATCCATATTCACATCGATAATTTGCGCGCCGTTTTCAACCTGCTCACGTGCGACATCTAATGCCTCTTCATATTCTTCTTCAAGAATTAAACGTTTGAATTTTGCTGAACCGGTAACATTAGTTCGCTCACCGACGTTTACAAATAGAGACTCGTCATTAATTGTTAGTGGTTCCAAGCCACTTAAACGACATTCAACTTTAACGTCTGGAATTTTTCTTGGCGGGTATTTTGCAACACTATCGGCAATCGCTTTAATATGCCCCGGTGTAGTACCACAACAACCACCAATCACATTTAAGAAACCTGAACTCGCCCACTCTTCAATTTGTGAGGCCATTTCTTCTGGTGATTCATCGTATTCACCAAACTCATTTGGCAAGCCTGCATTAGGATGCGCATTGATATTACAATTTACGATGCCTGACATTTCTTCAACGTACTGGCGCAATTCACCCGCACCCAAAGCACAGTTAAAACCAAAACTAATAGGATCAACGTGACGTACTGAGTTCCAGAATGCCTGAGCAGTTTGACCTGATAATGTACGCCCAGAGGCATCGGTAATGGTGCCGGAAATCATCACCGGTAATTTTATATTGTTGTCATCAAAATATTTCATGATGGCAAACAGGGCTGCTTTTGCGTTTAGCGTATCGAAGATGGTTTCAACCAGTAAAATATCCGAACCGCCATCGACCAGGCCACGCGTCGCCTCGGTATAGGCAACAACTAATTCATCAAAACTGGTATTACGGAAACCCGGGTTATTTACATCCGGTGAAATAGATGCAGTACGATTGGTAGGGCCTAACACCCCCGCAACGAAACGTGGCTTGTCGGCAGTTGCTACGGCATCGGCCGCTTCACGCGCCAATTTTGCGCCATGGAAGTTCAAATCGTAAACAATCTCTTCCATGTTGTAATCGGCCATCGCAATTGATGTACCGTTGAACGTATTGGTCTCTACAATATCTGCGCCAGCATTTAGATATGCCGTATGGATATCACGAATAATCGCTGGCTGAGTCAGTGTTAAAAGGTCATTATTACCCTTTAAGTCAGATGGCCAGTCGGCAAACTGCTCACCGCGATAATCGGCCTCTTCCAGCTTGTAGCTCTGGATCATTGTCCCCATGCCGCCATCTAAAACTAGAATACGCTGTGCAAGGGCCTGCTGAAGTTGTTCTATGCGAGTATCGCGACTCATATCTCTACCAAAACCAGTGATTATTAAGGGCGCGAATTATATCATTGTTAGATATGCAAATCTTTACCCCTTTGGGAGGATGCGTAATGCTCTAAATATCCATAAAAACAAATACTTATATAACGATGTTTTATATAATCGGTTCAAACATCACTCAATAGACAGGTTAAACACATACACCGAATGGAATACCCTAATCAAACACCTAATAATACCGACGGTTCGGAGCCTGAGCATTCCCCAAGTTCAAACAGTATAAATGGCAAGCCAAGTGGCCCAATGCAAAGCCTACCACGCATACCTACCCTGACGGTTATCACCTTTAGCATTCTCAGCCTGGGCCTGTATGGTACCTACTGGCTATTTACTCGAACACAAATCATTAATCGGATACACGATAAAAAAATACCCATGAGCGTTCCGCACACCGTTATTGGTTTATTACTGGTTAATCTCATCTTTTCCATAATGAGCGGAGCCAACCCCGAGAATATGGAATATCGCGATCTGGCCAGCCTGAGCGGCCTGTGCTTCAGCCTGGCAAATTTATTCTGGGTATTTTTGCTACGCAATCGTATTCACCGTATTACCTTTGCAGGTGAAAAAAGTCTGTTTTGGCTTAATGGCATATTCACCTTTCTGTTTCAGGTGTTTTACTTGCAGTACAAAATTAATGAATACATTGATGATCACACCTCAGAAAGTAGCCTGACGGTTTAACGCCGCTATGAGTTCACAAACCCTGAGCCTATACATAACCGCTGAACATGAGTGTGGCTATTACGATGAACGCCTGACAGCCAATTTAATCCCAGACCCTCAGGTTGAAATGAATGCATCGCTGTATAGCCTGCTCATTAGCAAAGGCTTTCGGCGTAGTGGTAATTTTGTATATCGCCCGCACTGCAAAAACTGTCAGGCATGTGTAGCTTGTCGAATTAATGTTGAACAATTTAAACCCAGTAAAAACCAACGCCGTTGTTTAAAAAAAAATAACGACTTAAGCACTCACCTCGTTGACGCCCAATTTAAAGAAGAATATTTTTCACTGTATCAACGCTACCTGAACAACCGGCACCAGGAAGGTAGTATGGCAAACCCCAAGAGAGAGGACTTCAATAGTTTCTTACTTAATGAGTGGAAAACCAGCATTTTTATTGAGTCACGTTTAAATGGCACACTTATCAGCATTGCCGTCGTTGACGTATTACCCACTGGGCCATCTGCTGTTTATACCTTTTTTGAGCCCGAGCAAAGCAAGCGCAGTCTGGGTACCTTTGCCGTGCTACAGCAAATATGGCTATCTCAGCTATATCACCTGCCCTATGTCTATTTGGGTTACTGGATTGATGGGCACCCAAAAATGGATTACAAACGAAATTTCAGTGGCCTGGAATTATTTCAGCAAGATCAATGGCAGCCCTTCGCCAGCAGATAATTCAAACCAAACAAGGCCCACAAACCACTTTTTGTTGATTTATATCAAGACGCATCAATCATTCACTAATATAAGCTAGTCGCACATACAGATTCACGCAATCTGATATACCGAATCTCCTGGGGAGCGTCAACGAAATGAGCGCTCAACCAGTGTGTAAGGAATCTCCTGGGGGAGTACCAACGAAACGGGTACTTTCCCAGAAGTGTAAGAATCTCCTGGGGGGGAGTAAAGAGTGGGTTGGCACCTTGTGCTAGCACGCTCTTTTTTTTGCCCGCGTTTTTATCTATATGCACAATATGCACACCCAATCATTTTTATCCTCTCCGCACTCACCATTACACGCTATTCTTGCTATATTAAGCAGTAAGTCCCTAAAACTATTTGTCAGGCCGTTATATTTTTCTTTGCGCCTCACAATGCTTTTTCACCATAAATTGAATAAATATGAGCATACAAGACGAAATTACCGAAAAACTAGAGCAATCACTTAAGCCTCAACACCTTGAAGTTATCAACGAAAGCCATATGCACAACGTCCCCCCAGGGTCAGAGTCTCACTTTAAGGTCGTAGCAGTAGCAAATGAATTTACAGGCAAAATGCTGGTGGCGCGTCATCGCCTTATTAATAAAATATTGGCGGATGAACTAGAGGTAATTCACGCACTTGCACTGCATACCATGAGTCCGGAAGAGTGGGCCGAGAAAGGTGCTGCGCCGCAGTCCCCGCCATGTATGGGCGGCGGCAAATAAACCTTACCTTTGTTGAGTTTATCAGATAGACTCAATGCAATGAGCAACTGAATCGGCTATAGCTAATACTTATGACTACGACACCTATTAAACTATCCGCTTTAAAAACAGCTTGTCAAAGCTGCAATCTACACGACCTGTGCCTGCCCCTTGGCCTGGATATGGGCGACATCGATAAGCTCGATAATATTATTAAGCGCAGTCGACCCTTACAAAAAGGTGAGCACCTGTTTAATGGTGGCGATGATTTTACATCTATATTCGCGGTACGCAGCGGTTCAATAAAAACTTTTTCAGAGAGCGAAGAAGGTGATGAGCAAATCACCGGCCTATATTTACCCGGTGAGCTTCTGGGGCTTGATGCTATTCATGAAAATACACATCCCTGCTCTGCCATTGCATTAGAAACCACCAGCTTGTGCGAAATTCCCTTTGGTACCCTAGAAGGCCTAAGTACTGAAATCCCCGAGCTGCATCACCAGTTGTTTCGTATCATGAGCAAAGAAATCTCCAACGATCAAACGTTACTCATGTTGATGGCACAAAAAAGTGCTGAAGAAAAACTGGCCGCGTTTTTGGTTAACTTATCCTCTCGCCTGAAACAGCGTAACTTCTCAGAAACTGAGTTCAACCTCAGCATGTCGCGCAAAGACATTGGCAACTACCTGGGTTTAACGATTGAAACAATCAGTCGTACATTCAGCCGCTTCCAAAGTGAGGGCCTACTTTCTACACAACGCAAGTATGTAAATATTCATAAACTAGACGAATTAAAAATACTTGCCGGCCTTTCCAACAGCTGCACCAAAACAGAATGCCCTAGCCAGTCGGCTTAACGTCATCTCATGTAGCAGTTAGTGTCCGACAATATCGTTGGATACATTGGTATCGGCCAAAAAAATCTCTAGTGACTTTTATCACATAAATGAGAGCTCGTATCTAACAAATTCTTACAAGTGTTTGATTTTTTTATGAGCAGCAAAAATCAAGCTTTTTTTCTTTAAAAAAAACAAATAAATTTATTTTTTCTGCGCCGAGTTGCGAGTAACATAACCCGTCCACGTAATGGATGACGCAATGCAAATCGGGCCCTATTCACTTTCATCACCTGTATTTCTTGCCCCTATGGCAGGCGTTACAGACCGACCCTTCCGACAGCTATGTCATGAAATGGGTGCGGGTTTAGTGGTATCTGAAATGGTGACTTCCGAACCGCGTTTATGGGGCAGCCGTAAAACACGACTGCGCATGGATCATCAGGGTGAAGCAGGCCCTATCTGTGTGCAGATAGCAGGGACTGAGCCGAGCAAAATGGCTGAAGCGGCACGATTCAATGTAGAGAACGGCGCTCAAATTATCGATATTAATATGGGCTGCCCTGCCAAAAAAGTCTGCAGTGTTGCGGCTGGCTCTGCATTAATGAAAGACGAACAACGCGTCGAAAAAATACTTAAAGCTGTGGTTAAATCGGTCGATATACCTGTGACATTAAAAATGCGCACGGGATGGGACCACGACAATCGAAATGCACCAACGATTGCTCGCATCGCAGAAGACAGCGGCATCCAAATGTTAAGCATGCATGGGCGTACCCGTACAGATGCCTATAAGGGCGATGCCGAATACGACATGATCGCTCAGGTAAAGCAGCTGATTAATATTCCGCTGGTTGCCAATGGCGATATAACCTCTGCGCAAAAAGCTCGGCAGGTAATGAACTATACCGGTGCCGACGCCGTGATGATCGGCCGCGCCGCACAGGGCAAACCGTGGATTTTTCGAGAGATTAACCACTACCTGGAAACAGACAAAATTTTGGCTCCCCCTAGCCAGCAGGAAGTAAGTCAGATTTTACAAACTCATCTGACCAACCTTTACGCATTTTATGGAGAACAACAGGGCGTACGCATTGCGCGTAAACACATTGGCTGGTACTGCAAAAGCCACCAGCTAGAAAACGACGAGCAAATGAGCACATTTCGTAAGCACATAAATCGTGTAGAAGATGCTCAACAGCAACTCAATGAAGTAACTGCATTTTTTAAACTAATAACAAAAAACAGGCCAATTGCAGCATGAACAACAGCAATGTTATAAACTTACCCTCATTACAAAATGATCAACTTAATACTGACCAGAACAACAGCCAGCCGGGCGGCTTAAACGCAACTATTCGAGAGTCTCTTAGACAGCTACTCAATGACCTGGGCGATGAAAACCCAGGTAATATATACGATCTGGTTTTGCAGCAGGTGGAAGCACCCTTGCTGGAGCTGATTTTAGAACACGTTGAAGGCAATCAATCAAAAGCAGCAGAGTGCCTGGGTATCAACCGCGGTACATTACGTAAAAAGCTAAAGGCTTATCAGCTAATCTAGAACAGCTTCTCGCTGACACGACAATACATCTACCGCCCCGCGCACCCTGCGCTCGGTGGTGAATTTTAAGGCCACAAAAACACTTCGTCGAAAATCTCAGCTTAGATAAATTTGTTATTCCTATATCCTCCCTTTTAGCTTCTGACTAAGCAGCAATTAGTTTATAATTCGCCCCCTTGTTTACCGACTGTGGATTGCAGAATTATGAGTAATAATACGACCCGCCCAGTGCAACGCGCGCTAATCAG
>Ga0316204_10010551_pt1 | contig 11866 bp, 7 predicted proteins | sample 6monrhotite_MG_2_FD_205661 | JGI IMG/M metagenome (GOLD analysis project Ga0316204, IMG submission 205661) | Microbial mat bacterial communities from mineral coupon in-situ incubated in ocean water Damariscotta River, Maine, United States -... | ecosystem: Environmental > Aquatic > Marine >...
AAAAACTATAATATTGATGAAACAAAACTAAACCCAAAACTCTCCTATTTATTTAATGACACTACTCGATTTGATGTGTTTTACCAATATGCAAATAAAGAAAATACTATAGGGAATTTAGAAACATTAACTCAACAAAAATATGGTGTATCATTTGCACTAGCTAATAGCCAAAAGGCTGCAATAACTGCAGAGGTAAGTTACTTTTCAAACAAGTTTCAAGGTAATTCAAATTCGCCAGTCGGTTATCAAATGATGGAAGGCTTACAACCAGGAAAAAACTTCACATGGAACTTACTAGCTCAAAAAAAATTAACAAAATTTCTAGATTTAAATATTAATTATTTTGGAAGAAAAAGCGAATTGAGTAAAACCATTCATACAGGAACCATACAATTAAAAGCCTATTTTTAAATCTTCAATTAGATTGAATGTAACCTAGGTGTCAATAGTTTTCAGTTTTTTGTTTACTTTTGATGAACGATATGACAAAGTTATTTTCCATAATATTTGCAAATCTGATACTTTTTCAAAGTTTCAATATTGGGTTTGATGATATTTCAAAACTAAATACACTTTTGGAGCATGCTTCTTTTCATCAAGAACAATATGGAGATAGTTTTTTTGAGTTCATAGCAGAGCATTATGGCGAAGAATTCGAAAACCATAGCAAGGAACATAAAGAACACGAAGACCTTCCGTTTAAGCATGATCAACAAACATGTCATCATTCGCCTACTATTTTTATGCCGCAATCTATAGCTATTGAACTAAAAGAATATCTATTTATTGATTCTGGTAAAATGTTCTTTTATAAAGAATTTTATTCATTATTTGAAAAACCATCTGTTTTTCAACCACCACGATTAGCATAATTCATTACTGATTAAAATCATTTATTTATAAGTTATTATTATATAGCTTACATCATATTTTACAATGAATTATGTTAGAAAATATTATTCGATTTAGCTTAAAAAATAAGCTTATTATATTACTTTTTACAGCGATACTTATTGGTTTTGGAATTTTTTCCCTAACAAAAATATCTATTGGAGCTGTTCCAGATATTACCAATAACCAAGTGCAAGTATTAACTACATCCAGAAACTTATCAACTTTAGATGTTGAGCAATTTATTACCTATCCAGTAGAACTGGAAATGGCAAATTTACCTGGAGTTAATGAAATAAGGTCGGTTTCAAAGTTCGGACTATCTGTTGTTACCATCGTTTTTGATGATGATTTAGGAACGTATTTGCCCAGACAATTAATTGCAGAAAAAATTAAATCAGCTTCCGAAAAAATTCCTGAAGGATTTGGCTCACCTGAAATGGGTCCAATTACAACAGGTTTAGGTGAAATATACCAATACACACTAGATGTTAGGCCTGAGTTTAAAGAAAAATACTCTACAGCCGACTTAAGAACTATTCAAGATTGGATAGTTAAACGACAACTATCTGGTATTCCAGGAGTGGTGGAGATTAATACTTGGGGAGGTCATTTAAAGCAATATGAGGTAGCCATCAATCCGCAAAAACTTAAGGCAATGAATATTGCCATTTCAGAGATATATACAGCTTTAGAAAAAAACAATAGTGTTGCAGGCGGAGGTTATATTGAGAAAGCCAATGAAGCCTTTTTTATTCGTGGTGAAGGGTTAATATCAAAACTAAAGGATATTGAAAACATTGTTGTAAAAAATAATAATGGCTTACCAATTTATATAAAGGACATTGCTAATGTAGGTTTTGGTAGTGCTACTCGATTTGGAGCTATTACTGGGAATGGCGAAGGCGAAAAGGTGCTTGGACAAATCATGATGATTAAGCATGGAAACTCTAAGCAAATTATAGATGCAGTTAAAGAGCGTGTGGCATCAATACAAAAAACATTACCAGAAGGGGTATACATTAATGGGTTCTTGGAGCGAAGCGAACTTATAGAAAAAACAACTACTACTGTTGCCGAAAACTTAATAATTGGCTCTTTAATAGTTGTTTTTATTGTGGTGCTTTTGCTTGGTAATTTGCGTTCAGGTTTAGTAGTTGCCTCTGTAATTCCTTTAAGTTTATTGTTTGCTATTACACTAATGAACATCTTTAATATCGATGCCAATTTAATGAGTATGGGAGCCATAGATTTTGGTATCATCATTGATGGCGCAGTTATTATAGTCGAATTTATTGCCTTTCATATAGTAATGAAATCCTCCAAATTAAAACATCTAAATAAACTGGAGCAACAAAAAGAGATAGACAGTATCACTTTAAAAAGCGCTTCCAAAATGATGAATTCTGCCATATTTGGGCAGCTTATTATTCTTATAGTTTTCATACCAATTTTATCATTAAGTGGTATTGAAGGAAAGATGTTTAAACCAATGGCGCTTACATTTAGTTTTGCTTTAATAGGTGCAATGATATTATGTTTAACCTATGTTCCAGTTATAGCGTCAATGTTCTTAAAACCATCAAATAAAAAAAAGGCTACATTTTCAGATAAATTAATGAATAAAGTAACCTCTTGGTATAAGCCAGTTATTAATTGGGCATTAGAACATAAAAAAATGGTTATTGGTTTAGCAACAATCCTATTGGTTTTCACTTCATGGATTTTTACCAGAATGGGAGGCGAATTTGTGCCAACCTTAGATGAAGGAGATTTTGTAATTCAGCCTGTTTTAAAAACAGGAACATCTTTAACTAAAACCATAGAAATTACTACAAAAATTGAGAAAACCTTACTAGAACAGTTTCCTGAAGTAGAACAAGTAGTAACCAGAATTGGAGCTGCTGAAGTTCCAACAGATCCAATGTCTATGGAGGAGAGTGATGTGATTATAAAGCTCAAACCTAAAAAAGAATGGGTTTCGGCATCATCTAAAGACGAATTGGCAGATAAGTTTAAAGAAGCACTTGCCATTATTCCTAATATGGAAGTAGAATTTACACAACCTATTGAAATGCGTTTTAATGAGTTGGTAACTGGAGTGAGAGCAGATGTGGCCATTAAAATATTTGGTGAAGATTTAGAAATTCTAGCAGATAAAGCAAATGAGATTAGAAGTTTAATTAATGATGTTGAAGGTGCTTCGGATATTACAGTTGAGAAAGTTGAAGGATTACCACAAATGAGCGTAATATATAATAGAAGTAAAATTGCAAGGTATGGTTTAAATATTTCTGACCTGAATCAAATTATTTCTATGGGATTTGCAGGAGAAGCAGTAGGGAGTGTCTTTGAAGGTGAAAAACGTTTCGATCTAGTATTGCGTCTTGACCAATCGCAACGTAAAGGGATTGAAAATCTTCAAAATTTATATGTCGACACACCTAACGGAATAAAAATTCCGCTTAGTGAATTAGCAGAGATTAAATATAACAAAGGTCCTGCCCAAATTTCTAGAGATGATACCAAACGACGTATCGTTGTTGGTATTAATGTTAGGAATCGTGACTTGCAATCGGTTGTGTATGATGTAAGTCAACTAATAGATGCCAACTTAAAATTACCAGCTGGTTATAGCATTACCTATGGAGGTCAATTTGAAAATCTGCAAAATGCGACAGCTAGATTAAAAGTAGCTGTTCCAGTAGCCTTATTTCTAATTTTTATTCTCTTGTATTTTGCTTTTGGCTCAGTAAAAGAAGCATTAATGGTCTATTCTGCAATTCCACTTGCAGCAGTTGGAGGGGTATTATTACTTTGGGCTAGAGATTTGCCTTTTAGTATTTCGGCAGGTGTTGGTTTTATAGCTCTTTTTGGTATTGCTGTATTAAATGGCATTGTACTCATTGAGCATTTTAAATCTTTAAAAGAATTTGGAACTATGAATATGAAAGAACTAATTATTAAAGGCACCACCGAACGATTAAGACCTGTACTGCTTACAGCTATGGCAGCAGCCTTAGGGTTTTTGCCAATGGCAGTTTCTACGAGCGCTGGAGCTGAGGTGCAGCGTCCATTAGCAACAGTTGTTATTGGAGGCTTAATTACAGCAACCATACTAACCCTTGTTGTGTTGCCTGTATTATATTCTTGGTTTGAAACTATTAAGATTAAGAAGACGAATAAAAACACAATAATAACCACTTTGCTATTAATGTTTGCATTTCAAATAAATGCACAAACAAAGCCAATAACTATTGATGAGGTTTTGACATTGGCAGTAGAAAATAATGCATCTTTAAAAGCATCGTCATTAACTGTAGAAGAAAAAAAAGCGCTCATAAATAGTGCGTTTAATTTTGATAAAACAAGTGTTTATTACAATTATGATGAAAGCAATCTAGCTATAAACAATGAACCATTAAAAGTCTTTGGAATTTCACAAAGTTTTAAATTTCCAACAGTTTATTTTGCTGAAAAGAAGCTTAACAAAGCTGTACAAAATATTGCTCAAGCAGAGTATGACATCCAATTGTTGAATGTTAAAAGAGAGGTGTATTCAGCTTATTATCAATTAAGTTATACCAACGAAAAAGTTGCAGCTATTAAATTTTTAGATAGTTTGTACAAAAACTTTTCGAAAGCTTCTGAAAGACGGTTTGAATTAGGTGAAACCAATTATCTTGAAATGATTTCAGCAAAATCAAAACAACGTCAAATAGAAATGTTATTAGGACAAGCATCAAAAGAAGTTATTGCTGCACAACATCAACTTAAAAAAGTAGTGCAGTCTGATATATCTTCATTTAATACTCAAGCTCCTAATAGGCTAGAATTAGAAAAAACACTTAGCAGTCCTAATGTTGGGTTGGCATATTTTGAAAGTTCTAAAGATTACTACAATTCAGCAATCAATTTAGAATCGCAAAATTTGTTGCCAGATTTAAGCTTCGAGTATTTTCAAGGCATAAACAGTACTTTAAATTCAAGCATAAATGGTTATCAAATAGGTGTTAAAATACCATTGTTGTTTAGCGGAAATTCATCAAAGATTAAAGCTTCTAAACTTGCTTTTAAAGTTGCTGAAGAACAGCAAAAAAATTACAGTTTAAGTTATGAAGCAGAGTTTAGTAAACTCTTAGCAAAATTAGAGCAACTAGATGAAGCACTAGTATATTATGAAACTCAAGGGAAACATCTTTCCGAAGAGATTATTAAAACAGCAGAGCAAAGCTTTAAACACGGAGAAATAGACTTTTTTCAATTCATCCAAAGTATTGAAAATGCAAAAGAGATTGAACTTAGTTATTTAGATAATTTAAATCAATACAATCAAACAGTCATAGCTATTAATCACTTAACATTATAAAATAATATCATGAAACATATATTTAGCATTTTATTTTTATTAGTCTTTTTGTCTTGTGGGAATAATGAAAAAGAAACAGAAGTTAGCATTGAAAGTCAAAGTCATCAGGAAGAGGTCGCTATTTCAGCATCTCAATTTGAATCAGAAAACATGGCTCTAGTTGAACTATCCATGCAAGATTTTAATCAAACAATAACAGCTACAGGTTTTATAGATGTACCGCCATCAAGTAAAGCAAGTATCACAACGTTTATGGCTGGATATATTAAAAATACGCCACTACTAGTTGGCGATGAGGTAAGAAAAGGGCAGCTACTTGTGACGTTAGAAAACCCAGAGTTTGTAGAGTTGCAACAAAACTATTTAGAAGTTTCTAACCAACTCGCTTATTTAAAGTCGGAGTTTGAAAGACAATCCACTTTGTATAAAGAGAATATTACTTCTCAAAAAAACTACCTAAAAGCTGAGAGTGATTACAAAAGTAATTTGGCACATTATAATGGGTTGAAACAAAAGCTAAAAATGCTTAATATAAATCTAGAAAATGTTGAGAATGGTAAAACTTCAACAACTATAAACTTATATGCACCAATTGCAGGATCTATTACCAAAGTAAATATAAGTAACGGTTCTTATGTATCTGCATCTACCGAGATATTGGAAATAGTGAATACTGACCATATTCATTTGGAGCTAATGGTTTTTGAGAAGGATATTTTAAAAATAAGGAAAGAACAGCCAATTAGTTTTAAAGTGCCTGAAGCGTCAGACGATATTTTTAATGCTGAAGTTTATTTAGTAGGAACCTCAATAGACCCTACAAATAGGACTATAAAAGTACATGGACATATTGAAGATGACGAAAATTCACCCTTTGTAACAGGAATGTTTGTTGAAGCTCAAATTGTTACTGGTGCTTCAAAAGGGAATGCTTTCCCAAAAGGAGCAGTAGCAGAAATTGAAGGGGATTTTTACGCACTAGTTCTAGAAAAACAACAAGACAATTACATTTTTGAGAAAACAAAGGTTGAGGTTGGAAAACAAACTGAAGATTTTGTTGAAGTTTTAAACATAGAAGATTTTAGAGATAAGCAAGTGCTTGCTAAAGATGCTTTTATGTTGTTGTCTGGTGGTGAGTAAAATCTACATTTTCATCAACCAAGATTTTACATCTACTTCTTGTTTTATGATGTTGCGTAATTCTTCAATTTTCACACGCTTTTGCTCCATGGTATCTCGATGTCTTATAGTAACCGAGTTGTCTTCTAAGGTGTCATGGTCTACTGTAATACAAAATGGTGTTCCGTTAGCATCTTGACGTCTGTAGCGTCTCCCTACAGCATCTTTTTCATCGTAAGCTACAGAGAAATCCCATTTTAAATCATCAACAATCTTGCGAGCTATTTCAGGTAATCCATCCTTTTTAACTAATGGTAAAACAGCTGCTTTTGTTGGGGCTAACACTGCTGGAAGTTTTAAAACAGTCCTTGTTGTGCCATTTTCCAGCTCCTCTTCTTGTAAAGAATTAGAAAAAACTGCTAAAAACATTCTATCTAAACCAATTGAAGTCTCAACAACATAAGGTACATAGCTTTTGTTGTCTTCATGATCAAAATATTGTAGCTTCTTTCCAGAATGCTCTTCATGTGCTTTTAAATCAAAATCAGTACGAGAGTGAATACCTTCCAATTCTTTAAAACCAAAAGGGAATTTAAATTCAATATCTGCAGCAGCATCAGCATAGTGCGCTAATTTTTCGTGATTGTGAAAACGGTAGTTTTCTGCACCTAAACCAAGAGATAGATGCCATTTAAGTCTCGTTTCTTTCCATTTTTCATACCATTCTTTTTGAGTGCCAGGTTTTACAAAAAACTGCATTTCCATTTGCTCAAATTCACGCATTCTAAAAATAAATTGGCGCGCTACGATTTCGTTTCTAAAGGCTTTTCCTGTTTGAGCAATTCCAAACGGAATTTTCATACGTCCAGTTTTTTGAACATTCAAAAAGTTTACGAAAATACCTTGTGCAGTTTCAGGACGTAAGTATAAATCCATAGCACTATCAGTAGAAGCACCAAGTTTAGTTCCAAACATTAAATTAAACTGCTTTACATCAGTCCAATTTTTACTTCCTGTTAATGGGTCGGCAATTTCTAGTTCTTCAATTAAAGCTTTTACATCTGCTAAATCTTCATTTTCTAAAGACTTTGCCATTCTTGATAGAATGGTATTTATTTTTTCTTGATAACCTAATACTCTGCCGTTAGTTGAAACAAACTCTTCTTTATTAAAAGCATCACCAAAACGTTTTTCAGCTTTTTTGACTTCTTTTTCAATTTTAGTTTCAATTTTGGCACAGTAGTCTTCAATCAACACATCGGCACGATATCGTTTTTTAGAATCCTTGTTATCAATTAAAGGATCGTTAAAGGCATCAACGTGTCCAGATGCTTTCCAAGTGGTTGGATGCATAAAGATGGCAGCATCCAATCCTACAATATTATCATGCATTTGTACCATGGCTTTCCACCAATAATCACGTATGTTTTTTTTGAGCTCAACGCCATTTTGTGCATAATCGTAAACTGCACTTAAACCATCATATATTTCACTACTCTGAAATACATAACCATACTCTTTTGCGTGAGATATTACTTTCTTGAATTTATCGTCTTGATTTGCCATGGTGCAAAAATAAAAAACCGTTCCAAACAAATGGAACGGTTACTTAAAAATTATTTGTTGAATTAAAGTAAAATTATTTCAGTAGCTCCTATTCGTCTATTGTTGTCAAAAATATTTACAATATAACGTCCAGATTCTAGTGTTTTATGGGTTTCAATATTGGCAGATACTTCTAAAGTCGCTTTATTATATAAAACATTTGTTTTGTGGCTATAGATTAAAGATGATGTGTCAAATTCGATAGCACCTTTATCTGCAACCACATTATTATCAGGACCAATAATTTGAATATAAAATTCTTTTTCTTGGGGTGCTGCTAATGGGTTTTCTGCTAAAACAAAGGCCACACTAATATTTTTAGTTTTACTAGCTTTTGTGGTTTTTACAATCTCTCCAGAGTTTTTTATTGAAAAAGCGGTTGCCTCAAATGAATTTGCCGAAACCAAAGCTCCTAATTTAATATTGTTATCTAGTTTTTTCTTATCTTCTTTTAAATTAGAAATAACATCAATTTGTTTATCTAATAATCTTGAAATAGAAGAGTTTTGTTTTGATAATTCTGCATTAACAGCCAAAAAAGAATCGCCTTTCTTAATCAAGTTTGATTGTTGTTTTTTTAGTGATAGCAACTCATCACGATACTTATCAATCAAAAACATGTCAGCTTGTAATTCTTTTAAAGAATCTTGAGTTTGGGCAATGATGTTTTTTGTGTTGTCTAATTCCGATTTCAAGTTTTTATTAACATCGTCAAGTTCATCATAACTAGATATGACTTTAGAAATTTGATTTTCCAAAAGCTTTTTTTCTTGATTTAAAAAATCTTCTTTAGATTGTGCAGACGTATAGCTAGTGTAACTGTAAGCAGCTAAAACTGTAAAAGCAACCACTAAGGTTCCTATAGTAAATCTATAGTTAAATACTTGAGGGTTAACTATCATTATACACTATTATTGGTTGGAGGGTTAATTAATTGATGCGAAAATATATATTAAGTTTGTAGTAACTAATTTTAATCGTTCAAATGGTAAAAAACTTGTTAAACTTGTTTTTCCCAAAAGTATGTTACGCTTGCAATAATTTGTTAGCAGATAATGAAGCGTATGTTTGTACCGAATGCAGACATAATTTGCCTGTAACCAATTATCATTTTAAAGATGAAGATGATGTAAAAAAAGTACTTTATGGACGTGTAGAATTAGAAAATGCAACAGCACTTTTACATTTCCATAAAAAGGGAATGGTGCAACATTTATTGCATGGTTTAAAATATAGAGCTTATGAAAATATTGGTGTTTTTTTAGGAAAGTGGCTTGGTAATGAACTAAAAACCATTGAAGCTTATAAAGAAGTTGATGTTGTAATTCCAGTGCCTTTACATAAAAAGAAACTTAAAAAGAGAGGCTATAATCAGGTTGAAAAATTTGGACAGGAAATAGCTCAAGCATTAAATGTACCATATATTGATTCCGTGCTTTTAAAAACAACCTCTACTAAAACCCAAGTATTTAAAGAACGTATAGCACGATGGAATAACAATAACGAAGTTTTTAGTATTACAAACCTTGATACAATTTCTAACAAACATATATTATTGGTAGACGATATTATTACCACAGGGGCAACTATTGAAGCTTGTACAAGGGAGTTAGTAAAAGCTAGCAATGTTAAAATAAGTCTTGCCACTATGGCAATTGCTTAATAAGTTTTTCGTTTATATAAATAAGTCGTTAATTTGCCTAAATAATTGATTTAATGCGCAGTTTTTTCTTGAATTTATCTCTTTCGCTTGTTATTTGTTTGGTGCTATTTAATTGCGCAAACCGAGGCACTCCTTCAGGCGGAGAAAAAGATGTAACACCACCAGAAATTGAAAAGTCTGTTCCTGATAATAACTCAATAAACTTTAATGCTAAAGAAATTAAGATATATTTTGACGAGTATATAAAACTTAATAATTTACAGAAACAGTTAATTATTTCGCCTCCAATGGAGCCTGCACCAGAGATTACACCTTTGGGTTCTGCAAGTAAATATATTACTGTTAAAATTCTAGACACCTTACAAGAAAACACCACTTATGCCATTAATTTTGGAACAAGTATTGTTGATAATAACGAAGGCAATCCTTATCCGTATTATCGCTATGTGTTTTCAACAGGAAGTTATATAGACTCTTTGAGTATTGGTGGATTTGTTAAAAATTCATTTGAAAGAGAGCCAGACGATTTTGTGTCGGTTATGCTTTATGAAGTGAATGAGACCTTTAACGATTCCATTATTTACAAAGAAAAGCCAAAATATATTACTAATACGCTTGATAGCGTGACATCCTTTAAGCTGGAAAATTTAAAAGCAGGAAAGTACTTAATGGTGGCTTTAAAAGAAGAAAACGAAAATTATACTTTTCAGCAAAAAACAGATAAAATAGCTTTTAAAAAAGAATTTATTACTGTACCATCTGATTCTGTTTATGAACTAAACTTATTCAAGGAAGTACCAGATTTTAAAGCAGTAAGACCTAGTCTAATTTCTGGAAATAAGATTGCTTTTGGATACGAAGGTGACGCAAAAAACATTAAGATTGAATTATTATCCCAAGCAACTTCAGATTTTAAAACTATTATCACAAAAGAAACAGATAAAGACACACTTAATTATTGGTATAAGCCTAATTTTGAGGTAGACTCATTGATGTTTAAAGTGTCTAAGGCAAATTATGAAGACACTTTTAAAGTGAACTTAAGAGTTTTAAAAAAGGACACGCTTATAATTAAGCCTATAGAAGGGAGGTCATTGAAACTAGAAGAAGACTTCCAATTGCAAGGAACAACACCATTTGCAGAGATAGATGAAAGTAAAATAACTATTCTTGATAAAGACTCCACCAATGTCGCTTTTTCTACAAAATTAGATGCATTTAACAATATCTATAGTTTTAGTTTTGATAAAACTGAAGATAATGCTTACCGTTTTGAATTGCTTCCAGGGGCATTTATCGATTTTTTTGAAGACAGAAACGACACACTTAACTTTAATGTCCGTACAAAAAAGCAATTAGATTATGGTGATGTGAGGGTAAATTTGCAAAATGCCACCTATCCTGTAATTGTACAATTAGTAGACAAAAAAGGTGATGTTATTGCTGAGCAATTTGTAGAAGAAGTATCAAAACCAATAGACTTTCTAAGCCTAAATCCTGGAAACTATTTTCTAAGAGTTATTTTTGATTCTAACAAAAACAGAAAATACGATTCTGGTAATTATTTAATGAAATTACAACCAGAACGTGTTAGTCACGATACAAAAGAGATTGAAGTCAGAGCTTTTTCTGAGCAAATAGTAACGTTTATTTTACAGTAAAACTGTCTCTGTCATCTAAAAACTTCAGCTTATTTCTAATTGTAGATATATGTTTTTTATCTAAAGTAACTATCTCTATACCTTCTTCATCATCTTCCAGAGATGTTAGTTGTGTTCCTAAGCCATCATAAGCAGCCGAATGTCCAGAATATTCATGGTTATTAGCGTCATTCCCAACACGATTAACGCCAATACAATAACTCATATTTTCGATAGCTCTTGCTTTTAACAATGTATCCCAAGCATCAATTCTTGGTTTTGGCCAATTAGCGACATAAAAAAGCATATCATAATTTTCTGCGTTTCTCGCCCAAACAGGGAAACGTAAATCGTAACACACCAAAGGACAAATTTTCCATCCTTTATAATCTATAACAATCTTTTTTGCCCCAGCTTTATAGACTTTATCTTCTCCAGCTAAGGCGAAGGTGTGACGTTTATCGTAAGTTTCAATCAACCCATCAGACGTTACAAAAACAAAACGATTGTAAAAATGATTATTTTCTTTAATAATTAAACTTCCTCCAATGGCTGTTTGTTTTGCTTGACTAATTT
>Ga0316204_10010552_pt1 | contig 11865 bp, 8 predicted proteins | sample 6monrhotite_MG_2_FD_205661 | JGI IMG/M metagenome (GOLD analysis project Ga0316204, IMG submission 205661) | Microbial mat bacterial communities from mineral coupon in-situ incubated in ocean water Damariscotta River, Maine, United States -... | ecosystem: Environmental > Aquatic > Marine >...
CCCAAAGGTATTGTGCGGGTTGCAGACGTATCTCTTCTTCAATGACATGATTAGTCGCCGTAGCATCAGCGATATCATCACCGGAAGGAAAGTTCTCTAATGGCGGTAATAGTTTGAGGTCATAACCACTGCCATCTTCGCGGCGTGTCTGGAAGAAGGGCACGACCGGTGCACCGGAAAGTCTTGCCAGACGTGCAGTAGCGGTAATCAGTGCAGCAGGTACGCCAAAGAAAGGAGCAAAGACACTATGTTTACGGCCATAGTCCTGATCGGCCGCATACCAAACTGCTTTATTATTTTTTAGGCTACGCAAGGTTCCACGTACATCTTTTCTTTCATGCGTGGCTTCAAAATAACTTTCACGGCGTTGTCGCATAATGGCATCGAACAAGGGATTATTGTGTTCGCGGTACATCGCGGTGTAAGAACGATGCAGGGCAAGTAGGCGTGCACCGATTTCCAGGGTTGTAAAATGTGCCCCGAGCAGGATCACGCCCTTACCTTTCTCAAGCGCGTTATCTAAATGCTCGAGACCTGTGATGCTATGTAATTTCTTTAAACGACCGGCCGGTGTCCACCAGGCGATGGCGGTCTCGATCATGCCTTTGCCGAGTGCATCAAAATGTTTTCGTAATAGCTGTTTACGTTGTGCGGCACTGTATTCAGGGAAACATAGCTCGAGATTAATCGTTGCGTAAATACGGCGTTCACGCGCTAAGTGGTACATAAACCAGCCTATTAGGCCGCCAAGCGCCATTTGTAGGCGGTAGGGCAATAGCGCAACGAGTCGCATGACACCCAGACCCAGCCAAAGTGACCAATATCTCGGGTGTAGATATAAACTGGCTTTAAAAGGGGAGGCGGCACTCATGATAGTGTCCGGATTCGGCCTAAGATGGGTATTCTTGTGGTCAGCATTACAATTAGGCTTAAACCTTGTCGGTGCAATAATTTTTGTATGAATTATGAGCCATGAATCATCCCAAGGCTGTGCTATTATATGCGAAATTATCAATAATCGTCGACAGTTACGACAAGATCATGACAAACATGACAGTTAGTTTACCTGATTTCTCAAACGCACACGTACTCGTGATCGGCGATATCATGCTCGATCGCTATTGGCATGGTGATACCTCACGGATTTCACCGGAAGCGCCTGTACCGGTAGTCCGTGTAGTCGATGCTGAAGAGCGTCCCGGTGGTGCCGCCAATGTGGCATTGAATATTGTTGCACTCGGCGCACGCGTTACCTTATTAGGTGTCACCGGTAACGATGAACCGGCCGATACCTTGCAACAGACCCTCGAAAAAGCGGGAGTAGAATGTCATTTCCTGCGTATCGGTGGCCTGCCGACGATTACCAAGTTACGCGTCTTGAGTCGTCACCAGCAGTTAATCAGGCTCGATTTTGAAGATAGCTTTGCTGAATTTGAGCAACTGGATCTACTCCAGCAATTCCGTATTTACCTCGCCGATGCCGATGCCGTGGTGTTATCAGATTACGGTAAAGGCACGCTTGCCGGTGCTGCCGCCTTGATTGAACATGCGCGCATTGCCAGTAAGCCGGTCCTGGTTGATCCCAAGGGCCAGAATTTTGATCCTTACCGTGGCGCAACCATGATTACGCCGAACCTGTCTGAATTTGAGGGCGTGGTCGGTCAGTGCAAAGATGAAGTCGATATTGTCGAACGTGGCGAAGAGCTGTGTCGCAATATGGATATCGGTTCCTTGTTGGTGACACGTAGCGATAAGGGTATGAGTTTATTGCGCAGTGCCAAGTTACCCGTGCATCTGCCAACGCAAGCACGGGAAGTTTATGACGTAACAGGTGCCGGTGATACGGTTATCTCCGCATTGGGTGCTTGCATCGCGGCAGGTCAGGAACCTGAGCAGGCAATGCAAATCGCTAATCTTGCCGCCGGTATCGTGGTGGGCAAACTCGGCACAGCAACAGCGAGTGTCAGTGAGATCCGTCGTGCCTTATATGCACAACAATCAACGACAACCGGCAGTATTGATGAAGACAGTCTGTTGCAAGCCATTCAGGATGCGCGCGAACATGGTGAACGCATTATCATGACCAATGGTTGTTTTGATATCCTGCATGCCGGTCATGTTGGTTATCTTGAAGCGGCGCGTAAAATGGGTGATCGCCTGATCATCGCCGTCAATGATGATAATTCAGTCCGCCGACTAAAAGGTGAACAACGTCCGATTAATCCACTCGAACAACGCATGGCAGTATTGGCGGGTTTAGGTTGTGTCGATTGGGTTGTCGCATTTAGTGAAGACACCCCGGAACGACTCATTTGTAAATTATTACCCGATGTCCTGATCAAAGGCGGTGACTATCGCCCTGAAGACATCGCCGGTGGCGGTTGTGTACAAGCGCAAGGCGGTAAAGTGATTGTGCTTGATTACAAAGAAGGCATATCAACCACACGTATCGTCGAAAGCATTCGCAACCGCGATAGTGAAAATTAATTAAGGTTTATACCCGGAGAGTACAACAGTGATCATTGTTACCGGCGGCGCCGGCTTTATTGGCAGCAACATTGTAAAAACGCTTAATCAACGCGGACGCACTGATATTATAGTGGTTGACGATCTGACTGATGGCAAAAAATTCCGCAATATTGTTGATTGCGACATCGCCGATTACTTTGATCAAGATGATTTCCTGGAACGCGTTAAAGCCAATGATAACTTCGGCACAAAAATTGATGCGATCTTCCATGAAGGCGCTTGTTCTTCGACGACAGAGTGGGATGGTCGTTATGTTATGCATAACAATTACGACTACTCTAAATCATTATTACATTACTGCATGGATCAAGGCGCGGCTTTTTTATATGCCTCGTCCGCGTCAGTTTATGGTGGAGGTAATGTCTTTGTTGAAGACCGCGATAACGAAGCGCCGCTTAACATGTACGGCTATTCGAAATTCCAGTTTGATCAATACGTCCGCGGTTATCTGGATAAGGCCAATATACAAATTGCCGGTTTTCGTTACTTCAATGTTTATGGACCACGTGAACAGCACAAAGGCAGTATGTCGAGTGTCGCTTTTCATTTGAATAATCAAATCAATGCCGGTGAGAATCCAAAATTATTTGCCGGCACCGATGGCCACTACGACGGTGGACAGTTACGTGACTTTATTTACATCAGTGATGTCGTCGATGTAAACCTCTGGTTTATGGATAACCCGAACGCATCCGGTATTTTTAATGTCGGTACCGGCAAGGCGCAGTCATTTAATGATGTTGCCAATTCGGTTATTGCACATCATGGCAAAGGTCATATCGAATACATACCGTTCCCCGATCACCTTAAAGGTTGTTACCAAAGCTTTACCGAAGCCAACATCACCAAGTTGCGTGAGGCCGGTTATAGCAACGACTTTAAAACGGTCGAGCAGGGTGTTGCGGAATACATGAAAAACCTTAACGCGGATTAAAATAGGCGTGTAGGTTAGTGGTTTTGGTTTTACGTAGGTCGGATTAGCGTAGCGTAATCCGACGATAATATTGGCATGGGCACGTCGGTTTATGACATCGACTAATATTTATAAATCGGCAGGCGATAATGGTTAGACATCTATATAGTATTGGCCTCTACCTGCTAACCCCTTTGTACTTAGCTTATCTTTACTGGCGTGGTCGCCGCGCACCCGCTTATCGTGATCGTTGGACAGAACGTTTTGGTTTCTATGATCTCGAGGCCAAAGATGGTCCTATCTGGATCCACGCGGTATCGGTAGGTGAAGCGCAAGCCGCCTTACCCATGATTCAAAAATTAAAAGAACGCTTTCCCAATCACCCCGTATTGGTTACGACCACCACGCCGACCGGTTCAACACGTATTAAAGAATCACTCGGTGATGAGGTAATGCACGTCTATGCACCTTATGACGTGCCCTGTGCCGTTGACCGTTTTATGAAAGCGATGAAACCCTCAATAGCCATTTTCATGGAAACTGAAATCTGGCCGAATATTATTCATGCCTGTACTAAGGGTAATGTGCCTGTCGTACTTGCCAACGCGCGTATGTCGCAAGGCTCAGCTAATGGCTATGCCAAACTGGGTAGTTTCATGCGTCAGGTTATGAGCCAAATCAATTTGGTTGCCGCACAATCACAGGACGATGCCGCACGGCTGATTGGCCTCGGTGCGAAGTTGGAAGCTGTGCATGTCACCGGTAGCGTCAAGTTTGATATGCACCTTCCTGCCAGCATTAAAGAACAAGGCGAAGTACTGCGTCGTGACTGGGGCGTGAACCGAAGTATTTGGATTGCGGCAAGCACGCGTCAAGGTGAAGACGAACAAATTCTGGATGCCTTCGCACAAGTATGTCACGCACGAACTGAAGCACTCTTAGTCTTAGTGCCGCGTCATCCCGAGCGTTTTGATAGTGTCGCAGCACTCTGTGAAAAACGCGGTTATAAAATTCAACGTCGTAGTGAACATAAACCTTGTGATGAAGACGTTGATATTTACCTCGGTGATAGCATGGGTGATCTCACCTTATTTTATGCCGCAGCAGATGTTGCCTTTATCGGTGGCAGCCTGGTTCAAACCGGCGGACAAAATCCTATCGAAGCCGCGGCACTGGGTTTACCCGTTATCATGGGACCATCACTGTATAACTTTTCTGAAGTGACGCGCATGTTACGTGAGCGAGAAGCACTCACCATCGTTGATGACAGTGAACAACTTGCTGCGACAGTGCTAGATTATTTTCGTGATCCTACTTTGCGCGGCAAACATAGCGAAAATGCCTACGCCGTGGTGCAACGAAATCGCGGTGCGATGGATAGATTACTGACATTGATTGATGAAAAAATAACGATAAACTAGTAGCCTATCTTGATGATCCTTGTCACTTTTATACTAGAAATATAAAATTTATTAATATAATAAATGCAAAGTGAAATGTTTAATGCATTTTACATTCTTAAATCCAATTCCTTCCAATAGTCTATAAAACAATTAGTTATCTGTTTTTTAAAATTTCCTCCACAATAAAATAATGGTAATAGTCAGCGTTCTTCATAAAGAAGAAATTTATTTACTTCATCTAAAAAATACTTTCTAGCCGTAAGTTGTTACAAACAATAAATATAAACAATATTAAGTTGGTTCTAATATTAATATTAAATTATATAGGGGCTTTACAGCCTTTTGTCTCATATGCATAGTTCCGCCTCATTATAAAAATTAATGAACACATAAATACATATAAAAATAAAAATAATTATAAAAATAAAAAATAATAATTATAAAAGTGGAAGGAGGTACTCACTGTGGATAGAAGAAAATTCTTGAAGTTCGGCAGTGCAGGGATAGCAAGCGCAACATTAGGGACGATGGGACTCATTACATGGGCACCCAGAGCGCAAGCAGCAACCATTCGTAAAACGTTTTACATCACTGAAGGCTTTATTACCCAACCCGATGGCGTCGATGTTTATTTCCGTGGTTTCAGTAGTAGTAGCAATAGCTTGCATGCCCCGGGTGAACACATCATTGCGCAAGAAGGTGACACCATCGACATCACTATTATTAACACGCTAGGGACCAGTCATAGTTTTGTAGTTGACGGTATGTATGACAGTGGTCGAATCAGTGGTGGTCAAACACGACGCTTTACCTTTACAGCCAGAAACCCGGGTACGCACATGTACTACGATGCACGCAATGCACCGTATAACCGAGTGACTGGTTTGCATGGTGGTTTGGCTGTCATGCCAAGCGGTAGAAGCGATCAATTGTTTGCCGGTAGTAAGCGTTTTGTAAAACAACATTTCTGGGTCTTTAATGATTGTGATCCCGCATGGAACAATGCCGTGCGTAATCGTCAAACACCGTCCAGTAATTACACACCGCGTTATTTCACCATCAATGGTTTGAGTGGACGTCCACCTGGTTCACCGGGCAATGGTGATCCAGCCATTGATGCGATGCATGACCATCGCAGTGCACTGCATGGCCACATTGGTGATCGCACCCTAGTGCGTTGTCTCAATGCCGGTATGGCACAACACTCTGTTCATACGCACGGCAACCACATGGAATGGCTAACCACGAACGGTCAACAACGACCTGACGTTTGGTTAAAAGACATTATTCCATTGGACGGCGATGCTGGCCGTATGGATTTCATTTACCCGTTTGAACCCGCCCCCGATGCCTGGCCACCAATGACGAACTCGACATTGCAGCAGGCACAAAACCAAGGCCGTCATAGTGCGTATCCAATGCACTTACATGACGAAATGACACAAACCGCCGGTGGTGGTTTGTATATGTTCGGTGCAATGACGGACATCTTTTTTGAGCCAAATTAGGGGAGAATTATAATGGGAAGAAGAAGAAGACGAACTGAACCGGCTCCAGAGCCAACTCCAGAGCCAACTCCAACGGATACGACAACTACCGACGGTGGTGGTGGAATGGATGGCGGCGGCGGCGGCGGCGGCGGCGGTGGCGGAATGATGGGAGGAGGTTGTTACTTCTATCCTGTTACTGCAGCTGAAACTGCACCGCTTAATAACCCGGATGTCACGTTCAATCGCGGCATCTACATGAATGGCAACATGACCATGGACGATGGTCGCAGCGTTACCATCTGGGGTTTCACAGATGGCGGCGGCATGGGCGGCGGTGGTGGTGGCGGTATGGGTGGCGGTGACATGGGTGGTGGTAATGTTTTTCCATCGCCTGCGATGCGTCTCAGACAAGGCCAGGTCGCGCATACCAACTTAAATGTCCCCATGATGATGTATCACACTATTCATCACCACGGCATTGAACCAGAGTACCGTAGTGATGGTGTTGGCCATCTCTCTGGTGATGTAAACGGTAACTACACCTACCAGTGGCGACCAGCACATGCCGGTACTTATTTTTATCATTGTCATACCAACACGGTATTGCATGCAGAGATGGGTATGTATGGCGCATTGATTGTTGATCCACCTGAAGGCCCGGGCACCGCATTTGAAAATGGCCCAAGCTACGATGTCGAAGCCGTTTGGGCTGTCGACGAAATCGATTCGTCTTGGCATAACCTCGGCTGGACAGCCGGTACCTGTGGTGGTGATGTTGGTTTAAATGATCTCAATCCGGACTACTTCATTATTACCGGTGTCGATGGTGCGCAGTCTGCACTCACGGCGTCTGGGATAGCGGTAGACATGAACCGAGGTCAACGCCTGTTAGTGCGTTACATCTGTGCCGGTTACTTGCCACAGGAAATTCGCTTTGGTGGTTTGGATGCTGAAATTATTGCATCAGATGGTCGTCCACTACCGAATTCGGTAACAGTGGATAAGATTAATGCCGTCTCAGCAGAACGTTACGACGTTATTATTCAACCAACATCACGTGGTACTTACACTGTTGAAATTGATATTAAAGACTGGATAACAGGCAATGTATTAGGTACGGCAAGAACGCGTATCAACGTTAACTAGTTAGTAATAAGGTGTAAAATAAAAAAGGATGCCGAGGCATCCTTTTTTTTATTTTAACCAAGCATCAATCGCGGCAATATCCGGTTGCGCCAATGACCCCGCGGCTTGTTTCAAACGCAAGGTATTCAAAATATAATCATAACGTGAACGCGCATAATCCCGTTTGGCGCGGAACAATTCACGTTGACTTAAAAGCACATCGACAATCGTACGTGTGCCCACTTCGAAACCCGCCTGGGTTGCTTCATTGGCTTTGGCACTTGAGACTACCGCCTGTTTAAGTGCTTTAACACGGCTGACTTCAGCAATCACACCCAGGTAAGCATTGCGTGTTTGGCGCACCACGCTGCGGCGTGTTTGCAAGAGTGTTTGTTTTGCAGCCTCGGCACGGTAAGCGGCTTGACGGGTACGTGAGCTAACCGCACCGCCTGCAAAAAGTGGCACATTGAGCTGCAAAGAAATTTGGTCAGTATCACGTTCACTACCAAAGGCACTATTGGACTCAGAGTGACTCGTACTCGCAACAACATCCAGGGTAGGATAATGCCCAGAGCGTTGGCGATTGGTTTCTTCACTGGCAACTTGCCTGGCAAATTGTGCAGACTTTAATCCGAGGTTTTGATCGGTGGCTTTTTTAACCCACTGTTCAATGTCATTCGGTTCCGGGCTGAGCAGCGGTATCTCTGCTTGTAGTAATTGCGGTGCTTGCTCGTATTGGCCGGTGATTTCTTGCAAGGCTTCACGCGCATTCGATAATAAATTATCTGCACTGATTTCTTGTGCCACGGTTAAATCATATTGCGCCTGCGCTTCATGTACATCGGTGATCGCAATCAGGCCGACTTCAAAACGTTGTTTGGCTTGTTCGAGTTGGCGTGCGGTGGCTTCTTTTTCAGCGCGCGCAAAATCCAGATTATCTTGCGCGGCAAGCAGATCAAAATAACCACTGGCAAGACGAATCATCAAATCTTGTTTCGCGGTGCCGTAATCGGCCTCGGCTTGTGCCACAGTGGCATCGGCTTGACGTAAGCCAACCCAGTAATCATGGTGGTAAACAGGTTGAGTCAACACCAAACTGTAACCCTTACTACTGAATGTTTCGTCACGCGAGGGGTTGAACGCAAAATTACTCTTTGTTTCAGATGAGGTCTTATCGGTATTAGCGGAGATGCCAATGTTCGGTAACAACAAGGCCACGCTTTGGTCTTTGGTTTCACCTTGCGCAAGTCGCGTCGCGTCGGCAGCTTTAAGCTGCGGATCGTTATCACGCGCCAATAGGTAGTTATCCAGCAGACCACCGGCCATCGCACTGCCTGGCAGAGCCAAGCTTGCCAAGAAATAACTTGTCGCTAAACGTAAACGCATATTCTTATCCTAATAAACAGGCATATTCGGGTCAACGTCGCGTGCCCATGCTGCGACGCCACCGCTGAGATTAATCACATTCTCAAAACCTTCGCTCTCGAGATAAATCCCGATATGACGGCTGCGAATACCGTGATGACATATCACAACAATAACACGGTCCGGGTCAAGTTCATCGAGTTCGTTGGGGATTTGGCGCATCGGGATCAACACCGAGCCTTCAATTTTACAACGATCAAACTCCCACTCTTCACGCACATCAAGCAACAGCGGCTCGTTGTCGTTTTGTAAGAACTCGTGTAATTGAGTGGCGCTAAATTCTTTCACTTAGATAGTAATCCCGTTCGCAGGAAAATGCCTGCAAATCAGGATTATACCGAAAAATGCGCCAGGTGCTTAAAAATCGAAGTGTCGTGAAACAGGGGCGTTTTGCAGAGGAGCAATGTTGGTTTCAAAGAGTGACTTATAGCGCCATTCACCTTCAGCAACGCGGGTAATCAATACTGCTTCCATGGCAGGGCCTTCACCAATAATCACAAACAGACGGCCACCCACTTTTAAACAATGTTGAAAACGTTCTTCAAGCTGAGGCAGTGAACCCGTCACCGCAATCACATCGTAAGGAGAATGTTCTTCCCAACCATTGCAGGCATCTCCGACTTCCAGCGTGGCATTAAGGATGCCGATTTGTTCAAGATTATGCGCAGCCGCAACGCTGAGCTCGGGGTTAATCTCAATACTGTGTACGTGCCTTGCAGACTTGGCCAATAGCGCCGTCACAAAACCACTGCCGGTACCAATTTCCAGCACCGTATCGGTTGGTTGTACATCAAGCGCTTGCAGCATATTGGCTTCAACCAATGGCTTCATCATGTATTGGCCGTGGCCAATAGGAATTTCGGTATCCGCAAAGGCAAGGCCTTCACAATCGGCGGGAACAAAGTTTTCGCGTGGCACACTTTCAAGTAAACCGAGCAGTTGTAAATTATTTACATTACAGGGGCTAATTTGTTGAACCACCATATTATGGCGGGCCAGTGTGTGATCCATATTGCTCATACTTATTATTCCCCGTTAACAGTTGAAGCGCGGACAAGAGAGTATGTAGTTTAGGCAGCGCAAGCAAGCAAAAGTGCACTGGAAATGTTTATAGCCTTATAGGTCAAAGGCTTGGGGCGGGATGGCACCGACCCTGAATATCATAAGTCTATAATTTATAAGGGATTTAGCTGATTTGCTGGTCATGTGCCATGGCATCGTTTATGATGGCCGTTCGGCTAGGGGTACCAGCACTATATATAGAGTACGAATATATAGCGTTGGTTGAGAAACACTCTTAGAACCTGAACTGACTAATATCAGCGAAGGGAAGCCTCGCACAGTTGCTTCCCTCGAACAAAAACCCAATACAAGGGTAAGGAAGCAAAAAATGAGTGCCATCCCAGAAGATTTTATTAAGAAAACCGCGCAACTGTCTGAAGACATCACTCGGCCGTTTCCGAACTCGAAAAAAATATACGTACAAGGCTCGCGCCCTGATATTCGTGTGCCGATGCGTGAGGTCACTACCTTACCGACGCAAACTGCGAACGGTGAAGAAGCTAATTTGCCCATCACCATTTACGATACCTCCGGTCCTTACACGGATCCCGAAGCCGAGATTGATCTGTTAAAAGGTCTGGCACCGATGCGTGCGCCGTGGATTGAAGAACGCAATGACACCGAATTATTAGACGGCCCAAGCTCAGACTTTGGTAATGAGCGCGCCAGCGATCCTAAAACAAAACACCTGCGTTTCGAACACATTAAAGCACCGCGCCGCGCTAAAGCAGGCAAAAACGTCACGCAAATGCATTACGCGCGCCAGGGCATCATTACCCCGGAGATGGAATTTATTGCCATCCGTGAAAACAACAAACTCACCGAGATGCGTGCCGATCCTGCGTATGAATCATTACTACGCCAACACAAGGGCGAGAACTTTGGCGCCAGTATCCCCGATGAAATCACACCGGAGTTTGTGCGTAGTGAAATCGCCATGGGCCGTGCGATCATTCCGGCGAACATCAACCACCCTGAACTCGAGCCGATGATCATTGGCCGTAACTTCCTCGTCAAAGTGAACACCAACATTGGTAACAGTGCCGTTACATCAAGCATTGAAGAAGAAGTAGAAAAAATGGTCTGGTCTGCCCGTTGGGGCGGCGACACCCTGATGGATCTGTCTACCGGTAAAAACATCCATGAAACACGCGAATGGATTTTAAGAAACTCACCGATGCCGATTGGCACCGTGCCGATTTACCAGGCTCTTGAAAAGGTCGGCGGCGTAGCCGAAGATCTGACATGGGAAATCTTCCGTGACACCCTAATTGAACAAGCTGAACAAGGCGTGGATTACTTCACGATTCATGCGGGCGTGTTACTACGTTACGTACCGATGACGGCTGAGCGGGTGACGGGCATTGTGTCTCGTGGTGGTTCCATCATGGCGAAGTGGTGTTTAAGTCATCACACTGAAAGTTTCCTTTACACCCACTTTGAAGACATTTGTGAAATCATGAAGGCCTACGACGTGTCCTTCTCACTCGGTGACGGCCTGCGCCCAGGCAGTATTGCTGATGCCAATGACGCTGCCCAGTTTGCAGAACTTGAAACCTTAGGCGAACTCACCAAGATCGCCTGGGAACACGACATCCAGGTCATGATCGAAGGCCCGGGCCATGTGCCACTGCAAATGATCAAAGAGAACATGGAAAAAGAACTCGAAGATTGTTACGAAGCGCCGTTCTACACCCTCGGCCCACTGACCACCGACATCGCGCCCGGTTACGATCACATCACCTCCGGCATCGGCGCCGCCAACATCGGTTGGTACGGTTGTGCCATGCTCTGTTATGTCACACCCAAAGAGCATTTAGGTCTGCCGAACAAGGCCGATGTGCGTGAAGGGATCATCACCTACAAACTCGCCGCCCACGCTGGCGATTTGGCGAAAGGTTTCCCGGGTGCACAAGTG
>Ga0316204_10010554_pt1 | contig 11861 bp, 12 predicted proteins | sample 6monrhotite_MG_2_FD_205661 | JGI IMG/M metagenome (GOLD analysis project Ga0316204, IMG submission 205661) | Microbial mat bacterial communities from mineral coupon in-situ incubated in ocean water Damariscotta River, Maine, United States -... | ecosystem: Environmental > Aquatic > Marine >...
ATCATCCTCATCCTCTTCTTCTTTGCGTGCCGTGTTGGCTCCACCCAGTCGTATTCGTGTTCGGCCCAATGCCAATCCCCAGCCACGGTGGGCCGACGATACTGACGACGAATGTCGCATGGATGTATTGTACCCCGAGTTTTTCAATCGTTCGATTTCTCACGATTGTGCAGAGAGTTCAAATGGAGGAGCAGAGCAAGATGAACGTAACAGCCATGAGTTGGAAGAGCTAGAGCACCCCGACGATCAACAACAGCAACAACGAGTGCTAGGTGGTAAACAAGAACCACAACAACAAGGACCTGACCGCTCAAGAGTAAATCAAGAGCAAGAAGAGCATCTTGATGATCTCGAGCAGGAACACGAGCAGGAACACGAGCAGGAGCAAGAAAAGTGTAAACTCGCCGACGAGGATTATCTGATTGAAAAATCTCAGGATTCTGAAGATTCTGAACATTCTGAGCATGCGAATGCACCGATTTTACATGAGAACAAGTCCTACCGAAACATTGCATGTTCGAGACCATCAAGCCCAGATCCCATTCCCATTTCCATTCCGATCATTCCGGATTCTGTTCCTATTCCCGTTCCTGTTCCTGTTCCTATTACTCGCTCGCTCGCTGCTACCTCTTCTACGGCGTCTTCCACTGCAGCGACGCATCGTCGCAGGCGAGGTGGCCGCCGGCAGAGACTGTCGACCAAGTCCAGCCGCAGTCAGCCAAAGAATCGTGATGCTGCCGCATCTTGCTCTTCCCCTGATCGCTCTCCATTCGTTCCGCCTGCTGGTGCATTATCCAAGGCTTCCGCTGCTTCCAGCACGACCACGACCACGACTTTCACACAACGATTACCTCGGCGACGGTCGGGAGTTTCGGCCGCGGACGAGGCCGCTCGCTCATCCCCCATCTCCCCGTCCCCCATCTCCCCGAGCTCGATCTCTTCAAGTAGTTTACGTACGACTAACTCTAACTCGTTTACGCTCTTTGTCAGTGATGGCGAGAGTGACGATGACGACCGCGAAGAGCAGGTGGAAAATCAAGACGTCAATAAGTACCATCCTCAGACGAATCAGCCGAATCTTGTGGCTTCGCGTTCGCATTCGCTTGTCAAATCCAAGTCCAAATTCACCAAATTCACCAAATCCACGACACCAAAGCTGAAGCATCGTGTCGCCAAGACAAAATCCAAGTCCAGATCCAAGCACTCGAAAGTGGAAAGTTCAGCTTCTCGTTCCTCCCACTCAAACTTAAATTCCGGATCTCGTGCGAATGTCGATGTCGATCTCGATGATATTCTCGCCGAGATTGCGCGCGAGGATGACGCGATGGCATCGCTCTCATCGCCGCAACCGCCGCCACTGTCTCCGCCGTCGCAACCCACAAGTCGTGACTCGGTGCCCTTGTACTTGTCGAGTGGCACAAGTGTCAAGAGTACGGCGGCCAAGCGTGCAGAAAAGGGTGCGGAAAAGGGTGCGGAAAAGACAAAGACGGCCAAGGCAACTGGCGAGGCTCCTCAAAAGCACATTTCGTCTTCTAATCTGGCCCTACTTAAGGATCGCCTTTCGTTTCTTCAGCAAGTTCAAGACGATCGCTTGCGCGCCTCCAGCTTGCGCCCATCACTTTCGCACGATTTTCCGCGCAAGATTCGCAAGACGCAGTCTGTGCGCTCAGAGTCGCCTCAATTCTACTCGCTGTCGGCGCGCGCCAGTCGTAACAAGCCAAGTGTGACGAGTACACCAAGTTCACCAAGTTCACCGAGTCCACCGAGTTTACTGAATGCGCAAGAGTGCACAGCCAAAGATTTAGAAACTGAGGTCGTATCGAAGCGTTCGTGCGTGTACGTGTTGCTGCTGCGCATGTACTTTAACGTGTGTCACATTGCACTCACGCTGCAACATTGCGCCGCTTCCACATCAGGCACGTCCGGCGAGGCCCGAGAAGCACGAGAAATGGGCGCACAGGACACACGGGACACACAGGACGCACAGGACGCACAGGCGGAGCGCGCAGTCGAGATTGCATTCATTGAAAAAACGTCGGTTTTTTGGAATGCGTTTGATCTTACGAGCGAGGCGCGCTGGTCGTCTTCAATATTAAGTTTGCTGCGGCTCGTCGACCAACTCGGCGAATATGTGAACCGAGGCCTCGGCCGTGGCGGTGAGATTCATCCACTCGTCCGGCAGTACGTGCACACATTCATCGCCGACCTTCGAGGCCAGCTCGAAAGCATGGCGCGAATGTACGACATTGTGTCGATAGTCTGCCGAGCACACCCGATGCAAATGCAAGTGACAGAACGCGACCGTGACCGCAACGGGGACGCGTCCACGTGGTCAGTCGCGTTGATTATGCGCTGTATCCTGATGCTCCAGTGCCAGTGCGCGAGCCTTCGCTCCGAGTGCGGTCTCATCTCGTGTCCCGTCTTTGTTCACTCACGCTGGTGCCTGAACCACTGCATTACGGCCAAGGTTCAGCGCCCGACGAGTCTGGACGTCGACGCGGACTCGTTTGACGGACGCTACGCACACCAGAGCTCGATGAATGCCATCTTTGAGTTGTTTCAGTCTCCCCTGCTGCAGTCTCCGCCGTCTCTTCCATCTCCTCCGCCTCCGTCGTCATCACCCTTGCCCTCATCTCCGCCAACTGCGCTTCCAGCCACCGATCAAGATCAAGATCAAGATCAAGATCGAGATATCAAGAGCCAGATGCTCAGCGGACTCGCATATACTTCAGGGTCGTGCGCGACAAGAAGTTCCCCAGTTGCTGCTGCTGCTTCTGATATCAACCAGTCGTCTGCGTCGACAAACTTTCAGCATTCCCTGTCGTCACTCCTCTCTATATAACCTGGTATCTTGTTTAATTTCCATCATTTTAGCGTTTTTGCGTTTTTGCGTTTTTACATTTTTGCGTTTTTGCGTTTTACGTTTTTGCACGTTTTTGATCGTTTTCGGTTTTTGCAATTTCCAATTTGCAATTTGCAATTTTCAATCTTTCCATCTTTAAATAAAAGTAAAATACCTCTTTAGATTCAAAAACTCGAAAACGCAAAACGCAAAACGCAAAACGCACAACGCAAAACGCAAAACGATGCAGAGTATTCGAAACGCCAAGCACTGTACTCGCTGCCTGCAGCTGGATTGGTTGCCCATTTTGTGTGGCGTGTGTAGCGATTGGTTTTGTAAAGACTGTGTTGGTCGCGAGCATCATGTGTGCGTTGAGCCCGACGATTGTCGAAGCCCTGACGTGTATGTCCCTCGGAGGAACCCGGCGTTTCGATCTCGGTTTAGGTGCGCCGTGTGCCGTGTTCGCTCGTTCGAGCGCATGCGTTGTCGACACTGTGGTGTGCACCACTGCCTCGGACATCGCTATCCCGAGTCGCACAATTGCATTCCCAATGCGAAAACGCCCCCGCCTCGCACTTAGCACACGCACGTACATATATATACTGGATACAGGACACGGGACACAGTACACAGGACACGGCTCTGCGCAGCATACCCACTGGCATGCCTGTTGGCGTAGCCGATGGCGTGCCTAAATCGGCGCAATCGGACGACTTGTTGGAATCGGAAGAATCCCTGGCGTTGACTGGTTTGCTATTGCTCATCGACGACGAGCTCAATCCGCGCGTCAGGAGATTTACGAATGGCTCGCCGATGCGTGCGCTGACGTACAATCCGACCAACAAGCGATTTTGCGCGTCCTTTGGCGACGCCGACGACGTTTGTGTGTATGGCGCTTCGCGCGTCTTTTATCGTTTTTCACTCTCATTCTGCGCTCGAACGAAGCGAGTGCAGCTCAGGGGTCTGGATCGCATCTCTGCATCGCGTCTTTCGCTCACTGAGCTGGAACTCTATTCAACCGACTATACGCCCTTTCTGTCTCGAATCTATGACTGAGAATTAAAATGCGACATTCATTTTTGCACGTTGCACGTTTTAAGATTTATGTGTGTGCGTTTGAGTGTGTGAGCGTGAGTTGCGTGCAGCTGGGCAAAAAGTTCGCTACTCGAACGAAATGACGAGCGATCGAGCACACACACGGCACGAGGACAAGAAGAACTGCAACAAATGCAGCAAATGAGTGTTGCACAGCAGTGTACTACAACTACTACTGCTGATGACAGAAGCAGCGACTCGAGGCACCGGCCCGTTCATCGTGTGCGAGTGGGCGACGGCGAATTGTTTCGCTATACACTGCAGTGTCCACCGCTGAATCTCGAACATCCCTTGTATGGCCCAATGACGCCCGAGGACTGGCGGGCGGCTCAGTCGGAATTCTACGACTTGCACAAGCGAACGGGCGGCGAGCCGATTCACCCGACGGCCAAGCTCTCGTGCGGCCTTGAATTACAGGAATACTGCATGCTCGAGATTCGGCGCGACAAGACGGTCCGGGACGCGCGCGCCGAACGAACGAGGCCGCTGGCGAGCTAGCTATGACTGCAGACCTCTACTACAGGAACAGGGACTGCTGCTTGAGAATCGCCGTATAGTGAGGCGACTGAATTCGGGCGTGCTGACTGAGCACGTATTCGGCGCTCGTTTCCTGATGAATACTCTCGACAAATTCGCACTCGCTCGCCTTCCATCGCTGCACGCGCGACCGCTTCGGGCGCCGCTCGTATTCGAACGACGCTTGCACTTGTGATCCGCTTACTCGGCTGCTCGAATTCTCGCCCGAGCGTTTACGGCGACTGCGAGAGCGCTTGCCCTCGCCCTTGTCCTCGCCCCCGTCGGTTCTCGCTACCTTCGCTGCCCTCGCTGCCCCCACTGTCTCAATCTCCTTACCTATCCCTGTTTCGGCGTTACGCGCGTCGTCATTGACACTCTGTAGAACACGAGCGTGATTCCGTTTCCAAAAGTCGTGCACGCGCAGGCACGCGGCCCACCAGAAAAAGATGAGCGAGCACTGCGTCATCTTGAGCGTACAGCGCTTGTTTCGCTGCGCAACGTCCGTGTACGTAAAGCTGACCTTGCGGCCTCTCCTGAACAGGTCAAACCCTTCCTTGTGGTATCGGCGAATCATTTGCGCATACTCGCGCTGCAAGTTGACGGTATAGTAGCTTCGCGTGCGCACGGCGTCGGCGCAGTGCCGGCCGAGTTCTGCGAGCGACTCGAAATAGCGCACGCCGCCCCTCGTTGCGGCGTTCGCGTTCGCCATTATTTTGCGTGTTGCTTTCGGAGATTTTGGCCGCCCTTTCACCGCTTTCGATTTTGAATACTCAGTCGGCTCATTGTACAGATAGTACACGACATTGTGTCGCCGGATGTACGTGCACATAAAGTACTCGAGCAGTCGACCGCTAAACTCGCTATTGCTCTCGTCGACCTTGTTGTATATGTGCGCCGCCCACTCGCTCAGAATGTGCTTGTTTTCCGTGCTGCACGCGGCCCGCGAGCTAAAGAAGCGACCAAAGCGGTCGAACGCGCGCAACATCGTCTTGTTCGACTCTCGCAGGCGCCAGTGAATCGGAATCAGTGAATTGTTGGGTGCACCGCCGCCGCCGCTCACACGCGCCAACCGCGACTGCAATAGCTGCTCGCGCGTCACGCCGTCAGAATCCGCCGTGCCCTTGCTCTTTCCCTTTCCACCTCCACCGCCAGTGGTCGAGCTCGAACATCTTCCCTCTGAACGAGCAATGTCTGCGCGGATGCACGACGACGCGGCCGCAGCCGCCGACTTGGCACTCGACTGGACCGCCGATTTACCGAGCTGCTTCTTGCTTTTGCGTTTCACAGTGAGCCCTTTTGCCGCCGTGCAAAGTGAAAAGGACGACCAGCTGACGGCAGGGGCAGCGTCCAGTTCCTGCTGCGGCATTTTGGCCTGAATTATTGATTCTGGATCCTCGAGTTTTTTTCGAGACGAGATGGTGGTGAGCGCGCACGCGTGATGCTTACTCGGCTACTTGTGATAGTACAGAAACCCCTTGCAGTCGTAGCACAAGTAGACGTTGCCACAGCCGCTAACCGTGACGGGGTCGCATCCCTTGTTTGTATTCCATTTGTCCTCCCGCGTTGGCGAACGCGTCCAGCACCGATAGCATTCCACGACATCATTTCCCGAAATGTGCTGGGTTCGCTCGCTGTTCGCCAGACGACAGTCGGGGCAAATGTGAAATGCCGTGTCAATACTTCCGGTTCGCCAGCCGCCATAGCGACGCAACTCGCGTTCCACAAAGTGTTCGTCTCTGTTGGTATACACGGCGTCAATCCACCATGTGAGGCGCGCGCGTGTCTCGTAGTAAAATATGGGTGATTCGCCTCCGCCAAACATCATACACTCCCTTGACCAGTCGATTGCGTCGCCCACTCGTTTGCAGTGGAAGCACGTGGGCGTAATGTAGTGGGTTTTGACGTTGCAACGGGCGTCAAAGCGCGTCCACGTTCTTCTGCGCTCCCTTTTCCCTTTCTTGCTTTTCGCACCGTTTGGGACACCCATTGCAAATTCAAGAGACATTTTTTTTTGCGGTCCGGTCCGAAAAGAGTGCGACGACTGAAAAAAAAAGGATGAAACTCGAAAAAGTGTACGTGTTGCACGTGCGCCATTCAGGGCCGCCGCCGAAAAGGGTGCAATTGGTACAATTGCAACCGGGACTCGACATTCCGATCGACGAGGGACTCGTGTTCGTCGATGCATCACCGGACGAGATTGCAGCCATGAAGTTGCACGACGACTACATTTGCGAAGAGCGGCTCGCCGTCGTCAATCGAGAGACGAAACGCGTGTTTCTCGCGACGTTAACACGAGTTCACAATTTTTACAATACGCCCGATATTCCATACAATCTTGACGTGGTTCGGTGTTCTGTATCGTTCCAGGGACAAGTTTACACTCATGAACACGCTTGTTCACAAAACTCGAGGGAGGCGTGGATCACAAAGCAAGACAAACGCGGTTCGTGGGGCGAATCAGTCATTTACCAGCTCGTACGTTTTCAGCCGCCCGAGCCGTTCGCAGTCATGCCTCGACGTATTACGGCCATTGTTCGCGCGAAGCGAAAGAGCCAATTGCACGACGAAATTTCAGAGCACACGCGGCAGATGAAACGAATCAAGCAAGAGTTGAGCGAAAAGCAACGAGACTTGTTACAATACAACTAAACGAGTGTGATTAGTACTGGCTCATTTTATTCACGTTTTCCAGACTCGTTTTCCAGACTCTTTCCAGCGATTCTCTCATTTCCACTTTGCCCTACTCACGTTCACATTCTTTGCTCACCTCGCTCACTTCTTCTTGTTGCAGCGGTTTGTACTGCGGCTGCGTGCCGAATTCGAGTCGCAATTTTTCAAGCACGCCTTGCCGACGCGCTCGGTGCCCGACTTGCACGGCTTGCGCTTGCTGCCGCCGCCCTTACCGCGCTGCGACGCGCGGCATCGGCGAGTGCCTGTGAGCTTTCCGTTCACGAGCTTCTTGGGCACGTAAACCTTGCCGCGCTTCTCGCACGCCTTCTTGACTTGAGCGGCGTCCTGTCCACGCTTCTTGGTCGTCGTCTTCTTCTTTCCCTTCTCTCGGCAGCGGTTCGTCTCGCGGCTGCGCGACGATTTCGAGTCGCACTTTTTCAAGCACGCCTTGCCGACGCGCTCGGTGCCGGACTTGCACGCCTTGCGCTTGCTACCGCCCTTACCGCGCTGCGACGCGCGGCATCGACGAGTGCCGGTGAGCTTGCCGTTCACAATCTTCTTGGGCACGTAGACTTTGCCGCGCTTCTCACACGCCTTCTTGACTTGGGCGGCGTCCTGTCCACGCTTCTTGGTCGTCGTCTTCTTCTTTGCCTTTTCTCGGCAGCGGTTCGTCGCACGGTTACGGGACGAATTGGCGTCGCACTTTTTCAAGCACGCTTTTCCGATGCGCTCGGTGCCCGACTTGCACGGCTTCTTCTTGCTGCCACCAGTCTTGGAAGACGACTTGCGCGGGGCGCTCTTGAGGGCAGTCTTGCCCTTGGCCTTGCCCTTGGCGCCGAGAACCTCACGGAGATCCTCGACCTCGGCAACAGCCTTGGTGACCGACTTGCGCGCGGCCGACTTTTGCTTCGGCGTCTTGGCCTTGACGACCTTCTTGACGGCGCTGGAAACGGCGCTCTTAGCCTGGCGGCCCTCGCCGGCCTTCATCTTTTTGCGCTTCGATAGTTCGCGCTTGGCGTTCGCCTTTTGCTTCTTGGACGAAGTCTTGCGGTCAACGATTGCCTGAAGCTGGGCGAGCGTCTTGTTCTTCTCTCCGGCCATGATTGAATGTGTGTGTTTCGGTTGATACGACTCGAGTGGTTTGCAGTGGTTTGCTTTTGTTTGGTTTTACTTGTGCGAAATATAATTATTGACGACGAGCATTCGTCGTTCAGTTCGCTCAAACAAATACACACACAGTACGAAATGCGCGAAAGCTAAGTGAGTGAGTGGTGCGGTGCGGATGAAATGGAAGGCCGCTATCGAAACAGAAGCACGATGAGGCCGACGAGCGCGAGCGAAAGGCCGAGCGAGATGGCCGGGAGCATTGGGAAAATGTAGGGCACGACGACATTGTACGCGCGACACACGATGAGCGCGCGCAGAATCCAGGAGGACGCGAGGACGACGATAAAGATGCCAAACGTCATGACGTCGCGTCCGCCAATCTGCCAGCCTGTAACGTTGCCACTGCGGCGCCTTCCCCGCTTGCGTTTGCGTTTTCCTCTGTGTTTGCGTTTTGGTCGCGTCGAACAATGGTGGTTGTGGTCGTGCTTATCCTCATCGTCGCCCGACTTGTGCACGGAGTGGTGGTGGTGGGGTGACTGTTCGACGCCGAACGCGTCGCTCGACTTCCACAGGTACATTGAGCGAAAACATTGGATCGGGTGTCGAATGTAGCAGTCCATCAGTCCATCCGAACTCCGAAAGCAAAAACCGTGCGAGCGTGTTCGAACCACTCGGTGGACGCGCGCGTGGTTTCGTTTACCACTGCGCACCGATAAAACTTGCTAGATCAGCCAAACGTTCCGACGCGCACGTCCACTGGTTCGTGCGTTTCGGGGTCGTACAGTCCGAGGAGTTGCACGAGCTTGTGAATCATTTCGCCGGCCAGCTGTCGAGCACCGGGCACTGGCGGCTGCTGCTCGGGCAGCGCCTGCTCCACCTGTTGTTCGCCGAAACGACTGTTCATCTCGAGCTCAACTTCGTACGACGGACACACCTTCCAATTTTCGCTCGCCTCTTCGACTGACGCGCCCGACGCGACGCGAGTCAAGTCGTACTGGAAGTTTCCGTCGCGAAACGATTCGCGCATCTTGCAGCGAGTCAGCGTGCACGGTTCGCTGTGCATTTCGGGGCACGACTCGCGTGGTTCTTCGCGGCTCAGCCGAACGCGCAGCGAGTAGAGGCGATTGAGGATGGGAATGTCGATTGTGCGAATCGTCTGCTTTCGTACGGTGCTGCGCTCGCTGACAGCAATGGTGGGAGCCGAGGTCGAGTCGTTTGAGCGGGTGGTAGCTTCCTTCTCCTTCTCTTGCTCCTTCTCCTGCATTTTCGTGTGTTGCGAGTGGCGCACATGGTTGGAAAAGAACCAGTCGACCGACTGCGACGAGTGGCGTACGGCGCGCCACTTTTCGTACTGGCTGAGCAGATCGAACGTGCGGTGAAACGTGTCTCGGTCGACTCCCGATACGAACCGCCGCCGCCGTTCGGGCGAGTGAGAGTTTCGATTGCGTACGTAGCGGCCCAGTCGACCCTCGAGCTCCATATGCGGCGACGCACACGCTTCGCGAACGAGCGGCTCGATGGCGTCAATCACGCTCGTGAAACACCAAAGGCCGTCATCTTCGTCGTCGTTGCGACCCCGAGTGCTCGCGCTTTCTAGAGCAGCGCGCGGCTCTCTCCCCTGCTCTTGCTCCCGCCCTCTCTCCCACTCCTTCTCTCCATCTCGCTCCTCCAGCACCATCGAGTCTGCGCTGCTCGCTCTATTCGCGCTACTTGCTCTTGCGCACGAGAATTCGTCGAGCAAGCTCGCCTCTGGCAACGGAGATTGGCAGGGAGAATGAACAGGCGACGTTTGCGCGAGCGCTTCGGAAAGCCAGTCGAGATTGACGGCGAGGTCAGCGGCGCTCATCTCCGATGGAACGCCGAGGGTCGTCGTCATGACGTGAGTGGCGAGCAGACGAGCAATCAGAAATCTGTAGCCCAAGCACGCGAGCACGCGATAATGCGAGAAGGCGAGAAGGCGAGAAGGCGAGAAAGCGAGAAGGTGAGAAAGCAAAAGTTGTTCGTGATTTTTTTTATGCGCCTGCTAGCAACAAGCCGTCGAGCGAACAACCTTTAGAAGCGATAAACAAGTCAGTCAAAATAGTCAAAATGGCCGTGCGAGACAGAACATTGACACGTGGGCTCTTGCTCGCAATCTGGTGGGGATTGATCATCAATCTGTTTTTCGTGGGCTTTGCGCGCACGAGCGTCGCAATGTTTGCGCTCGCAATCGTCATGACGCTGCTCATCCTGGTCGCGTTCAGCTTTGTCTTTTTCCGCGTGTGGATGGGCCGCTGGTTCTTCAAGACACAGTGAGCCTAGACGCGTTGAGCCAGCGAGCCGAGACGTAGATGGCGCGCTCCGCGAGCAAGATGATTCGCGATGAGCAAGACGCGGAGAGCAGAATATCTATTGGATGACGCGCGTTCGCACACTCTGTTAATGTGGTGCTGCTTGCTTGTGCTTGTCGTCCGTTTTTGTTTCCGCTGCCAGCAGGTCGCGCTCGGCAATTTGTGCCTTGACGCGAGCAATCGACTGTTGACGAACGTCCTCGCCACCAAAAATACCCCGTCCGTCTTCGAGGAGCAATAGCTGCATTTCCAAGTTGCGACTTTCCGTAGCGCGACGGTACGCCTGGCAACTCGCACTTCGTGGATTGGCAGTCTTATGCTTGAGAAGCATGTGGGCAATCTCTAGATATTCGGAACCTTTGCGCGAAGCAATTGCTCGCAGCGGAAAGTCACTAAAAAAGTCGTGATAATGATCGTCGTGTATCATGTTGGGTGCAGGATTGATTTCTGGTTTTTCCAAGAGCATGCGCACAATATCGACGTCACCTCGTAAGCACGAATACACAAACACGCCATTGACGTTTTTCTCTGGAGTCACGCATTCACCCGCCTCGATCAAGAATGACACGATTCGCCTCCGTTCAGGATTGCGTTCATTTTCAATGGCGCTGAGTATTGGATGATCATGGATGTCTTTGTCGAGTCGATCGCTCTCGAATAAACGCCATACCATGTGAAATAGATCGAACGACGAAAAGCGACACACGAGGGACAACATGTCGCGTGGCACGCTGTGACCACTATTGATCCATACGACTAGCTCTTTTTCTCCACCAATCGTGACTGCGAGTTTCAACATTTCAACGTCACTTGGCTCAGGGTCAGTTTCGCGGAGAGCCGTCGCAAGTTTGGCCACGTAATCAGGGTCGTCGTCTCGGGATACCTTGTCGTTGGCTATTCGATGCACATATAGGCGCATTTCACCTTGCACTATTCGATCATTGTACTTTTCACGAACGATTGACGCAAACGTTTTCGCATTTGGCAATTGCACTTCTTCTGCGTCTTGGATTTCGTGAAAGCTCGAACACTGTCCCATTTTTTTTTAATTTATGAGAGCTGTACCTGAAAGTATGCGTGTGCGAGTGCTTGGGTGGCGCTCGGTCGCTGCCGAGGATTCTTGTGGAGCATGGCGCTGAGCAGGTCGAGGTCGCTTCGGTAGTTGTTAGGCGACGAACGCGTGGCTTCGAGCACTCGCCGCCGGAGACCGCTGGCGCTGCACTGGCTGTTCTGCTTGTCCGAAATGTGGTGACTCTCGACGCCAAACACGCACTGTGCAAACACGACGCCCGCCGAGAAGA
>Ga0316204_10010555_pt1 | contig 11860 bp, 11 predicted proteins | sample 6monrhotite_MG_2_FD_205661 | JGI IMG/M metagenome (GOLD analysis project Ga0316204, IMG submission 205661) | Microbial mat bacterial communities from mineral coupon in-situ incubated in ocean water Damariscotta River, Maine, United States -... | ecosystem: Environmental > Aquatic > Marine >...
TTTTGAAAACTTGATCATTTATATATATTTATCAAATATCACAATATAAGATATATCTTAAGAAAAGCTGAAAAGTACTAGTACTGGTATTTTCCCGAAATAACAAGTTTTAAACTGGCTTTTTTGGAAAAATAAAATGCACGTAGGTTATTGTTTTACATAAGTATTAATTCATCACCGTACGCTAAATTTAAGTTTTGTTTAGAAATACCCATAACAGCAGCCATTTTTTTGTGCATTTCCATAGGGTCATCACCTTCCACAAAATGCGGTTTCCAACCGTAGCCAACAAATAAAGATTCCAGCTCACTTTTTGGTATGCGTGACAGTAATGTCGGATTATTAATTTTATAACCGTTCAGATGCAAAATCGGCAACACAGCACCATCTCGAACAGGGTTTAAAAACTTATTAGAATGCCACGAGGTCGCTAAGGGACCTGTTTCCGCTTCTCCGTCACCTACGGCAACAGTTACAATTAGATCGGGATTATCAAAAGCAGCACCAAATGCATGAGAAACGCAATAACCTAATTCGCCTCCTTCATGGATCGAGCCAGGTAATTCTGGCGTGCAATGACTACCAATTCCTCCTGGGAAAGAAAATTGCTTAAATAATCGCTTCAAGCCAGCTAAATCCTGGCCTACATCAGGATATATTTCTGAATAAGTTCCTTCGAGATACACTGGCGCAAGAACTCCGGGTGCCCCATGCCCAGGACCAGCAAGAAATATTGCATTTAAATTGTGCTTGTTAATCATCCTGTTCATATGGACATACATAAAAGCCAACCCCGGACTCGCGCCCCAATGTCCCAACAAACGATTTTTAATATGTGACTTTTCAAGAGGTTTTCTTAGCAAAGGATTATCTTGAAGGTAGATCATTCCTGCTGCCAGGTAATTGCAAGCACGCCAATAGGCATCAATTAGATTCAGCTGATTTTCTGTCAGCTCACCATTGGCTATTATAGAAACATCAATATTTTTTTTCATAGTGTTTACCTTCTATTTTTATTTAGCAGTGCAAACAGCAGAATGCTATTTCATATTTCTCGATACCAATTGCGCCATCATTAATTCTTCATCAGTATTTAAGGCGTAAACAGTGATTCGGCTGGATTCATGACTGATGATATTTTCGTTTTGCTGGTTAGCCTCAGGATCCAAAGAGACTCCCTGCCATTCAAATTGTTTACAGATTCTTTCTCGTATCAAGTTGTTATTTGAACCTACACCACCAGTAAAAATGAGAGCATCTAGCCCTTTTAGTGTTGCTATCATTGCACCCAACTCTCTACATATTTGATGAATGTAATAGTCCAATGCAAGTCTTGCTTTTTCGCTATCACTATTCATTAACACCCGAACATCGCCACTGATTCCTGACAAGCCTAATAAGCCTGATTGTTTGTTAAGAATGTCGGATACCTCACTGGTAGATAATTCTAACTCTTCTATCATGTAGAGCACTGCGCTCGCATCAAGTTCTCCGCACCTTGTGGCCATAGGAAGACCGTCCAGAGGGGAAAAACTCATCGATGTGGAGATACTTTCACCACTCAGTAATGCACACATGCTTGCCCCACTCCCCAAATGTGCAATCACGAGTCGGCGAGGTATTGAACCTTTGTTGACTTCTGCCACCTTTCCAACTATAAATTGGTAAGACAAACCATGAAAGCCATAGGGTTTGATTCCCAGTTCACGCATACGCTCGGGTAGCGCGAAAGATTGGGCTACTTTGGGCATAGTCCGATGAAAAGCGGTGTCAAAACAGGCGACATGCCGGGATCCGGAAAGATGCCGCATGAACAAATTGACTGCTTCTAATTCAATTGGTTGGTGTAAAGGCGCAAGCGGGATCAACGACGTCAGTTTTTTCAACACCGTCGAATTAATTTCTACCGGGGCACTAAAATAATTGCCACCGTGAACGACTCGGTAGCACACCAGTCCGATCTTTTGCAGCATTAAATTGCAGCTCAACCATTCTACGATCAACTTATAAGCATCGACTGCACTAGCCACCTTCTTTTGAAATTTGTCTATGGACATTGCGAGCTCCACATCTGAGCGGCAATTAGTCTTAATCGTAAATGAAGAGTTTGAACCGAAGCCTTCAATCACTCCTCTACATACTGCTGAATCGATACCGTCTTCAATGTTATACAAACCAAACTTGACACTTGATGATCCAGGATTGATTGCTAGGATGAGGTTATTCAATATTCCTTTCCGCCGTTTTGATATTACTGGGTAGAGAGTACGCGATCCTAATTTATTCTCAGTCATTTCTCGGATAATATCCAAAACAGATTTATCAAAAAAAATCTTGGTCTCGATATCGTTTTTTTACACGGCATTAAACCTAAAAACGACCGAACTCTTCCTTTTTATTGCGCTAAGGTCGTTTTTAACAGCACTTGTCCATTTGTTTGCTTGAGAATCAATTGGCTCAAATTCTCGAAGCAACTAACAATGGTTAGTTTAGCCTGATTTAAATGAGTAGCTTCGACAGCTTGCCTTAGAGCGTCTTGTTCTTTCTTATCTTGCTCACTAATAAAAAAAATCGTCTCCACTTTAGATCCTCCTAATGTAGATTCAAAACACCTATAATAAGTAAACTAATCACCGTGGCCATACTATCAATTCCAGCGAATGTTTTTTATGACAATAGTCAAGTAGGTCACTATCAAATGGCACAAAGTAATTCGATAGATTGCAATATGATTATTTATCGAAATAAAAAGAAAGGCAGAAAATCGAATACAATAAATTGTCCCAAGTGTTTCGCCTGTACGGTGCCAATGACTAATCCTTTGATAAAACCGGTCGAAAGAAAAAATCGTCCGACATACGACTCCTTGAAGGGGTAGCGTAGATCTGGGAGGCTAGAATTGAATTTGATGGACGCTTATACAAAGTCACCGCTTTATAAAGTCACAGCGGCCACGCCAACAACAGCATAGGTATACTAACGGCAACAACAATCACTTCCAATAACAAACCCAATCGCCAGAAATCACCAAAATGAAAACCACCCGGTCCCAAAATTAATGTGTTGTTCTGATGACCAATTGGTGTAAGGAACGCACATGAGGCACCCACCGCAATGGCCATCAAAAATGCATCCGCGCTAACACCGAGTTGCGCAGCCGTACTGATTCCGATGGGACACATTACCGCTGCCGTTGCTGTATTGTTCATTAGGTCTGACAAAAACATTGTTAGTACTAATATCGCGACCAAACCTGCAATTGGATGTCCTTGTGCAAGGTTGTCGAGTAACACATGCGCGATTATATCGGCCGCACCAGTTGATGCCATGGCGTCCGCTATTGGCAACATCGCAGCCAGAAGCACGATCACCGGCCAGTCGATCGAAGTATAAATAGAACGAACCGGAACGATACCTGTTAATGCAAATACAAGTGCTCCAGATGCAAAAGCGACAGCAGCTGGCACTAGGTTAAAGGCGGCGGCAGCCACCACAAACGCCATGATCACAGCGGCTTTAAGCGCGAGTCCCTTTTTGGGAAGGTGAATATCGCGAGTCGCCAACGGCAAGCAACCAAACTGTGCGGCAAACCCCGCTACGGCTTCGGGCATACCTTGCATGAGTAAGACATCACCCGCTTTCAAAGGTGTAGAACGCAAGCGTCGAATTGAGCGTCGCCCCCGCCGCGAAATCGCCAGTAAATTTATTCCGAAGCGGGTACGCAATTTAATGTTAGTGGCTGAACGATTTACCAGTGCCGCTCCCGGCCTCACCACTAACTCCAGAATGACGACCTCCTCCGTTTTATTTTTATCATCACCCAACTTTTTATCTTCTTCAAGTTCTTTTATGTCAATATCTTTTATGTCAATATCGGATTTTGCTATTTCACTGGTCAATGGTGATTCGGTATCTTCTTCCATGACTGACTCATCGACATCTGTATCATGCGGCACTTCTTCTTCAAACTTTAAACCCAAGCTGGATAGAGCCACCGGCAGCGATGCAGGATCGATTTCGATTACCAAGATATCGCCAACACGTAACACGCGTCGCGGGTTTGGCGCGGATATTCGAAAATCATTTCGGATTAAACCAACCACTTGTGCGTCTGACTCATCAAGTAATTTTTCAACCTCAAATAAATTCATCTTCTCGGCCTTACTACCTTCGTCAATCCGAACTTCGCTCAGGTATTTTCCGGTATCAAATTTACCGGCACCAGCTTGCTTGCGCGTTGGCACCATCCGCCAACCAATCAGGCCAATAAAAAGTATGCCAACAACGGCAACTGACAAACCCACCGGGGCAAAGTCAAACATAGAAAAACTTCCTAAGCCTGCCTCTTCCCGGTAGCCCGAGACAATCATGTTTGGGGGCGTACCGATTAAGGTAACCATTCCACCCAGTATCGAACCAAACGCCAACGGCATTAAAATCTTACCAGCGGCTAAATTTTGCTTCGCGGCCATCTGAATCGCAATCGGCATTAAGAGTGCCAGTGCGCCAACGTTGTTCATAAAAGCAGAAAGCAAAGCAGCCAGAGCAATAAGAGCTAAAATACTTATAGTCGGCCCGGAGTTAGTCGGGATAAAACGCTGTGCGAGCACATCCATGGCGCCGGAAAGTTGTAAACCATAACCGAGAACGAGTACACAAGCGACGGTGATGACCGCCGGATGACCAAATCCCGCAAAGGCTGTACCGCTAGGCACAACTCCGGTTAATACACAGACAAGCAGCGCAGCCATAGCAACAAAGTCGTGACGCAACCGCCCCCACAGGAACATTGCCATTGCAACAATTAACACTGCGATAATTATTATTTGAGCTGACGACATAGAATGTACCTGAGTGAATGCGGATTATCGCTCGTAAAGTTAATACACTTAAAATAGGATTAACAGAGTTAGTCTATACCCGTTTAGGGTAGCCAGATCAAACAAACTAAACATACTCCGTCATAGCCCAATAGATTACCTTTGCACTTCTCACCTTCGCACTAAGGCCTTAAAATTACCCACCCTTCTTTCCGCCATTGTTTTTCTTTTGACCAACTATTTCACTTTTATCGCTTTTAATATGTAGATCTCTTTGTGGAAAAGGAATTTCTATTCCATTTTCTCTAAATTGTTTGTCTATTTCAAAATGGAGATCACTACGAATTGAAAATATTTTTTTGATATCCTTTAAAAAACATCGAATCTCAAAATCAAGACTGCTGTCTCCAAATTGTCTGAAAATAATTGTAGGCTTCAATGAATCATCATCGTTAATGACCCCTGGATGCTGGGAAACTATATTAGTTAGTATCTGACGAACTTTCTCAGTGTCTGAGCCGTAAGCGACACCGACGGCGAAACGGAGCCTACCAACATTATCGCCAAGTGTCAGGTTGGTTACCTGATTACTAATAAATTCCGTATTTGGAATTAAGATATCAGATTTGTCGAAGGTTCTTATCTGGGTTGCCCGAATGTTAATATTCTTGATGAATCCTTCAGTCCCATTGATAACAACCCAATCGCCTGGTTTAACTGGTCTTTCAATGAGCAAAATGATCCCTGAGATAAAATTACTAACAATATTTTGCAGACCAAAACCGATTCCCACCGAAAATGCACCAGCGATTAGTGCTAGATTTTGTACACTAAATCCACTAATCGATAGCGCGGTTAAAAATGAGGTCAATATAGCTGCATACCAGAACAAGGCTGCTTTTGCTGTCTGAGCACTATTTTCCCGTCCTTCCGTCAGCTCGATTTTTCGCTTAAGTATCCAGGAAAATGTAATCAAAACTCCCAATACAAATAGCGCTGACAATATATCTCTTAAATTGACTTTGATAGTGCCAATTTCAAATCCATCTTCGAAGGCGTTTTTTACAGTTTCTACAATTGCTTCGGATATTCCAGAATAACTAATTAGTGACAAAAACGCGGTCGATATAAAGGCGAAATATAATGACCATCGAATCCAAGCAAGACCAGGTATTTTTTTCTTTTTGCTCACCTTTGCAAATTTTCTAAATCTCACTAACCATTGATGATTGTTAGAGTAGATATAGTCGAAAACCGAATCGAGTGAACTCCTGCCGATATGATGCAAATGCCATGCTATGTGGAAAATGAAATTAATTATTAGTAATTGATGAGCAAGTGCATGATAGTCAGAAATTTCGATCGCTGCGATAAATAACAGAATTGATCCATGAGCTAATATGAGTCCAAAAGATGCCCTTGAACGCTCTAACAAATAGAGTGAGCCAATAGCCATCAAGACTATTAGTAAATGAATATATTTATTGATCTGCCAAATGAAGGGTTCTATAAGCAAGGTTGAAATAAGAACAGCGATTGCAGCATGTATAATCGGGAGAAATCGATTGCTAATGCTTGCTTGGGACGGAATTAAGAGCGAACCCCAAAGAAGCCAAAGCTGACTTGTCGTGATTATTTGTTCCTGTTTAGCATAAGACAGGGCAATACTGGCGATACCAAACGTCGTGATAGCAGCAACAAAATATCGGCTTTCACCGAACCAATTCTTTCGATTGATTAAGAAATAACTCAACAATGACTGTACAATCAGGTAGAGCAAAACAAATAAAAATATGACCTGTGATTTAGCAGAAAAAACATTGATTTGCGGCTCAAAAGAACTGTTCCAGTATATGGGTGTTGATTTAAGGTAATCCGAAATCTGATGGCGGGACAATAATTTTAATGTTTGCTCTCTCAGCTGATTGGCTTTAAGCAGTAAAAACTTACATTCAAACAAACGTTTTTGTAATTCTGTTTCCAGCAATTTAAATTTCGGGTCTTTGACACCTTCTGGTGTTGGTTGATCGTTCTCTACGCCGCTGCTTTGAGAGTTTATTTTAGTCAACTCATCCAGTTCCGTTGACGCTTTTTTTTCACAGCCTTTTAGCACATCGATACTCTTGGAAAGTGCTATTTTTAAGCTGGCATAACCTTCTCGATCCTTTTTGCTTTCCAGTGATTTTTCAAATTGGCTTATTTGATTGCGAATATTTTTTATGTCAGCTTCTTCAGCCTTAACTTGCAAACCAGAAATCAATAGAAGTGAAAAGATCATTATGAGGGGAATTCGATTTGTTAAAAAAATCTCAAAACGCATATTCATGATTCTTTAGTTTCCTTAATAATATTCTATAGCACAGATAATAGTACCATTTGTCTATAGGTTATTAATTACTCTGAACCCTTCCAGCTAAACTTAGCTGCTTTTAATACTGATGCAAAGAAAAGCGCAATGCTCCCTGCACAGTAGACAAATCGATCCAAGCAGTCAACAAAGCTATTGTCACGGAAAAAATGGTTGATTCCGTTGTAGTATAATACACCTCTCAACAAGGTTTTAGCCAATCGTCCTGCTACATAGCAATGAATCTGCAAGAGAAAATTATCTATTAACTGGTACTCTGGGCGAAAAACCATTATCACTTGGAGATAAACGCGGAAAAGATATTATATCGATAGCAGCTTCGAAGTATGCGCTTGTTGAAAAGCTGCCTAGTGATAATTGGTTAGTTAAATATGGCGGGAAATCCAACGATTTAAAAATAGTCATAGTTTACCAGCAGCCGTCAGTGCCGCATGGATCGACTTAAACGGTAACAGCAGAGATAAAGGTGCATCTAATAGGGGAATAGCACCATAGCTGGTGTACCATTGTGCAACTCTTTCGTTCTTAGCGTCGATCAAAAGAGCGACTCCGCCGGCTTGTATTGCAACTAAGAGGCAGCGACGCCCTGCCGAAAGTAACAATTGTCCACCTAGTCCCGCTCCTTGAACGGTTCGATCAACCGCCAAACGACTAAGTCTGAATACCGGCACCTCGTGACGAGCCAATCCATGCTTAATGACTTCTGGTGTGCGTTCATGAGCAATGGAAGCCGGACTTAGACTATAAAATCCAAGGATCTTCTTGTTGCCGGTATCATCCACCGCCAGAAAAGTTTTGGCACCTCCTTTTTCGTGGCTTTGACGAGCATGACGCTGCAAAAACTGATTCAGCCCAGCATCACCGCAATCAAAGGTTTTTCGATCATGATTTTTGCTGATCGATTCTTCATGCCAAGACGGAAGCATTAGGGTTGTTTTGGCAAAGCAAATGCAGCGGCCATCAGTTTCTCATTAGGTGCCGGTGGTTCATCCAAAAGATCCAGAACATGCAAACTATCTCTTTCAGTTAGTTCCATTCGTTCGTTCTGCTCGATGACCTTACGTGCCGCTGATATCACATTACGGATGACGAATTCGGTCATATTAGTGTGTTGTAATGCTGCCGCACGCATTAGAAGAGACTTTTCTTCTGATGCAATGCGTAAAGACATTCGATCATTAGTTTCTACTGCAATCTGTGGCATAATAATACACCCCTATTATTTGTACGTACTAAAATTGTACAATAATTTATAATGCTATTCAACTTGTACAGATTCAATACGCACGTAAAAGAGCGCGTTCTTCGCTAGGTATGAGGTATGATATTACCTCTTGAAATTGACTTGGTCTGCAATCGAAAATACATTTTTTTCAATACGATAAACTTTAAACCAGTCACTCTTTACCCCAACTTGTTCAAACTAGAGATTGGATTTGCGAGGAATTTTGCCACTGATATTAGCAGCACTATTGATAATTCCTCATGTTTTAGGCGGTTCGTAAAAAAAATCTAAACTAATAGATAGAAAACCTACCAAACGATAATTGGTTAGTTTATGAAATTAACGGAATCAATATTACCTGCCGTAAATTAATTTATTTTTCATTACTTAATTTTTAGACGAGCGAACTTTTTATTTAATAATTGGACTGCTGGCTGGCCTCCCAACTCTATACCATGAACTGATATTTTATTGATCGCGCCGTCTTTGGGGTCATACACAGAAATAAATGCTGAGCGAGCATATTGTGTTCCACAACGCTTATCTCCTCCCGCTTGTTCTCCCGCAGTTAATGCCAACATTAAACGCTCCGATAGTGAACTATCTCTATTTTTATTGAATGTATCAAAAGCATTTTTTACGACTAGTTCACTAACTAATATATTACCTAATACCGCGAAATCTTTATCAATTTTTGAACCACTCCAACCTTTAATACTTGTTCCTGAATGAACCAAAGGAAGCGTTTCTTTATTTAATATTACAACGCCATATTGTTGCCGTTCAGGTTTAAATCTCTCATCCCGTATTGCGTTAATAATCTCTATTGGGCTAGCACCTTTTTCCATTAGACCAACTCCCTTCATCCTCGCAAAATAGTCACTAGCTGCTTGTACAACAATAGCGCCTTTATCTGGCACAACTGACGCGATGCCCTGGACGTCGAATGTGCAGGAAGCTCCTACAATTCCAATCTCACCCGTTGAGCGATCGACAGCGACAATAGACCAAGTCGCATATGCATTTGAAGTGAGTAACGAGGCGAATACTGTAATCAATAAAATACCGATTTTTTTCATAACTAGTTCCCTTTTTTTATAAAATTAAGCCAATAGATTTGATTTGAAAAGATTGGCGACAGTAGGATTCAGCAATATCTATGCCATGCTATTAATTGGCTTAAACGGGATGATCGAAGTTAATTAAAATGAATTGTGACGATTGTCATGAATAATTAGCTAATGTTTAGCGAAACAAACCATATTCTTTGTCCATATATGTCTGTTATTGGTTCAAGCATTATTGTTGGGTTAATAAAACTAAACCAACCTACTGCCCTACCATCACCTATTTCTCGCTAATGCTTTAAACATAACGACTAAATTCAAATATTCTAGCATAAGGTGAGCGACTGTTATTGGTTCGAGTTAGTTTTCCATTTAAAAACAATTATATAAGTCTATCAAAAGTCTATTTTCACAAATAATATATTTTTGATAAGACCTTAAAGGTTAAATTTTATATTGTGTTAGTAATTTAAAAATAAGGAGTTATCAATGAAAGTTAACCTAGCAGGTTATAAGAATCCTAAAGTGTCTTCTTCTCGTTAGGAATCAAGTAAAGCTTTGTTTCATAGACACAATTACATAATTTAGTAATCATTAATGCATCGAGTAGATTATGGATATAGTTCGTACAAATAAGAAAAATAAGTTAAGCAAAAAAACACAGATAATCGCCAGCCTTTTGCTGATATTGACACTGAGTTTTCTATTTTTATTTAACAATAGCAGTGCCTCATATCTGGCAAATAAAGACAGCTTGTTAATCGATACAGTGCAGCGTGGAGAACTAAATATTTCTGTGCGTGGAACCGGGGTATTGGTTCCTAAAGATATCCGCTGGATAGCCACTAATGTATCGGGACGGGTTGATCGAGTGTTAAAAAAAGCCGGAGCAAAAGTTAAGAAAGGTGATTTGCTACTGGAACTTAGTAATCCTCAGTTACTGCAACAGTTGACTGAAGCCGAATGGGAATTCCAGGCCACAGAAGCTGAAGCTCAGGCACGAAAAGTCTCGTTAGAGTCTGATTTATTAGATCAAGAAATTGCGGTTATCAATGAAAAGCTTAATCTCGAAAGAGCTCGGTTAACTTTAGATGCCCAGGAAAAACTATTAGGTCAGGGGATAGTCGCTATATCAACAATCGACTATGAAGAAGTAAAAATTGATGTGAGGCAATTTGAGCAACGGTGGAACCTTGAACAAAGTCGATTAGATAAAAGGCGGGAAAACCTGAACGCTCATATTAGGGCAAATGAAGCCAGACTAAACAGTATGCGCAAAAGCGTACAGCGCATTCAACAGCAGGTAGACAGTTTGAAAGTCCAAGCGACTATGGACAGCATAGTCCAGGAAATGCCAATGGAATTGGGCCAACAAGTCAATGCAGGCGCTAATCTGGCTAAGCTAGCAAGAAGCGATCTTTTTATTGCTGAACTAAGGATCCCCGAAAAACTGATCAAAGACGTTATTCTTGGACAAAAAGTCGTGCTAGATACCCGAAGTAGCAAAATCCAAGGCACAGTTCAACGAATTGATCCCGCCGTGATTAATAGTTCGGTACAAATTGATGTTGAACTCTTAGGCATTTTACCCAAAGAAGCTCGCCCAGAATTAACCGTCGATGGCGTAATTGAAATAATAAAAATACCCGATACCTTGTTTGTCAAACGCCCAATGTTTGCTGATGGTTTCAGTCAATCTAGCGTTTACAGGCTGGACAACGAGGGTCTATACGCCAACAAGCATGATGTTAAATACGGTCATATGTCTAGCCAATATATACAAATTGTGCAGGGTTTAAAGGAAGGTGAAAACATTATCGTATCAGATGCTTCGAGCTGGGAACAACATCAACAGATTCGTATAAATTAGGAATATCACATGAGTGTGCCAAGCAAAGCTAAGGCAATCAAGCTGGACAATCCAGCACAGGAAAAGTTTAACCAACCGCCTGTAACCGAACTACACATGTTAGGAGGTAACAAATAGCGTGAAGCTGTAGCAAGGGCAGTCACTCAGCCGCAATGCGTAAGCGTGAAGGTGTAGAGTCCCGAAATTTTCCTTATCGCACCTGACCAAAGTCTTCATTTGCTGGAAGTCAGTATCAGTTCAAACGTTAAGGTGAGTCTGAATTGAAGGTGCCGGGATCTGAGTCCGTAGCGGGGTGATGAATTGATTGTTTTGGAACTTGGGAGAGCCTGGCAATTTCTGAATGTTATTCTCAGAGCTTAAAAAGGTTAGAGAATAATTTTGTTAGGCAGTCGGACTAGTTGATAGTAGAGGTGTAAATGGGGTAATGCCCATTGAGGCAAAGGAAGTGTCACTCGAAGCGACTAGCAATTTAGTGTAGGAAAGTTGCCTTAAGTAATATCAGACTCTGAA
>Ga0316204_10010556_pt1 | contig 11858 bp, 9 predicted proteins | sample 6monrhotite_MG_2_FD_205661 | JGI IMG/M metagenome (GOLD analysis project Ga0316204, IMG submission 205661) | Microbial mat bacterial communities from mineral coupon in-situ incubated in ocean water Damariscotta River, Maine, United States -... | ecosystem: Environmental > Aquatic > Marine >...
CATAGATTCTGATTTCGCCCGTCTACCAAATCGATCACACATCACCAGATTGGCGGTAGACAAAATGTAGCTGCAATATCCCAGCCCCCAATCCAAGGAGTAGTAGTACAAAGATAAACAAACCACCGATTACCGGGATAAGCTGTATAAAACCAAGCAAAATAATGACGATGGTTATGGAAAGAATTCTACGGCCGGTAGTTGCAATATCTTTATGTAAAAGCCTCGCACCCCAATCGCCAAGAAAGAAACATGAAATAAGTAAGCCTACTGGTAGTGCTACGAAATACAGCGCAAACACACTCAGGCCAACCCATACACCCAAAACAATGCCCATTAGCAATACCGCAGCAATAGGAGCAACAACCAGTAAGACGAAGCCTACACCAAAACTTTTCCACGGATTCAAGGCAATTCTGCCAGCTGCTGTCGTTGTGAACCCTGGGAATAGCCAAAACAATACAATGCCAGCAACAAGTAGCGTGAGAGAAAAGAAGAAGCCATAGCCTCTGTGAGGGCGATCCCACTCCATTTGTTCGTAGGTAACTGTACCCATTATCTTCGCAGCGGGATGTATCCTGGCCTCATTGGGACTCTTGTAATGCAAGTTCCCTTTTATAAGAGTACCTTCGAGGATTTGTATTTCTCCACCTTGTAGTTCGACATCACCATGGACTGTGCCGACAATACGAATATCACCTGCCACTATAGACAGCTCCTTGTTAACCGTCCCAGCCATAAATACATCACCGCCAGCCAACCATGCATTACCGCCTGTCGATGTTCCGGAAGATATTCTGATATTTCCTCCGGCTGCGATAAGGTCGTCTCCAATCGTTGCGTCAACCACTATCTCTCCACCGGCTATACGAACGTCATCCAGTATTTCTCCACGTATACTGATTGACCCGCCTGCAGCTATAAGATCACCTTGAATACGATGTCCAACAAACAAATCCCCACCAGATACCACGATGTCTCCGGCAACATCTGCATCAATATTAACCGTCCCGCCTGCGGAGTAGTAATCATCATTGATAACTCCTCGTTTGGTTACCGTCTCTCCAGTATCTGGCAAGGAGAAAGCAGAGAATGGGACAATTAGCATCAAGCTAAGAGATAACACTGTAAAAAAATTCCTTCGCCTATTCATTCTTATTCTCCTTAATCTCGGTCTGTTTGTATGCTACACGGGTTTCTATCTATAGAGATTCAAGCATCCCGCACATTGCAACTTATTACTCTATACGCTCTTCTAATACATATTAAAAGAATCCCACAAATCGGAGTATTACACCTTTAGCTTCATATGAAGGATTTTTTGGACCAACCCCCTGACCGTTTGACACATGAGCCCAATGATAGCCAATATCTACTGCCTTCGAATTGTCTATGTTGTATTTAAAAGACGGACCACCGCGCCACATAAAATTATAGTAATCACCGCCAGCGGGAAACCTCCTGTTGTAAACAATGAAATTCCCACTACCGTTAAGGTGAAACGAAAATTTTTCATTGCTCCAGAGTTGGAAGCTTGCCAGCAAACCCGGACCTATCCCGACTGCAGAATTTTCATAGCGCACTTCTCTTAGGTTGCCTCCTGCTATGCTGCCTTCAAGTTGCGTTATGTTGCCGCTTGCATAAGTAACAGCTAGCCCCCAACTTATTGACAAGTTTATATGCTCTACATCATTTAAATAGTAATAAACATCAATATTTGTTGTTCGAATATCACGATCATTCTCTGTTGGCGTAAGATACTCGATACTTACCATTTTTCTATCACTAATGCTAAAGGGTGCAGCCGAAACGCATGCAGCATTAGATAAGGTTAAATAAACTAGTGACAGGAAAAGCGCCGCGTATAAAGTCATTCCAACTAGCCTCATTTAGTAAAAATGATTTTAACAACCAGCATTTTTATTCCTTACTCATTCCGATTTCTTTATTAATTTCGATCAAATTTCCAGATACATCGCAGAAATGAAAACATCTAATTCCACATTCTTTTCTATCGTGAGGTTTTTTTATTGGAATAACACCTTTCTGTTTTTAACGCATCATATGTGTCATCTATAGCCTCCACAGCAAAGATAAAATACACATCATCTTGTCGCTCGAATTTTATAGTTTCACTGACTCTGATCCGATAGCCTCCACCATTGGTGCTTTGCCCTGCCCAAGTCGATCCGCAACTACCAGTGATAACCCACAAACAGGCTGGTGTGTATGCCACCCGCCTCTCTTTCCTTATTGAATAACGTCACGTCAGCCTGTGAGTAGCGAATATCCAGACCCAGATTTAGCTTAGGACCCACCGTCCAGTAGGTACCCGCCCCCAGCCAGAACCCCGTGCCGGTATCGTCTTGCTCTTCGATAGTCGCACCGGTTTTACGCTCGATCTTGCCTGACACCATGGCAACACCACCGCCAATGTATGGCCGAAAATCAGTGCCTGTGTCATCCCAGATCTTGCGTACACCGATATGGTTTTCTAACGTATAGCCTGTGTCCTTGTTTATACCAATTTCATGAACATCCGCTGATCCTAACAAGTCGATTGCGATGCTCACAGGCCAATGTGATTTTCTGAAATCAACCATCACTCCCAATTCAAACTGATCTTCAACGGGTCTCCAGTCGTCCTCGTCCAGTTGCTTCTGGCCTAGTAAAAAGTTTGCATTGCCGGTCCAGTTAGCGGCCTGGGCTATCGGCGCCACCAATATGACGAATAAGATAAGAGTGGATGCCATGGCGGCTGTATCGAAGAGTGTTTTTGATCCTGTATCCTTTTTCATATCAAACTCCTTATGTTATGAATAAATAGACACTTGCCGAAGCATGTTTAGTACGTCTTAATAGTCTGTAAGGCAGGTGACACAGTAATTGTTTCCAACCGCATAACTAAGTGTTGCTTTTCGACTGTGCCAAATATCATTCTCTGCCTCAGAATATTGTGTGTCAACCTGGTAATAGTACTTATAATAATGAGAATATTTGTTTACCCGACTATATAATTTCTGTCCTTCTAATGCTGACCGATTTCCGGTGGAATTTTACGCCATGCGTTTTCATTCAGGCCCATCTCATAGCCGAGACTGAACAATCTATTCATCTCGGCGGTATCAAAAGGTTCTGGTTGTTGAGGTTTGTATTCATAAGGCAGTGAAACCCAGTTGAAACCGAATCCCTGTTCATGGGTAAAGTTGTGGATACGCACAAGATCGTTACGCGCATGAGATTTAATGAGCAACGTTAACGCTCGTTCCATTATATTGTTTAATTTTCTAGGTACAGACCTGGGCTCAGGACCTACAGCAGCATTTCGAATAATAAAGAGCCTGGTCCTTTCCTCCGACGTTTTCGACAATCCCAACTGTTTTCTGATTTCCGTTATATTGATCGTCGCCGCCGTTAGAAATAATTGTGCCTTTACCCCTCCATCGACATGCATCTCATCATAGGACTCACCATCAATTTTTACGTTAATGAGAACCGGCGGAAAAGTTAGCGGGATAGATGAAGAAGCCAGTATTATCTTGCGAAAAAGTTTCAATGCGATCGGCTGTTCGCTGTTGGCGATAGCCCCCATATTCCAAACCACCAGACGGTCAGCGTCCATATTTGTGCTAGCAATATATAGCCGTCTACCCTGCCGATGGGCCTGCGCCACCGCCAGCATAATATCCTGATCAAAGTACTTCTTAATCAATCTTGCCAGCGGTGCTGAGTCAGCAAGGGAATCACTCCAGAGCGCACTAAGACCGCGCTTTTGATAGATGTCTTCGACACCGATTGTTGTAAATGCCTCCTTCAGTGCACCGTCATACTCCCGCCCAAGAAATGCGAACGGTGCAATAATCGCCCCCGCACTAATCCCGGTCACAAACTTAAAATCCGGTCGCGTACCTGATTGAGTCCAGCCGTTCATGAATCCCGCACCGAAAGCACCATGGTCGGCACCACCAGAGAGCGTAAGAATGTTTAGCGTCGGAAAACCGGTTTCACCTTTTTGGATCGACCTCTGTATTTCCTGCCGAACCGATTTGACCAGATCTGCCGAAAACTGTTCGTTGAATGTCCCTGCCCATGCCCTCACTGCAGATACACCGGGAAGGACCTGCGCACGATATAGCTGATCGACAGGCACCGGGTGGCGCGGTGAAAAATTACTGCAGCCTGCGCTAATACCGAACACAGCAAACAGCACCATGTGGCATGAAATATATTTCATTAAAGACGCTCCAAGTTTTCCTGGTACTTGTTTATCCCTTCCCTTCTGTCGCTATAAATATTTTCAGGCGATTGAGCCATTCATCCAGATCTTGTCCATCAAGAAAAAAATCGAACCGTCCCAAGCTGCGTTGCAGGTTCATCAAGTCAATGAGAAAAACAAAAACCGAATTCGTTGCCGATTCTTCCGCCACTAACGCAGCATTTTGTGCATCCAGTAAATCAAGTATTGAAACTGCGCCACGAGTATAAGCATCTGTAACAAGTTTAAGATTTTTACGCGCGGCAACAGCAGCCTCCTCGGAAAGTTGAATGGAAGGATAAGAAGCCTTGATTTGATGAAGTGTGGATCTGAGGCGTTGTTCAACCCGTTCTGCTGTCGCATCACGTTGCATATTGTTTTTTGCAAGCGCCAATCGCGAGCCGGAAACGCGGGCGTTCCGTGCCCCTCCTTCAAACAATGGAAGCGTAACATTTAAACCAACTGTCCAATCCGTATCACCCTCAGCAGCTAATCCGGCTTGTCGGTCTTCATCCATAATATTGGAGACTTCACCCTGAAGTGTCACCGTTGGTGACCAGTAGGCACGTTGGTTAATCTTGAGTTCCAGTTTGCTGGCTGTTATCAGGGCCTCCAGACTTGCCATCTCGGGTGAAGCTGCCAGCGCTTCTTTCAACATAAAAGCGCCCATCAGTTCATAGGCACGATCGTTATTGATGTAATCAAATAATTCCTTGCGACTCACCAACAGGTTCGGGTCATCCAAGGACGCCGACGTGGTAATGAATAATTCCTTGAATGGCCGGTGTAACAGACGATTTAGCGCGTCGTGTGCTTGTTGATACTGCGCCTGTGATTGTAATAATTCCTTCTTTGCAGTGGCTAACTCACTTTGCCAACGATAAACCTCGGCGGGTTTACCAACCCCTAAGCGTTGCCGATTTTGCGCTAGCCTTAAATTACTACGAGTGAGGTTGGCATTCTCACGACGGATATGCACCAGAGTTTGTGCCTTAAGTATATTGAGATAGGCCAGGGTTGCGTCCTGGATAATATCTAACTCCAACTGCTGGTAAAGGGCTTGCCGATTATTCTGTAGATAATTCTGGATTTTAACATTGGTGTTTACTTTGTTAGAATATATCAGTTGGCTTAAAGTCAGCCTTGCCTTTGTAGACGCTTCAGCGGCTGCGCCACTTTTTACCGTAGTGCTATCATCATTCAACTGAGTGTAACCAACGCTGGCGCTTAACTGTGGCAGGAGTTTGGCACGGGCTTTATCAATCTCAGTCTTCCCACCCTCAAGACCAAATGCTGTTGCACGTAAATCGAGGTTTACTCTGACGGCTTCACGCGCAACTGTCGATAAAGAGAGTGGACGACCTTTTGGTGCTGGTTCTTCATTAAGCAGAATAGCTTGCCGCGTGATATCGTAGTGAGGAGACAGACCAATGGCGCGTGCGGTCGCCATGTTCAGAGTTAAGTGTCGTTTACCCTTAAACACAACAGTTTGGTTTTCAGCTGCTTCTCCCTTCATTACGGCGTGCATATTTAATGCATTGCGGCGTGCCAATCGTTGCCAGTCTGAGGCCGGCGCTTCTGCCATTAACATCCCTTGCTCAACCAGATGCGAACCGATCAAACTGTAACTCGGTAACCGTTTATTAATTAACGCCTTAATCAAATTATTCATTTCGACCGAGCCAAGGCGGGGCAGGCTGGTCACCACCACAGCATCTATATCATCAGGTAATTTACTTACCAAATCTTCGTCTTGTGTCGTCTGCAAAATAAAATGCAGTTCGACACCTCCTGTCGCGGCAACATCACGGGCACGTTGAATTAATCCGGGTAGCGCATCATAGACGCTTTCATCAATAAGAACGGCCAACTTGCTGAACTCAACAACACTGCGAAAAGTTTTTAAGTCACGCTCAAAATCGCTTTTTCCGGCCAGGAAATTGAGATTCCTAATACCGCTGACATCCCCTTTTATGTTCACACCCAGTAGACTTGCGTCCCACACAAAGGGAGCAAAAGTGGGTTTACTTAATGGTTTATTAAGAATGGCAACTGCACTTGAAACATACCCCAGGGTCATCACCATGTTTACTTCAGGATCGTCTTGAAGTTGTTTAAAAGCAGCCGAAATATGTTTTGCTGACCATTTACCATCAAGTTGTTTTGCTATTGGGAAAGACAGTTCGAATTCACCTTTAGCTAGCGCCTTTAATTCATTTTTAAACTGCTCTATCGTCCAGCCAGTTTGTTTCATCTGGCCATCGGTAACGATTCCGATAATGATCTGTTTTGCAGCATAAGTCGGGTATGGCAAAATCAGCGTGAACAAAATCAAGCTGTATAGAAGGTATTTTTGTTTCATCGCTTTTTCCTACGTATTTCAGAACAGAAATTTAAATCATTTATACCGGCACCTATGTCACAGTCTTTCGAAATCGTAGTAGTGCAGCAGTAAAGAACGCTACGCCGATGGCTACGATGGCAAGCAACTGCGGCCACACCACCGCGAGGTCGGCGCCGCGGAACAAGATTGCCTGCGAAAGGCTGACGAAGTGCGTGGTTGGTGCGGCCAGCATGATGGTCTGGACTGCGAGCGGCATGCTCTCGGGTGGCGAGTTGGCGCCGGAGAGCATTTGCAGCGGCAACACTACCAGGATCATCAGCAGCGCAAACTGGGGCATGGAACGCGCCACGGTGGCGAGCAAGATGCCAAGGGCGGTCGTCGAGAACAGGTGCAGCATCGCCGCAAACAGGAACAGTGGCACCGAACCGGCGATCGGCATGGCGAGCGCGCCCTGCACCACGACCCACAGCGACAGGGCCGCCACTACCAACACCACCAGGCCGTTGGCCCAGACCTTGGCGGCCATAATCTGAAACGGTGTGAGTGGCATCACCAGCAGATGCTCGATGGTGCCATGCTCGCGCTCGCGGATCAGCGCCGCGCCGGCCAGGATGATCGACATAAAGGTGATGTTGTTGACCAGTTCCATGGCCCCGTAGAACCACACGCCATTGAGGTTAGGATTGTACTGCATGCGAGTTGCTAGCCGGATCGGCAGCACCGGATCGCTGCGATATCCTTGGACAAAGCGGGTGACTTCGTCGGTGATGATATTGTGGATGTAACCGGTGCCGATGAAGGCCTCGCTCATGCGCGTGGCGTCGACGTTGAGCTGGATCGCCGGTTGATGCCCGGCCAGCACATCACGCTGGAAGCCGGCGGGAACGTGCAGGGTGAAGGTGTAGAGTCCAGCGTCGAGTCCCGGATCGACGTCCACAAACTCAATGAGTGTTGGCGGCAGAAACTCAGGCGGACGCAGCGCACCGAGCAGTCGCTGTGACAACGGCGAACGATCCTCGTCCACCACCGCCACCGGCGCGTGGCGCAACTCGGTCGATTGGCTGTTGGCGGCTTCGTAGAGGCCGAAGGAAAACGACCATATCAGAAGTCCAAGCAATACCTTGTCGAACCACAAGCTGCGCAGCTCCTTGACCCCCAGTTGTAGTATGTTGGCGAGGCGGCGCATTGTCATTTCTCCTGCTTACGCAACAACAGCGCGCAAATCACGATGATAGTCGGAACAAATATCCCCAGCGCGACGAACTGATCGGTGAGATCACTGAATCCCAGCGCCTTGCTGAACGTGCCGCGGGTGATGACCAGGAAATGCGTCGTAGGGTAAATCATCGACATCACGGCAGCGCCGCCCTCCAGCGACGAAACCGAGGAGTTCAATCCGGATAACGAGAAAGCCGGCGTCATGGTGACGATAACAGTGCCGAAGATCGCCGCCACCTGCGAGCGGGTGAAGGTCGACATTAGCAAGCCAAGCCCGCTGGTGGCAGTCACGTACAGCAACGCGCCGAGCGTGATCGCTGCGAGGCTGCCTTTGAACTGCACGCCGAAGTAAAACACCGCCAGCGCCAACAGTCCAAAAAAACCGATCATGCTGATCCCAACGTACGGCAGTTGCTTGCCTAGCAGGAATTCCAGGCGGGTCATCGGTGTCACGTACAGGTTGGTGATGGAGCCCAACTCCTTCTCGCGTACCACGCCCAGTGCCGTCAACATTGCCGGAATAAAAACCAGCAGGATCGGAATGGTGGCCGGCACCATGGCGTTAATGCTCTCGAAATCCTGATTGTAGCGATATCGAGCCTCGATGCTCACGGCCGCCACGGGCGAGGTTACCCCGCTACGGGTAGCGAGATCGGTGAGGTACTGGTAGTGCAGGCCCTGCACGTAGCCGCGCGCGGTCTCGGCGCGAAACGGCATGGCACCGTCGATCCACATGCCGACTTCGGGCGAACGGCCACGCTTGAGGTCGGCGCCGAAGCCGGGCGGAATTTCGATGGCGAGGCTCAACTCAGCGCTACGCATTCGCCGGTCGAGTTCGGACGTATCGTACAGTGGAGGACGTGAGATAAAGTAACGCGAGCTGGCAATGTTCTGCACATAGTCGCGGCTTTCCGGGGTCTGGTCGCGGTCGAGGGCAGCGAAGCGCAACTCATCAACGTCGAAGGTCATGCCGTAACCGAGCAGGATCATGAGCAGTGCCGAGCCGAACAGCGCGAACGTGAGCCGGATCGGATCGCGCCACAGTTCCAGGGTCTCGCGGCGCGCCACCCCAAATAACCGCAACCACCGGAAGCCACCACGTGTGGGGGTGGTCTTTTGCGGAGCGATTGGCTGAACAGGCAGACTCGCTTCCGATTCCTTGCCGGCAGCCTCCTCGAGATAGGCAATGAAGGTTTCCTCCAATGTACTGGTGCCGCGTGCCTGTTTTAGTGCCGCCGGTTGATCGCTGGCCAGCACCTTACCGGCGTGCATCAGCGAAATCCGATCGCAGCGTTCAGCCTCGTTCATGAAGTGGGTCGAGATAAAGATGGTTACACCCTGGTTCCGTGCGATATCCAGCAGCAATTCCCAGAACTGATCGCGTGCCACCGGATCCACACCCGAGGTGGGTTCATCCAGGATCAGCATCTCCGGTTTATGCACCATCGCCACCGCAAGAGATAAACGTTGACGGATGCCGAGTGGCAGTGAAGCGGCCAGGGCGTCAGCATACTCACCAAGATCAAAGCGCTCGATCAACTCGCGGACGCGCGGCATCACTTCATTAGCCGGCAGATGGAACAGTCGTGCGTGTAATACCAGATTCTGACGTACTGTCAGTTCCGAATAGAGTGAGAATGCCTGGGTCATATAACCAACCCGTTTACGGGTGGCAAGGTCATGAGGATCGATGGGTTGGCCAAATAACCTGGCGTTACCCGCACTCGGTGGCAACAGGCCAGTTAGCATTTTCATGGTGGTGGTCTTGCCGCAGCCGTTTGAACCTAAGAAACCGAAGATCTCACCGCGTTCGATGCGAAAGCTCACGGTATCCACGGCTGTAAAATCGCCGAAGCGCATAGTTAATCCATCGGCCTGGATGGCCGGTGCACTGCCTGGCTCTGCCGTGCGTGGCGGAACAGTGATAGTACGATGACCGGCGTACTGCGTCTCAGGCAATAGTGCGATGAATGTGTCATCGAGTGTGGCCTCACCAGTGCGTGCCTTAAGCTCAACTGGACTGCCTGTAGCAAGTACCTGCCCATCGTTCATCGCTACGAGCCAATCAAAACGTTCGGCCTCCTCCATATAGGCGGTGGCAACAATCACGCTCATACCTTCCCGACGCGAACGTAGCCGGTCGATCAGCTCCCAGAACTGACGACGTGATAGTGGATCGACGCCGGTGGTCGGCTCATCCAGGATCAGCAGGTCGGGGTCATGGATCAGCGCACAGCACAATCCTAGTTTCTGCTTCATCCCCCCGGACAGCTTGCCCGCCGGGCGGTCGCGAAATGGTGCGAGCCCGGTACTTTGTAACAGCTCATCGATGCGCTGCGCACGCTCGGCACGCCCTTGTCCGAACAATCGACCAAAGTAATCGACGTTATCGAACACCGACAACGTCGCGTACAAGTTGCGCCCCAGACCCTGTGGCATATAGGCGATACGCGGTGCGATGGTGTTGCGAAAGCCTGCGTTGCGCATATCACCACCGAACACTTCGACCGTACCTGACTGCAGACGGCGCGCACCGCTGATCAGTGCCAACAGACTCGACTTACCGACCCCGTCCGGGCCAATTAATCCGACACGGCAACCGGCAGGGATGTCGAGCGTGACGTTGTTGAGTGAACATACCTTACGGTAGCGGTGGCTGACGCTGGCAATGCGTGCGACAAACTCGGGTTGCGCGCTCATGGCGGCAGCCGCACCTGCAACGATTCAGGCCAGGCGGCGTTAGTGCTGAGTCGTACATAGGCCACACCGGGCAAACCAGTTTTCATGATCGTACTGTGTTTGGTGAGTAGCGCCGGATCGATACGCACTTTCACACGGAACATGAGTTTCTCGCGCTCGGTGCGGGTTTCGACTTCCTTGGGTGTGAACTGCGCCTCGGGCGAGACGAACGACACGGTAGCTGGAATGGTGTATTCGGGAATAGCATCCAGAACGATACGTGCCTCACCGCCGACGCGTAATCGCCCGGCCTGCAGTGTTGGCAGAAAGATGGTCATAAAAGCGTCGGTCAGATCAAGTACAGTGAATACCTTACCACCCGCTGGTAGCACCTCGCCCGGTTCAGCGAGCCGATATAAGACGCGCCCTGGAATGGGTGCCTTGAGGATACTGTCTTCTATCTGTACTTTTAGCAGCTCCGTATTCGCTATGGCCGCCTCGATAGCGGCTTCAGCATTATAAAACTGGGCCTGTGCTGCGGCCAAAGCAGCATTGGCTGTTTGCACGGCCGTTTCATCTCGCTGTAATTGCTCAAGTGAAATGTTGTCATTTTCATAAAGACCCCTGGAGCGATCCAGATCTTTTTTTGTAAGCGATAACTCGCTATTACGTTGTGCGATTACTGCTACCGCTGCGTTTTTTTCATGACGGGCACGTCGCACCTCAGCTTCGGCCCGACGGAGCTGGGCATCCAGTTCTTTCGTGTCGATCTGGGCAAGCGCTTGATTGATATTAACCGTATCGCCTTCTCTAGCCAGTACTGCTGCAAGGCGTCCACCAAACTTTGTGGTAATATCGACTTCGACAGCCTCAATACGCCCATTACCTGATGCAATGCCCGGAGGAAGCTCTGGCTGCTGGAAAAACTGGAAAAAAAAGCCTATCGCCGCTGCCACTACAGCTAACACGATTAGCCCCGTCTTCCACTGCATTGTGAATTTATGAACCATTATAGGACTCCATTCCAGCTTAGTTTTTCATCTCCACTTTCTTATTAAAGATCAAAGTATAAGGTCGTGAAAATGACAATACATCAAACACATTTTATGAAGATACAGATTAATTATAGCCTTTCCTGTGCTTACGTCATTTGCTAGTTATTTTGCTCTTGAAAAACGACTAATGAGAACACTAATAAATAGATTCATATCTATGATGCATGTTTTCAAACATAATGCATTGACAGGGATCAACAACTCCTGTTATTAGAGTTCGCCCAGTTTAAATGTTATGGTACAAAGTGATAATCACTTTTCCTTTAGCACACCCTTCTCCAAAATACTGGAACGCTTCAGAAACTTC
>Ga0316204_10010557_pt1 | contig 11858 bp, 8 predicted proteins | sample 6monrhotite_MG_2_FD_205661 | JGI IMG/M metagenome (GOLD analysis project Ga0316204, IMG submission 205661) | Microbial mat bacterial communities from mineral coupon in-situ incubated in ocean water Damariscotta River, Maine, United States -... | ecosystem: Environmental > Aquatic > Marine >...
GTCTACTTCAATATCAGTATCTCCATCATTTATACTGCTGCCAGCATTTTTGATTTCCGGTAAATGCTTGAGGGTAATCCTAAATGTTCCAGTTCCCGTTATTAATGGATCAATCGTTCCACTTAGCCCAACCGGAAGACCGTTTTCATCCATATCTGCATAATTATAGTTCACCACTGTTCCTTCCGCAGTTCCTGAATAAAATATCTGGTGTTCATCATCTTCTTCTTTGATCTCTTCCGTAATGTCTTCAACATCTGTAGGATTTGATTCATTTAAAAACTGAACGGACAGATTATAATCTTCAGATTCTTCTAATAGAATCTCATCTATCTCCGGAAGGTTTCCTCCAGGACCATCCGTATCCTTCCAAATCGCTACAACATCTGTACCTGCAGATGGACTAAAGGTTAGGATAACCGTAGTAATTAACTCTTCTTCATTTGGAGGATTAGGATTCTCTACATCATCATCTCCACAGGATGTGCCTAATACAGCCACTCCCATTAATAGTAAATATTTATAAATATTCATGGTTTAAAAATTATAATTAAGTCTTAAAATAAAATTTATACCCGGTTCATCTGCAAAGTACCTAAACCGGTTCATGTACTCCCTGTAGGAAGTATTTAATAGATTATTAACAGCAAAATTAATTCCCAATTCATGTTGACCTATAATTACCTCTGTTCCGGTTTCCGCACCAATTAAATGATACCCTTTTGGGGGCTCAGCGAAATCCGTATTGGAAGGATACTTAGTCTGTTCTCTTACGCTGGTTAATCCAATACCCAGGTAAGGAGCCTCAGTATTTTTTGCCGTTTTAAAATGATAGGTAAATTTATTTTCGATACGATCCGGAGGTATCCATATCAGATCTTCCTCATTGGTCAGGTCCCTCGCTCTTACGAGGGATCCTTTTACATTCCAATCCAGAGATTGCCCAAGTTTAATAATTGCACTCACATCAAACCCTGCGAAACGAGCATCTACCTGCTTATACTCAAACAATGGAAATGCTCCCCGTATAGTAAGTACGGTTTCCGGGTACTGGGGCTCAAGAAAAATGAAATCTCTGATATATTGATAGTAAGCAGTAAATTCAGCAGCAATTTTAGACTTGGAAAGATTAAAAGACAAACTTGTATTAAATGATTTCTCTGAATCAAGTGTTGGGTCCCCAATTTCGTAGGAGGCAACACCCTGATGTACTCCATCACTAAACAACTCATTGATATTTGGCGGTCTCCAGGCTGTCGAGAGGTTCAAACGTACATTTAAATCCCGATTCATCTGATAAATCCCTCCGATTACCGCAGTGAAGTTTGAGAACTCAAATTCATCACTCAACACCTGTCCATTTTCATTTCGGAAAGTCTCAATGAACTTATAGTCGTACCTAAATCCTACCTCAAGCTCATAGTTTTGTTTGATATAGTGTTCAATCAGGTAAAGTCCTCCGCTGTAACTCTTAAAATTAGGGATAAGCTGACGACCCTGGAAAACATTGGACTGTTGCTGGCCGGTAAAACCCACTGAACCAGTAAAAATCTCAAAAAGCCTATGATCAAAATGAACATCAAGGTTATGGGTATTCAGCGTAAAGTCTAGTTGAGGCTCTCCACTTCCACTTATACTTTGTCTTACTCGATCATACTCCTCTCTATGGTTGATCTGATACCCATAGGACAAGTGGAGTTGAGCTGCTTTATTGAATCGAAAAAAACTTTTAACACTCCAGAAATTATGATCCACCTTTTGAAATGGCCTAGCAATAGAATAGGAAAACTCTGCTGAATCAGCGTCAAATGGTTCACCTCTCTCGAGCGCATTTTCAAGATCAGTGAGGTTATTAACATGGGACGCAGCAAGAATACCCAGCTCCGTATTAAAGCTGGAATAAAACAATTCTGTTCCCCATTTTTTATTTTTGAATCCGACAGCTGCTGAAAAGTCTCTTTCTTCTACTCCTGTATTAGATAGGTAATAATCTGGAGCCTTTAAATTTCCCGCTTTTTTCAAGGTACCCTGTATTCTCCATCCAATCCCTTTCAGGTTTTTAAGTCCACCCTGTAGATTAGCTGAAAAAGTTCCTGATCTTCCATTGGAGGCTCCCACCGCATGAGCTGATCCCTCCATACCTGAATTTTCCGGCAATTGGGGTGTATTAATTAATACTACACCCGCAATTGCATCCGGACCGTATTGAACCCCGGCAGCACCTTTAATCACACTGATTTCTGTTGCCAAAAATGGATCAATCTCAGGAGCATGTTCAAAACCCCATTGTTGACCTTCATGCCTTAACCCATTCAGAAGCAGAAGCACCCGGTTAGAATGCATCCCATGAATTACAGGCTTGGCAATAGTAGAACCAGTTTGCAACATATTGACTCCAGCAATAGTGCTTAGAGTTTGCGCAAGACTTTGACCAGAGATCTTTTCCAGCTCTTTTCTATTAAGATTGATTACCGGTTGTGCATTTAGAATCTCCTCTTTATGTCCTTCAATCACTACATCATCCAGACTAATAGACTCCTGAGTTAGTAAAAATTTCAATTGGGTACTATGGCTAACCTCCACTTTTTGTACAAGAGAAACATAACCAATAAATCGAATTTCAAGCTCATAGGTCCCAGGACATAAGCTTTCCAATACAAATCGCCCACTTAAATCAGAGGAAACCCCTTGATTAAGATTTTTGATGTAGATAGTTGCCCCAGGCAGTTCTTCACCCGTCAAAGAATCCTTAACTACTCCAGCTAGGCTTAGGTGGCAGGGACTTTCCTGCCCATAACTATGAAAACTGAAAAAGAATAAAAAGACGAATAAGGAAACGTGGAATTGTCTCCAGTTCATTTTAATGAAAATAAGTTTAGATGAATTTTAGTGAATACTCAGGAAAAGGCTGGTGGTCCCCGAATGGTGAGATTTTCAACAAAATATAAAACATCAGAGTCTGAATGGCTTACCCTATACGTATTACTTCTAAACTCAATATCCAAAAATTCCAGATTGGAGCCAATGTATACTTTAGCAAGGGTAAATTCACACAAAAAACAAGGGACAATTTCATCATGAATGTGGATTTCATGATCGCATTCATTATGAACTCCAGCTTCTTCTTCCGAAGCCACACAATTCAAATGGCATTCATGGATTTCTGTTTCATGGGAATGAAAAAGAGTACCCGGATAGAAGGTTCCCATCCAAATAACTAATAATAGACCAGTTATTACTCTTTGTATTCCTTTGTTTTTCATGGACTTATATTCCAATTAAACAACGAAGTAGAATAAAAAATAATTTCAAAACAAGCATAGATTTCTCTTTTACCAAAATATAGCATAGAGAATTGCACAAGAGAGCATTACCGCAAATGCACCAATATTGAATTGTGGGCTGGTCTTGAACAGTTCCCGGCTCAATGGAATACCTTTTGAATCATGTTGACCCTTCCCTTCAATATGGCTAATAACTAAAATGAGGATAAGGGATAATATAGAAGTAATGAACATCTGTTGCATAAAAGGTATAGTCACGAAAAACGGAGCATCAATCCATCCATTTGGTTCCACTTTAAAATACAAGGCAATGGGTATAGAAAGTAATGCACCCCATATAGCGGCATTATTGGTAGCCTTTTTAAAGAACAGTCCTGCCAGAAAAACTGCCAAAATTCCGGGACTTACAATTCCAGTATACTCCTGAATAACTTGAAATACCTGTCCAACACTTCCGAGTTGAGGTGCAAGGACTACAGCAATTAATAAGGCAATTGCTGAAGTTATTCTGCCAACATTTACAGTTGTTTTATCATCCGCATTTTTATTGATGTATTGTCGATAAATATCCATCGTAAAAATAGTAGAGGTGGAATTTAACATGGAAGCCAATGAAGAAACAATCGCTGCTGCAAGAGCGGCAAGAACCAAACCTTTTATTCCTGTGGGAATAAAATTCTTTATTAACCAGGGTGTGGCATTATCGTTGACAATGGTTCCATCCTTGCCAAGAAAACTTGGATCAATAGTTCCCATCAGTTGACCGCTGTCGTCAATATTCATTACATAGGCGATCATACCCGGAATAACCACAATTAGGGGAATAATCAATTTCAGACCAGCTGCAAACACAATCCCTTTTTGGGCCTCTCCGAGGCTCTTTGCTGCCAATGTACGCTGAATAATATATTGGTTAAATCCCCAATAATAGAGATTGGCAACCCACATTCCGCCTATCAATACCGAAATACCCGGCAGATCCCACCAGGCATCCTTCCCATTGGGCGTAATAATTTCTCCTTTAGAAAGAATCATTGAAAACTTTTCAGGAACCACATCATATAAATGTTGCAGACCTGCAATTACTCCTCCATCAGGGGTAACATGCTGGAGCCCAATATAGGTCATCACCAATCCTCCAAATACAAGAAGTACTACTTGAATAACATCTGTCCAGGCTACTGCTGAGAGCCCACCATAAAGTGAATACGCCGCTGCAAATAATGCCAATCCAATGATGCTGGTCAGCATCATACTTCCGTCACCAGTTCCGACGATAGTATCTAACGCCTTTGCCCCCAAATATAAAACCGTGGTAAGATTGACAAAAACAAAAAGTGCAATCCAGAATACTGCAAGTATTGTCTTAAGATTGGTACTAAACCTCTTTTCGACAAATTCCGGAATAGTATAAAGCTTTTTTTCAATGAATATTGGCAAGAAAAATTTTCCTACCAGTAAAAGTGTGATGGCAGCCATCCACTCATAAGACGCAATTGCTAACCCTATCGCAAATCCTGAACCAGACATTCCAATAAATTGTTCCGCTGAGATATTGGCAGCAATAAGTGAAGCACCTATTGCCCACCAGGGTAGTGATTTACTAGCAAGAAAGTAATCTTCCGCATTTTTTTGATGGCCTTTTTTATCCCGGGAAACCCAAAGTCCAATACTGAGAATGGTGATCGCATACAATACGAAGATCACAATGTCAAGGGTAGAAAGCTGCATGAAATGTTAGTTTTGTAATGAAAAAGCGGATAAATATAAAACTAATATTGAAACAAGCAGCATGTTAATACTTGATTTTACGGATGATTGGCAAAATAAACTCTGGCTCTCTTAAGTACTTTTGGAGCAAGAATTAGGGTAGATATCATCGTAGGGATGGACATTAAAGCAAATGAACCTGATATCAAACTCTCTACCGAATCCAGAGAAGCCACTGCAGCTATGATGATCGTCAAAACAAATATTACTCTATAAATGGGCTTATATTTGGCTCCTGCCATAAAGGCAAAACACTTTTCCCCATAATAGGAAAAAGAAAACATGGTAGACATGGCAAAAACCAATACACAAACAACAAGTATTTCCTTACCTATGGAAGGCATTGCAGATTCAAATGCATTCACGGTCAAGGAGATCCCACTCTCTTCTCCAGACTGCCAAACTCCGGTAACCAATATTGCTAATGCGGTAAGCGTACAAACCAGCAACGTATCTATAGCAGGACCAAGCATAGCTACTAATCCCTCACGAATTGGTTCGTTTGTTTTAGCAGCACCATGTGCCATAGGCGCTGTACCAATTCCAGCTTCATTAGAAAAGGCAGCCCTTCTCGCACCAAGTATAATTAGGCCTCCTAATGCTCCACCAATCATGGAATCTCCATTGAAGAAAGAAGCGGAGAATGCATCAGTAACAATCAAAACAAAATAACGAGGGAGCAGCGTAATGTTTTCTAATAAAATATATCCCACACTGAAGAAATAAAGGATCACCATTGCAGGAACCAGTCTTGAGGTTACTTTGGCAATTCTATGGATCCCTCCAAAAATTACGATACCAACGACTACCGTAATGAAAAGTCCTGTAAATAAACGGCTTGAAAAAGACTCAGTTATTCCCAAGGAAGGAACCAGCAATGAATCATGCAATACTTCCGTCAATTGATTCGCTTGAAAAATAGGTAGGCAACCAAATAAACCCGCCACACAAAACAGGATAGCCAGCGGCTTCCATTTTTTTCCTAAACCTTCGGTAATTACATACATAGGACCGCCCTGAAGTACTCCCTGTGAGTCTTTTCCTCTATACATGACTGCAAGTGAGCAGGTAAAAAATTTAGTGGAAATCCCAATTATGGCTACGACCCACATCCAAAAAATGGCTCCTGGCCCACCAGTTGCAATAGCAATAGCCACACCACTAATGTTCCCCATACCCACTGTAGCTGCAAGGGCAGTGGATAGTGCTTCAAAATGATTGATCTGACCCGGGTCATTGGGGTCATCGTATTTGCCCATTAAGACTCTTACCGCATGAACAAAATATTTAAATGGAAGAAACCTGGAATAGAATAATAAATAGGAACCTCCACCCAGTAATAGAATTAATAGTGGGGGGCCCCAGATCCAGTTAGCGAAATCAATTATAGACTGCTCAATCCAGTACATAAAATTAGTTTTGATCCAGGATCTCCAATTGTGAGGCAAGTAAGGCAATACCTTCCTCAAAGGAATGAGGATCATACCCCAACCTATTACTTGACTTTTCCAGATTCAAACCTGTTCTCGGTGGACGTTTTGCTACCTGGGAAAAATTAGAAGAATCTGCTTTTGCGATATAAGTTTTATCCAGATTAAAATAATCCGCCACCATAATGGCCATATCATAGGGAGTAAGAAAATCTTTGCCTCCAATATTAAAGATACCTTCAATCTGCTGTGTAGCTAAGAGAAAGCATCCCATTGCTAGATCTTCAGCGAGCGTAGGCGTTCTCCATTGATCGGTAACCACTTGTATATTTTTCTTTTCTTCCAGACTTTTCTTTACCCATAAAATAATGTTTGAGCGACTCATTCCAGGGGTTATACCATATACCAGGATAGTGCGGGCAATTGAATACCGTATAGATGACTTAAGAATAATTTCCTCTGCTTTTAGCTTGGAATCTCCATAATAACTAATCGGATTAGGCTCTGCATCTTCAGTATATGGACCTTCTTCACCGTCAAAAATAAAATCTGTAGATAAATGAACCAGGTATATATTATTCTTTTCACAGGCTCTAACCAGATATTCAACCGCATGAATGTTTAGCTTCAGACAACCGTCTTTATTTGTTTCACATTCATCAACATTGGTCATCGCTGCTGTATGGATAATCACTTCCGGTTTATGCTTTTCCACTATATCCATTACTTGTTCCTCCCGCGTGATATCCAGAGAATCGTAGATGAATTCATCCTTAACTCCAAGTATTCGGCTTTCTCCCCTTGATGTGGCAATGACATCAATAGATTTCATTGGTGCCATTAACGTTACTAGCTTTTGACCAAGCAAACCATTGGCTCCAGTAATAAGAATTCTCATTATTTCTTGTTCTGTCCTGGGTAAATAAAATTGTACTCCTTCTGAATTTTCTTCCGCTTTTTCTTCTCCACGCTTACTGTGACGTATACATTTTCGACTGGTCTGTCTCTGCGGTCTACTTGAACCAATGCAATTGAATCAATAATATTTAATCCTTTTAACACGGTACCAAAAACAGTATAATTTTTGTCGAGGTGTGGACTCCCTCCAAGTTTTTCATAGGTTAAAATTTGCTCTTCTGAATATCCATATTCTTCAAATGGGCCAAATTCCTTTTCCAAAATAGGCTTTGAATTTTTGACCAAGTCCTGAAGACCTTTATAATCATGATTTTTCTGTAATTCGAGAATTTCAGCTTTTAGAGAGTCATTCCCATCCTGAGCTATTAATTTTTGGAAACGTTTACTGGATTCAGCTGCCTCATACCGATCGGTTAATTTCTGTAGATCTTCTTTGGTGGTTTTTTTTCCCCTTATGATATAAAACTGGGAGCCTCCGGATCTTTTTTCAGGATTTTCCTTGCGCGCTGCAGCAATGGCACCTTTGGTATGTACAAACATGGGATTAATCTCTGCAGGAATTGTATAGCCTGGACCACCATTCCCATCATTGTAAGGGTTTATATCCTTTGTATTGGGATCTCCGCCCTGAATCATGAAGTCTTTAATCACACGATGAAATGTAGTACTATCATAATACCCTTCATTCGCAAGTTTCAGAAAATTCTTCTTATGCTCTGGAGTCTGATCATACAATATGGCATGGATCTCTCCAAAGCGGGTATGAATGATTACCAAATCATCATATTTGGGCATTTTGTCTTTTAAAGCAGTCGACGCAAATCCCAATACGAGGATAAGAACAATGATTAGCCTGGATTTTATAAATATTTGTTGCCCCATTTTCTTTTTGAGTCTTTGGCAAATTCCTTGATCATCGAATCGTCTCCCTTTTTGCAGATTAACAGAACATCTTTACTATCCACTACCAAATAGTCTTCAAGGCCCTGAACTACTACTAGTTTTTCATCAAAGGCCCTAATAATCGAATTCTTTGTGTCGTAACTTTGAATATTTCCTTCAAGCACGTTTTGAGACTTATCTTTTTTTCTTAACTCATGAACTGAACTCCAGGAACCAAGATCAGACCATCCAAAATTACCCAGCACCACATAAACATTAGTGGCCTTTTCCATTATGCCATAGTCGATAGAGATATTTTTACACATAGAATAAGCATTCTTAATAAACGAATCTTCGTGTTTGGTGTAATAGCTATAATCACCCGATTCAAAAATTTCAGCCATTTCTGGAAGATAATTTTCAAAGGCCTTAACAATAGATTTTACATTCCAAATAAATATTCCTGAGTTCCAAACATACTCTCCGCTTTCCACAAATTTCTCTGCCAATTCAAGATTGGGCTTTTCAGTAAAGGTTTTTACTTTTTTAATCTCTCCTTTTGAACCGTGGAGGAATTGAATATATCCATATCCTGTTTCAGGCTTATGGGGTTTTATTCCTATAGTAATCAATTTTTCATCCGAACTTACCGCTTCCAATGAGGTCTCGATAACCTTGGTAAATTCCTCTTCTTTAAGAATTGCATGATCAGAAGGGGAAACGATAATATTGGCTTTTTCATCCTCCTTTTTAATTTTATAAGAAGCATAGGCAATACAAGGGGCCGTATTCCTTCCTACCGGCTCCGTCATAATCTGATGTTTTTCAAGATCCGGTAACTGCTTATGAATTATCTCACTGTAGGCTGAATTTGTAACAACATATATATTCTCTTTTGGGCAAACAGAAAGAAAACGATCATAGGTCATTTGCAAAAGAGACTTGCCAATTCCTAAAATATCAATAAACTGTTTGGGATGGCTACTTCTACTGGATGGCCATAAACGGCTACCAATTCCTCCTGCCATAATTACTACGTAGGTGTGTTTCTTCATTCTCTTTGTTAACTTAAACGAGCCCTTCTTTCAGTAAATCGTGTAGATGTACAAATCCAAGTACTTTGCCATCTCCAACTACAATTACCTGTGTAATATCAAATTCCTGCATTACTTTTAGTGCTTCCACCGCATAGTCCTCCCTTTGAACAACTTTTGGGTTTCTGGTCATCAGGTCTCTGGCTTTGATCTCGGAAAGATCGGCTTCTTTTTCAAGCATTCTCCTTAAATCTCCATCGGTAATTAAACCGATCAACTGATCCTTTTCATCCACCACAGCCGTTGCTCCTAATCTTTTACTGGATATTTCAACAATCAATTGCCTTAATGAGGTATCCTCCTTCACTTTTGGGACAGGGTTCGAGGGGTAGACATCATCTACTCTAAGGTACAGTCGCTTTCCTAGAGCTCCTCCAGGATGATACTTGGCGAAATCATCAGAGGTAAAGCCTCGAGCTTCAAGCAGAGATACTGCGAGTGCATCTCCTAATGCCATATGTGCCGTAGTACTTGTAGTAGGTGCCAAATTGTTGGGACATGCTTCATTATCAATGGTAGCATTCAGGATAAAATCTGCCTGCTCTGCAAGATAAGAGTCCATCCGGGAAACCAAGGCAATTAGTTTTGAACCTGTTCTCTTTAATAAGGGAACCAAAACCTTAATTTCCTCCGTATTTCCACTTTTGGATATACATATCACAATGTCTTCGGATTGAACCATGCCTAAATCGCCATGGATAGCATCCGCCGCATGCATAAAAATGGAGGGAGTTCCGGTAGAATTTAGTGTCGCCACAATTTTATTAGCAACATGTGCACTTTTGCCAATACCGGTAACAATTACCCTGCCTTTAGAGGATAAAATCTCAAGAACAGAATTCTCAAAATCCTCATCAATATACTCGGCGATTTTTTTAACTGCTTCTGCTTCATTATTAAGCACCCTTTTAGCAGTTTTTCTAATATTTTTCGTTAAATTCAACGTGCTCTAAATTTTTGCGGCCCGCGGTTAGGAATTGGTGCAAAGATACATATTTCGTATATTTTACAAGGTTTTAATACAAAAGATGTTAGAAGAGAACGTATTACAGTTAAAGGATAAATTAAAGGCAGTATTTGGCTTTAATCGTTTTAGAGGAAATCAGGAAAGAATTATAAACAACCTGATGGATAATCGTAATACCTTTGTCATAATGCCGACAGGGGCTGGCAAGTCCATGTGTTATCAATTGCCGGCGGTTATGAAAAGTGGGACAGCAATTGTGATTTCCCCACTAATTGCCTTGATGAAAAATCAGGTAGATCAACTCAATGCCTTTGAAGTAAATGCCCAATTTCTGAATTCTACCCTTACCAAAACAGAGATGAATCGGGTAAAAAGGGAAGTGTTGGAAGGTTCTGTAAAATTACTATATGTAGCCCCGGAATCACTTACCAAAGTAGAAAATATTGAATTCTTAAAGAAAGCCGAAATATCTTTTGCCGCTATTGATGAGGCACATTGTATTTCGGAATGGGGTCATGATTTCAGACCTGAGTATAGAAGAATCAAAACTATTCTTGCTCAATTAGGCTCTATGCCGGTTATCGCACTGACTGCTACAGCCACTCCAAAAGTGCAAATAGACATACAGAAAAATCTGCAGATGGAAAGTGCAGATATTTTCAAGTCCTCCTTCAACCGGGAAAATCTTTACTATGAAATCCGTCCTAAGGAGCAAACTAAAAAGCAACTCATCACTTTCATTAAAAAGCATCTTGGAAAGTCAGGAATTATCTACTGCCTAAGCCGTAAAAAAGTGGAAGAAATTGCAGAATTTCTGAAGGTAAATGACATTAAGGCCGCCCCTTATCACGCTGGTCTGGATGGAGCCATACGGATGAAAAACCAGGACGATTTTCTAAATGAAGAGGTTGATGTAATCGTTGCCACAATAGCTTTTGGAATGGGGATCGATAAACCAGATGTACGCTTTGTTATTCATTACGACACTCCTAAATCACTGGAAGGCTATTATCAGGAAACCGGAAGAGCAGGAAGAGACGGTTTGGAGGGTAATTGTATTATGTTTTACAGTTATGATGATATTATTAAGCTGGAAAAGTTTAATAAGGACAAGCCCGTTACTGAAAGGGAAAATGCCAAGCTCCTTCTTGAAGAAATGGCCTCTTACGCTGAATCTTCGGTATGCAGAAGAAGGCAGCTGCTGCATTACTTTGGAGAAGTATTTGATATGGATTGCGGATTTTGTGATAACTGCCTCCACCCAAAGGAAAAATATGAAGGAAAGGAGTTTGTTACCATTGCACTTAAATCTGTAGAGCAAACCGGGGAGCGCTTTGGTTATAAGCATCTCGTTAACGTGATCAAGGGCGCCAATAATGAATATATTCGTAGCTACAAGCACTTCGACATTGAGGTCTATGGTAGTGGCAAGGAGGGGTCAGACGTATTTTGGACTTCGGTAATTCGACAAACCATGCTTTATGAGTATCTTAAGAAGGATATTGAATCAGTA
>Ga0316204_10010558_pt1 | contig 11857 bp, 13 predicted proteins | sample 6monrhotite_MG_2_FD_205661 | JGI IMG/M metagenome (GOLD analysis project Ga0316204, IMG submission 205661) | Microbial mat bacterial communities from mineral coupon in-situ incubated in ocean water Damariscotta River, Maine, United States -... | ecosystem: Environmental > Aquatic > Marine >...
TATTGTGGCTGCCATACACTACTCCTTGGCCTGAGCCCTAGTTAGAACCTATGTTTAAGGTACGTAACAATAATTGCTTCGATGTATTAAAGACTTCTACATTATTTTGGTAGGTACGCGATGCGGAGATCATATTGGACATCTCCTCAACGGTACTGATACTCGGGGAATAAACTCGACCCTGAGCATCGGCAAGCGGATGATTAGGCTCATACCGAACCAGCGGTTCCGCCTCGCTTTCAATAATACCTTCAACCTTTACACCTCCGCCTGTTTGTGCGTTACCGACCTCATTCATCATGGCTGAAAAAACAGCATGACGAGCACGATACGTTTCTTCCGGTGAACCAGAGACACTGTCGGCATTCGCCATATTACTGGCGACAGTGTTAAGCCGAATCGTCTGCGCATTCATCGCAGAACCAGCAATATTAAACACATCAAATATAGCCATAACTATTCTCCTTTAAACGCGCTAATTAGCGATTTAGACTTGCCTTCAAAGAACTTCAGCGTGGCTTGATACTCCATGGCGTTGCGAGAAAAAGCCGCCTGTTCAATATGTGTTTCTACCGTATTTCCATCAAGCGATGCTTGCTGGGGTGTGCGAAACATCATAAAGTCGGAGGCAAGCGCAGCCCCCATAGAACCTTCCAAACCCATATGTTTCGCGTTGGTGGTTTTAATTGATTCCGCCCCTGTGCCCGCGTCCGTCGCACTTTTAAGTGCCGCACTAAAATCAATATCTCGCGCCTTAAAGCCGGGCGTATCAGCATTAGCGATATTGTTCGCTAACAACTGTGTTCGTTCAGCACGCAGACGTAATGCAGCTTCGTGAACACCAAACACATTATCCATACCGATCGCCATAATTCTGACTCCACTGTTCGTTATGAAGTAGATGTAGCAACACTAATGCCAACATTGAGAATACAAGATAATTTCAATCGGTTAGAGGAAGTTCGGCGTGGGAATTAACACTATACGGCAAGAGCTTGCCGCTATCACGGCAAGGCTTTTATTGCATAATAGTGGGGAGTTTAAAGCGAAGAATTAACGAGAAATATTTGAAGTAGGTGTCGCGACACGAGCGCCCGATGAGACCTTATCTTTTAACTTAAAAACAATCCCACCTTGATGCCGGACTGTTTCAAACTCATCCGAATAACTCGCTATCGTCTCAGTCGAACCTAGAAACATGTAGCCACCAGGATTTAATGTTTGTGCCAATTTTTTTAATATATCTCTCTTCAATTCAGCGGCAAAATAAATCAACACATTGCGACAAAAAACCACATCAAACTTACCCATTGTCGCGTAGGAATTCATCAGATTAAGTTCTTTGAATTGAATACGATTACGAATATTTTTATTAACCTCCCACTCATCACCCACTTGAGTAAAAAAACGTTGCTTACGCTCTGGCGATAGACCACGCGATAAAGCCAACGAGTCATACCGTGCCTCGCGGCTCGCCTTTAACATTGTTGGTGAAATATCGGTGCCTATAATTTTTATATTGTCAGGCAAACTTCCCGGCCTTTTTTGAAAATACTCTTGCGCAATCATGCTAATAGAGTGAGGCTCTTGACCGGAAGAACAAGCAGCAGACCAGATCCGCACTTGTGAAGCACGCTTAGCCGCCAACTCAGGTAAAATTAAATCATTTAACAATACGTATGGATGGTTATCACGAAACCAGAATGTTTCATTGGTCGTCATCGCATCAATTACACGCTCGCGCAGACCTGAGCGCGGTTCGCGCTTCATTCTCGCGATTAAATCGCCTACGGAAGCTGTTTCAAATTCCTTTAATAAACGACCTAGACGACTCGCTACAAGATAATGTTTATTATCTCCCAGAACGATCCCGCAGGCATCTTCTAGCAACTTGCGAAAAGCGTCATATTCTTGGCTTGAAATAGTTAAATTATTCACGCTCATCCTTGTTAGTTACCATCAACATTTAACCCTATCAGCAGGACACAATGCCCTTCACCTTCCAACACTCAGCCGTTTTTATTAACACGTAACTCAACAACTTCACGCACAACCTCCAAAACTTCAGAGGCTAACTCATCTGGCTTAAACTTTGGAATAAAACGGTTTGCACCTACTTTCTTAACCATCACTTCATTGAATGTACCGCTCAACGAGGTGTGCAATAACACAAAGAGATCACTTAATTCAGGGTCTCGACGAATTTCAATCGTTAAGGTATAACCATCCATCTCCGGCATTTCGACATCCGACAACACCATCGCCAGATTTTTTAAACGCTCGTCATCTGTTTTAACCCACTCTTTGAGTAGAGTCAGTGCCTCCTGGCCGTTATTGACCAAGGTGCTCTGCAAACCCAACTGATCCAGGGTACGTTTAATTTGATTACGCGCCACGCTAGAATCATCCGCAACCAGTACGTGAGCTTGGCTTACTAGCTCATCAACGGTATCAAGCACATCTTGAGACACTTCCGTTTGTGATTCATTTACCTCGGCTAATATTTTTTCTACATCTAATATTTCAACTAGTTCGTCATCGATGCTGGTCACCGCAGTCAAGTAGCTGTTTCGGCCTGAGCCCTTAGGTGGTGGCAAAATATCGGCCCAGTTCATATTGACGATGCGCTCAACTCCACCAACTAGGAAGCCCTGTACCGAACGATTATATTCAGCCACGATAAGAAAGGCATCCTTGATATCGCCCGCTGGAGGACCTCCAATGGCCATACTCATATCAATCACCGGCACCGTCTTTCCACGCATGGAGGCCACGCCTCTGATGACTGATTTTGAATGAGGAATTTGATTAAGAGGTGGACATTGAACCACCTCTTGGACTTTAAATACATTAATCCCAAAGCGCTGCTTTCGGCCAAGCCGAAACATAAGTAACTCCAAGCGGTTGTTGCCCGCTAGTTGAGTTCGCTGATCAACCGTATCCATGACACTTGCCATACCACTGCTTCCCCTATTCTTTAACCGACAACTCTACGCACTTCAGTGTATCGGCCTTCAAATAGAGTACTTGAGTAGGCAGGCAGGCATGTGTTTTGCTTGGTATTTAGTTAACGACAAATTGCTGACACCGCATCTATGATTTTTACCAAAAACATCGCGGCACTATTAATACTTTGCTCATGGCTTAGCACCAGCATTGCCGAGCCCCTACGCCAGTCACTTGAGCAAATACGCCAGGCTGCGCTCGCCTACGCAACCACCAACCTGCCTCAACTCAACGGCCAGCGCATCGAAATAGAAGTAGGCTATCTGGATCAACGTCTGCGCTTAGCTCCCTGTGATCAAGCCCTTGCAGCCAAGCGTTTAAGCGGTACTCGCCGAATTGGTAAAACAACAATCACCGTCCGCTGCAGCGGTCGTATTCAATGGGCAATTCACGTCCCCATCAATATAAAAGCTTTTGCTGCCACCGTGGTTGCAAATCAAACCCTGGGTCGACAGATACCCATTCGCCATGAGGCTCTGCGCATAGAAGAAAAAGATATTTCTACGCTACGGTCGGGCTATTTTTCTCGCATCGAAGATGTCATCAATCGCCTGCCTAAGAGAAATATCCACCTTGGTACCACCATCGCTCCACAGGATCTCGACACAAGCAAGGTCATTCGCAAAGGCCAAAAAGTCATTATCATCTCTCAAGGCGGAGGAATCGCTGTCCGCATGCAGGGTAAAGCACTCGATAATGCTGCGCTTGGGGACATGGTGACGGTTCAAAATTTATCGTCGAAACGAAATATTGATGCGATTGTAATTGAAGCAGGTGTGGTCAAAGTCCCAATGTAATACAAATTGTCCTTAAAGTTATACAGGTCTTGTCCGTTATTTTTAATTAAGATTTTGAGCACGAAAGGTCGCCATGTTCATCGAAATCCATAATCAAACCAGATCATCAAACACACACGCTATCATCCGATATCTGATGCCTTATTCACACATTAATGCTTCTCAGACTTCTGACATATCGCTTCGCTGTATACATTAAGAGGATAATCTTGTGCCTATTTCAACGTCATCAAAAAACACAAAATTGACGCACCTCGACGCATATCAACTCGATATGAATACACAAAAAATTCACACAATCCAACGGGCATTAAGCAATGAGAGCTACAGTCCTAACTTTCAAAGTTTGGCGGAAAAACTCATCGGTTTTGAGTTTGCTCTTAATAACGCTCGTGCCTAACACCATCAACAGAGGAAGGCATCATGAGTATAAAAGAGCATATTCAGAAAATAGATACACTTATCCAGGCACAATCCACCCAGCTCAACACCTTGATTGAGCTGCTAGCTGAAGAAAATATCGCCTTGGTAAACCGAGATGCCGATCAACTCCAATCGCTAAATACTCAAAAAACAGACTTAACTCAACAGCTCGAAGCCTTAACTCAACAACAAAATGCTCTGTTAAAGAAACTAGGCCTTGACCCCACACAAGAAGGCTTACAGAGCTTTGTCAACAAACTAAGTGGCCCTATCCTCCAACGTGTCAGTCAACATCATCAAGCATTAAGCCAAGCCCTTGAGCAATGCCAACAGCAAAACAACATTAATGGGCAAATTATTGCTGCCAATCGACAATCGATAGAAACGGCGCTATCTGTATTGCACGGTCAAACCCCAGGTAATAAATTAACCTATGGGCCTTCAGGAGAAACTCACAATACTGAGCAAGGAAACTCACTGGCCAAAGCCTAATTCGCGCTATAAACTACTCAAACACCCGAGACCGACTCAATGCAAACGCCATCATTGAAAACAAAAGCTAACGCATGGAAAAATTAACTGACCGCATACGCATATTTGGCTTAATAAACCGCCTATTGAAAGAAAAAGCACTGCTGGGCGTTTTCATCAAGGGTGGCGAGCAGCAATACAACAGCATGCTTCTCGACGCATCACTCGACGGAAATTATGTTGTCTTCGATGAACTAAAACCTAACGCCGGTCATGAACTACTTAGTCATAAACGTATTTGTCGCATATCGGGACAATCCCAAGGCATTAGCCTTGAGTTTGAAGCCCAAATAAAAAAAATAGGCAACCGAGATAATATCGCATTCTACGTTGCCAGCCTGCCTAGCATCGCAAACTACCAACAACGCCGCGCTAGCGTGCGAGTACAGTTAAGCGCCGCAACACCACTGAGCGTAAAATTAAGAATGAAAAACGGTAACATCGAGCTTCGAGGAGAACTAAGAGATATCTCCGCAGGCGGTTTAAGCATTCGCTTTCACGATGAACTCAGCAACGATATTAACCCTGGCGACGAGATCGAATGCACTTTCTCTTCACCAGAAAATCAACAAGACCAATTTGTTATTGATGCTCAAGTTAAACTCATAAAGCGTAAAGCAGAACCGTCTGAGCCGGCCTTTTTAGGATGCCAATTTATCGACATACTAAAACCTCAACAACGTCAGATTGAAAAAATGATTATGCGGCTACAGCGTGAAGCACAAAAACGCCGCAGCGATATAGATTAACTCCCAAAGAAATAAACACTTAAATTTACGAAAAAATTTCGTTACAATGCCCAAAATCCGCTCGTAGCTCAGCTGGATAGAGCAGCCCCCTCCTAAGGGGCAGGTCGGTGGTTCGAATCCACTCGAGCGGACCATTCTTATATGATAAAAGCATCGTAATAACTCCCCTCCGTCATCCAAGCCAATGACGGCACCAAATACTAATTAATTATTAACTTATAAATAATAATTCATTTATCTTATATAAAAACCGCGTTAAGGTAAGCCGCAATAGCCCCCAATAAATAAGAAGATGGTGTTATGACTACCAGCAATTTAGCTCCAACACCGACACAAACGTCGACATCAAGCCAACACATCGCCAATAACGCACCAGGCATGTATCTCTACGATCAGTACGATCAGACCATCGTCGATGAGCGCGTTGCCCAATTCAGAGACCAAACTCAGCGCTTTTTGGCTGGCACGCTGGGCGAAGATGAATATTTGGCGCTACGACTCATGAACGGTGTTTACGTCCAGCGTCATGCGCCGATGTTACGCGTTGCGATACCGTACGGCTTAATGTCTGCTAACCAAGTGCGCGCCCTCGGTCATATCGCCCGCACCTATGACAAAGACTACGGCCATTTCACGACTCGCCAAAACATTCAATTTAACTGGCCTAAAATCGAAGATTTACCCGATATTTTAGAGCATCTTGCCTCGGTCCAAATGCACGCTATTCAAAGTAGCGGTAATTGTATTCGCAACACCACATCAGACCCTTTAGCGGGTGTTGCTGCTGACGAATTAGAAGATCCGCGCCCCTACTGTGAAATCATACGTCAATGGTCTAGCCTGCATCCTGAATTTGCTTATTTGCCGCGAAAATTCAAAATCGCTGTTACGGGAGCAAGTCATGACCGTGCGGCGACCATGGTACATGACATTGGCCTACGCCTAATCAAGAATGACGCCGGCGAAATCGGCTTTGAGGTTAAAGTCGGAGGCGGCTTAGGCCGTACCCCTATCCTTGCCAAAACCATTCGCCCATTTTTAGAAAAGCAGCACCTACTCTCTTATTTAGAAGCCGTCCTGCGGGTCTACAACCTCAAAGGTCGGCGTGACAACAAATATAAAGCTCGCATTAAAATTCTTGTTAACGCGATGGGGGTTGAAGAGTTTCGTGCATTAGTTGAAGAAGAATGGGGCAAAATCAAAGACGACCTCTATTTAGACGATGCCGAAATAAATCGTGTTAAGGCATTCTTTCGCCCGTTAGATTATGAAACGCTAGAAACCCCGTCCCAACTCGCACAACAACTTGAGCAAAACGTCGATTTCAAGCGTTGGGCCACTTACAATACTAGCGCCCATAAAGTCAGTGGCTACCGCTCTGTATTTATTTCGCTCAAACCTACAGGCATCGCACCTGGGGATATCTCTGGTACTCAGCTCGACCTCGTTGCTGGGCTAGCAGATGACTACAGTTTTGGTTTAATTCGCAGCACGCATGACCAGAATTTGATATTGGCCGATGTCAAAGAATCCGATCTATTTAGTTTGTGGCAAGCACTTCACAGGGCCAACTTAGCCACCGCTAACATTGGCACCATCGCTGACATGATCTGCTGTCCAGGCTTAGATTTTTGCAATCTAGCCAATGCCAGCTCTATTGACGTTGCACAAGACATTCAGCAGCGCTTCGAAAATTTAGATTATCTCTACGACATCGGTGAACTTCACCTCAAAATGTCTGGTTGTATGAATGGTTGTGGTCATCATGATATCGGCCACATAGGTATTTTGGGCGTCGATAAGCGTGGCAAGGAATGGTATCAAATCACGCTAGGTGGTTATGCCGAAACAGAATCGCAATTAGGTAAACGCCTCGGGCGCGCCATTGCTAAAGCAGATATTACGGATGCCATTGAAAATATCATCACCGTCTACCTCGAGCAACGACACGACAGTGAACGTTTTGTCGACACAGTCGAGCGTGTAGGTATTGAGCCCTTTAAGGAGCGAGTATATGCAACTAATTAAAGACCGTAGCCTAATGACTCAGGATAGTTGGTCCATAATCAGCGACGATCAACTTCCAACTCAGCTTCCCAGGGAAGACATCATCGTCAGCGGCGCGTATTGGAAAGCGCATCACAGTGTTATAAGTCAAAATGCTCAACGCCTAGGCTTAGCCTTAAGCGGAGCAGATGAGCTAGACGATTACGCAGCTGATCTGGATGCATTTTCTTTAATCGCACTCGACTTCCCCGTCTTTCGAGACGGACGCGCTTATTCAATGGCTAGACGCCTGCGTGCGCATCACAACTATATGGGAGAGATCCGTGCGACAGGCAATGTCTTACGGGACCAAATGGGTTATATGGAACGAGTAGGATTTAATTCATTCGAGCTAGGTGATGACCAAAATGCGCAAGAAGCATTAAAATCATTTAAAGAAATCAGCATTCTATACCAAGCGTCTAGCGACCAAACTCAACCCCTTTATCGCCATCAGACCCGTTAACGCATGATTTAGCAGCATAAAAAAAGGGCGGTCATAATAGACCACCCTTTTATCCGTATTCAACACTGTGCCCCCGCTTCACAATTCCATCTAGGGCCATCTTCCTTGCCGTGCCTCCATGCACACCATCCGTGGCTTTCTCGTCTTAAGTAATAGTCCCTATTTCCCTATTTCGCAACCCTGCGATGTAAATTAATTCCATAAAATCCATAATCTACCTAGGCTTGAATTACATAACGACAACACAGATAAAATATTTAGCAAGTGTGACATATGTTCACATTCTACTCTACAATTCCAGCCTAACGCTGATCTTGCAATACTTCCAATAAACGATCTGCTGGCACATAACCAGGAACAATCGTACCATTCGACAACACAATCGCTGGCGTACCATTCACATTCAACTGACGAGCAACACTGAGGTGATCAACAATAGGCGTTTTGCAATTTTTATCTGGCAAACTCTCGCCAGCCTTGGCTCTAGTTAACGCATCATTTCGATCATCACTACACCAAACATTCTCGGCTTTTTTATACGAACGCGACCCTACTCCAGCATTAGGATGAAACATATAACGAATAGCAATACCGAGCTTGTTATAGTCGTCCAATTCTCGATGCAACTTTCGACAATAGCCGCAATCAACATCGGTAAAAACAGTAATTGTATATTTTGGATTTTCTGGCGCATAAACAATCATATTCGCCTCATCCACGCTCGCAACCAGATCCTTACGGCCTGTCGCACGAATTTCTTCCGTTAAATTCACACCTTTTTCTAGATCCATTACATCACCCTGGATCAAAAAACGCCCATCACTTGAGATATAAACCACATCAGCACCCACAATGACCTCATACAACCCAGGCACTTGAGCCGGACGAATGCTATCGGTTTTTACAGTAGGGGCGATGCGCTTTAAGGCCTCCAACACTTTCGCTTCTACAGCCTCATCAGCCACAGCACCAAAGGCAGAAAAATAAGCTATCAAACACAAAGAAATAAATTTTTTCATAACACAACCAAGTTATCTAGAGATCGATTATCAGAGCGCATGGTAGCAAGACATAAGGCCCTAGTCTAAATTTGATAGACAAACACCAACGAAGTTCCGACCATCCCCACCTAACCCCGTGGGTGATGCTGTGCATGCAATGTTTTTAATCGCTCTTGGGCGACATGCGTATAAATTTGTGTAGTCGACAAATCGCTGTGCCCTAACAGCATTTGCAGGACCCGCAAATCGGCCCCATGATTCAACAAATGCGTTGCAAAGGCATGGCGCAAAGTGTGAGGAGACAGCGACTTGCTAATCCCCGCCTGAATAGCGTAACGCTTAATCAGATGCCAAAATGCCTGGCGGGTCATAGCATCACCTCGACGCGTCACAAACAAGGCATCGACTTTACGCGCAGCTAGGATCTCAGGTCGACCATCAACCAAATAAGCCTCCAACCAAGACAAACACTCTTCACCCATAGGCACCAGACGCTCCTTATCACCTTTACCCGTAATCCTCACCAAGCCTTGGTTCAAACCAATTTGAGACAATTGTAGCGACACCAACTCCGTAACCCTTAAGCCGCAAGCATATAATATCTCCAGCATCGCTCGGTCTCTCAAACCTAGCGCGTCATCAACATCGGGCATTATCAAAAGCCGTTCGACATCATCTTCAGTCAATGATTTAGGTAATGATCTCCCCAGCTTTGGCGTGGCAATATCGTCACTCGGATCAACGCTAATACTACGATTTAGCACCAGATACTGATAAAAACGACGTAAGCTCGAGAGCAATCTTGCCATAGAGCGAGGCTGCGCACCCTTTTCGATTCGATACGACAAGTAGGCCAATAAATCTGCCCGAGAAGCATTGATTAAAAAACCGCCTTTGCTCTGACGATAAAAAGACAGCCCTCGAAGGTCTGTACCATAAGCACTCAAAGTATGTTTACTTGCACCACTTTCCATCCAAAGCGCGTCAAGAAACGTTTCAATTTGCAGCGCATCTTCTGGCTGGATTGCCTTGGCCGTTCTTCGTCCATCCTCAGCCACAAATGACACCCTCATGAGCCAACAGCCAGCGCTTTATATCAACGCTATGGCCAACACTCTGGCCGATAAAACCGCCAACACCACTTTTAGCAACCACACGATGACAGGGAATTAATATCGGAAATGGATTCGTCGCACAAGCTCGTCCAACCGCCCTAGCACTGCTGCCAAGCAGGGAGGCCACCTGGCCATAAGTTTGAACCTGACCACAAGGAATCGTCGACAAATGCATCAAGACTTTCGCCTGATGCATTGAAAGATCGGACAATGACACGGGGAAGACGGGCAACTGAGTAGCATCGAGGAAATAGTTTGCCAACGCTTGCTCCAAAGCAGCCACATCACCGCCCAACTTAGCGACATTCATCGGCTGTCCCTCTGAACAAAAATTCAAACGAACCAACTGTCCTTGATGCCAAGTACTCACTAAAGAAACAGAGGCCATTGGTGTTGGAAAAGCAATCTCGCCAGTGCGCATAAGAATGAGGCTAAGGGGCTGGTTTTTTAATAAAGTTTAACTGCTTTAGCTCGTGCCTGAGTGACTGTCTTACCTGCGCGTCAAATTCGTTATCAATCAAATCTCTATACAATTGTCCTGCATCACGACTAAAGCCTGCCCGCGCTAAAGCCATTGCTGCCCGATGACGAACCTGAACACCCCAAGCTGAAGTCGCGCCAGCCAAAACAGAAGCCTTTAAATATAATTGTGCGGACACTTCATAGTCTTGCTGACCAAACCGAATATCCGCCATCCAAGCTAACACTTGACGCCTTAGATCAACTGATTCAAGTTGCGGCAATAAAGCATCCAATACCGCATAGCCTAGCATTGGCTGACCCAGCCCCTGCAGCTCATAATAAACAGCAAGATAAGCCTCCAACTGAAGGCCGCTAAAGTGCAGCCCTGATTTCGTCAAATTTTCTAATAATTTAGCCCCATACTCAGGCGTCCCGCCCAGGACCTGGACCCTAGCACGGCGCAACTGCCAATCAACCAAACTACTGGCGTCCGCAGGTCGAGGTAAGCCATTCATCAGGCCCACTGCTAGCGTCTGGCGACCAACATTTAAGGCCTGATCTAACAAACGATAGCGGACACTCTCTGGCGCCGAAAGACCCCCTTCAAACTTGCCTGCACTCAGATATAGTGCCTCAAGAATTTGAAAAGCACCCTCATCTTTACTGATGTTTTCACCCAGCGCCTCATGCGCTCGGCGAGAGAGCTCGGTATCCGTATTCAACACCAGCCAAGCAAGCAAAGCACGCGATTGCAACGACTCGACGACTGACAACTCCCGAGCAAGCGTAAACCAGGGCTCGTAACTCCCTACCAATAATTGATTTTGATTGGCAACCCACTGACCGTAATCACTATAAGCCGCCCACAAAGCATTACCCAACTCCTGAGAGTCGGCGTCACGCACTAGGTCGCGATCAAACAGATACTCCAACAACTCGACCCGCTCAGGCACCGGCGCGTTTAACAACAATGCTGACTCAAAAAGCGTAGAGAAAAACAGTTGCCTAACTTCCACATCAACATTTGAATCAGCCAACCACAAGGCCAAGTCATTCAATGCAGGCAAGGTCTGGTCTTCTGCCGCCACTCTTGCTTTTGCAATAAAACTAAGCAAGTGTGACTCTGAGTCATTACTTCTAGCTAATAAGTTGAGCGCTTGCTGCGGTTCTTTTTCGGCTAAAAGCAACTTGGCCGCTATCGTCAACCACCCCGGTAAGTTCAATTGATCGGGATAATCTAACTCGAAGCGAAGAACCGCCG
>Ga0316204_10010559_pt1 | contig 11857 bp, 10 predicted proteins | sample 6monrhotite_MG_2_FD_205661 | JGI IMG/M metagenome (GOLD analysis project Ga0316204, IMG submission 205661) | Microbial mat bacterial communities from mineral coupon in-situ incubated in ocean water Damariscotta River, Maine, United States -... | ecosystem: Environmental > Aquatic > Marine >...
GGTGTTCACCGCGAAGACTGTCCAGTGTATGCTGAGATCGCCCAACTTAATCCACCGTGGATGAGCGCGCCTAAATCAATTTACAGCGACACATAAAATATAAAAGAGGGAGGCCTTTAACCATTCGTTAAATGCCCTCGCAGATACTGTGGATCTTATTATTACCCCCACAGAAGTGGATCATAAAAATGAAAAACCTGTTTTACCTGACTGCCCTCTGCTCATTCCCTGTACTTCTGGCTGTTCAACCGTTTCATCTGTTTTAAAAAATTCAACTTCCCAGCCGTGGCATGCGTGCTGGCGCAACAGGCACTCTGCGTGATTTCTGCTGTCTTTATTTGCGCTCTGCGCGGTCGCAGCGATAGACATTCCCGCCGGTATTTCATAAGTTCCCATGTCGATTACGACTTAAGCTCCCCTGTCGATTACGACATGGGTCCCGCTGTCGGTTCCCGACGCACCGTTAACTAAAATTCAGTACAAGGTCTACCATGCGCCTGACGCGATATTTTATGCCGACCCTCAAGGAAACGCCTGCCGAAGCCCAGGTCATGTCCCACCGCCTGATGCTGCGCGCCGGTATGATCCGTCAAGCCAGCGCCGGTATCTATTCGTGGCTGCCTTTGGGTTTTAAGGTGCTTGAGAATATCGACCGGATTGTCCGCGAAGAACAGGACGCCATGGGCTGCCAGCAGGTCCTGATGCCGACCATTCAGTCTGCGGACTTGTGGCGAACCAGCGGGCGTTACGACGATTACGGACCTGAAATGCTGCGCATTAAAGATCGCCATGATCGCGACATGCTGTTTGGCCCTACCAACGAGGAACAGATCACCGAAATTTTTGCCGGGTCTACCAAAAGTTATCGTGACCTGCCTCAGTTGCTGTATCACATCCAGTGGAAATTCAGAGACGAGGTCCGGCCACGGTTCGGTATTATGCGAGGCCGTGAATTCCTGATGAAAGACGCCTATTCCTTCGACATCTCGAAAGAAGAAGCGCGGCGGTCCTACAATAAATTTTTTGTTTCCTACCTACGCACCTATGAGCGTTTGGGACTTAAAGCCATTCCCATGGCCGCCGACACCGGCCCCATCGGCGGCGACATGAGCCACGAATTCCTGATTGTTGCCGACACCGGCGAAAGTGAAATTGCCTGTCATAAAGACTTTATGGACATGAGCCTGGCCAGCACCGAAATCGATTTTGATGGTGACCTTCAGCCGATTGTCGACAGCTTCACGGCAAAATACGCCGCTACTGACGAAATGCGCGACGAGACGGCTGAAGCAGCGCTTGGTGACAGTCTTGTCGTCGCCCGCGGCATTGAAGTCGGTCACATTTTCAATTTTGGCACCAAATATTCCGAACCTCTCGGCGCCAAAGTCACTGGTCCGGGCGGAGAAGAGATCACGGTTGAGATGGGCTCCTACGGAATCGGTGTATCACGCCTGGTCGCCGCCATCATTGAAGCCTCTCATGACGAGAATGGAATCATCTGGCCGGATTCAGTAACACCATTTCAGGTTGGACTGATTAACCTGAAAGCCGGTGATGCCGATTGCGACAAGGCCAGCGATGACACATATAAGACACTCAAAGATAAAGGCATCGACGTATTGTATGATGATCGCGAGATCCGCGCCGGGGGCAAGTTTGCCGACATGGATTTGATCGGACTACCCTGGCAACTGGTCATCGGACCGCGGGGCCTGAAAAATGGTGTGGTGGAGTTGAAAAACCGTAAAAGCGGCGAACGCGAAGAACTGAGCCTGGACTCGGCACTTTCCAAATTGACGGCCTGATCCGGTCAAAACCAAAAAGGACTCAATCAACTTTGTTTTCGCGATTTGAATGGATGATGGCGTTTCGTTACCTGCGCGCACGCCGCCAGGAAGGGTTCATTTCTGTCATCGCCTGGTTTTCCCTGTTGGGAATTGCTCTGGGTGTGGCAACACTGATCATTGTCATGTCGGTGATGAACGGTTTTCGCCAGGAACTGCTGACCCGGATTCTCGGTCTGAACGGACACATGAGCGTTTACGGGGTTGCGGGTCGAATGGAAAACTACGACCCGTTGGCCGCCCAATTGAAAAAACTTCCGGGGGTCATTTCTGTGTCCCCGATGATTGAAGGACAGGTCATGGTGACGGCGAGGAACGTCGCCCAGGGTGCCGTCGTTCGTGCTCTCAATCCTGATGATCTGCGGGGTCGCGATATTATCGCATCGAACCTGCAAAGCGGCTCGCTTGAAAAATTTGGCGGCAAGGATGGGTTGGTGATCGGCGACAGGCTGGCACGCAAGATGGGGGTGACCATCGGTGACAAGATTACACTGATTTCACCAAAAGGGTCAGTAACGGCCTTCGGAACCGTGCCGAGACTGAAGGCCTACACGATTGCCGCGACTTTCCAGATCGGCATGTACGAATATGATTCCAATTTCATTTTCATGCCCATGGAAGCCGCCCAAATTTATTTCAAGTTACCTAAGGCCGTTACCAATCTTGAGCTTTTCATCAAAAACCCGGATAACGCGCCGGGCATGGTGCGCGCCGTATCAAGAACCGCTGGCCCGACATTTCGGGTACATGACTGGCAACGTGCCAATGCCAGCTTCTTCAACGCCATTCAGGTCGAGCGCAACGTCATGTTCCTGATTCTGACCCTGATCATCGTTGTCGCCGCCTTCAACATCATTTCGTCTATGATCATGTTGGTCAAAGACAAGGGGAGTGACATCGCCATTTTACGAACCATGGGGGCAACCCGCGGTTCAATCATGCGTATCTTCTTCATCGCCGGAGCCAGCGTCGGCACTATTGGAACCATGGTAGGGTTCGGGTTGGGTCTGTCTTTCGCCCAGAATATCGAATCAATCCGCCAGTGGATTCAAGGCCTGACAGGCAGCGAACTGTTCGCCGCCGAAATCTATTTCCTCTCTCAGCTTCCGGCAATTGTTGATTTTGGTGAGGTCGTCACGGTCGTTACAATGGGATTGGTGTTATCATTCCTCGCCACTGTGTATCCGGCCTGGCGAGCGGCCCGACTGGACCCGGCAGAGGCGCTTCGATATGAATGATGCAGCCATCGTATCGGACACCACTGTGGTGTCTGTCGACTCTAAACCCGTTCTGGCCTTGATGGGGATCACCCGGACGTTCCATCAGGGGCGTGAAAATCTTGAGATATTGAAGTCGGCTGACCTGGAGATCCGCCCCGGTGAAATCGTCGGCCTGGTAGGCCCATCAGGGGCCGGAAAATCGACCTTGTTGCATATTGCCGGATTACTGGAACCCGCCGACGATGGCGAGATTTACATTGCCGGTGAGCACTGCTCCAAAATGAACGACGATCAGCGAACCCGAGTTCGACGCCACACATTGGGTTTCGTCTACCAATACCATCATCTTCTGCCAGAATTTTCAGCCCTGGAGAATGTCACCATTCCCCAAATCATCTCGGGCACAGACCGAAAAGAAGCGCGGATGCGGGCCAAGGAGATACTGAACTGGATGGGACTGGAAGCCCGCGAAACCCATCGACCGGCCCGCCTGTCCGGTGGCGAACAGCAGCGCGTAGCCATCGCCCGCGCCATTGCCGCCTCACCGAAACTTCTGCTGGCCGATGAACCAACGGGAAATCTTGATCCCCACACGGCGGACGACGTCTTTGATGTGCTGCTGAAACTCGCCAGAGGTGCCAACCTGGCGGCCCTGATCGCCACCCATAACCCGGCCCTGGCGGCAAAAATGGACCGCGTGGTCAAGCTGGAAGACGGTCACCTTATTCCCGTCTGAAGAATAGATGGTGTCTGGCCTGGAGCGGCAGAGTTTCAGAATTCAGAACATTTGTCACCGGAGTCGATCGATGTATTGGAGCACGACCTCACAGACCTCGGTTTTCAAGGCACTTGTACCTGCCGCTCGCCGTTTTATCCCGCTAATACTGATGATCGGACTTTTTGCTTGTGAACCTGCCTCCAAGGACACCGGTGTCTATACACTCATAAGCAAACAACCTTATAGCGTTTTTCTCACCCGACTAAAGTCGGCTATCGTCGACAACGGCTTCCAAATTTCCGAAGGTGCTTGCGGGAAATGCAGTATCAAAACCATTGAGGTTCCTGAAAAAAATACCGAAATCATATCGGTTTATCGGCCAGAGCTATCTCTGCGCATGTTGCAGGCCGGCGCAGCCGCGGGCGGGGATATACCCCTACGGTTTTATGTGACCAGACTCGAAAATGGGACGGCCCGACTGACTTATCATCAGCCCAGTCAGGCTCTGGCAGTGTTCAATGCACCGGATCTGACACCAATAGCAGACGAACTGGACAAGGTTTTTGAAAAAATCTCAAATTCCCTGGACTAATGATCGGCCGCTTCCAAACTGATCGGTTGACCATGGGGCGTATTCAGGTAGGCCTGACGCCAACGCTCCTGACGCGCGTCGATCTCCGGCGAGCGTGATAGGTTCTTTTCCGTGACCAGTCGCTCAAGCGCGCGCAACCAGTGCTGATAGTAAGTATTCCCCAGATCGGGATCACCGTCCACCTGTGCCGCCTTGATCTCCATGCTTAAGGTATCCGCCCATTCAGCCCAGGTGAACTGGCCTTGTTCATACAATGCAATCACCAGGCCAAAAGCCTGCGCCTCCCAGGGCTCTTTGAACACCGGGCCGTCTTCATCATGGGGCTGAAAGGGAAGGGGCGTTATCTCGGCCATAACGCCACCGGGTCCAGATGTGGCTCCCACAAATCAACAAAGACACCCTCGGTCTCCGGCGCGCCATTACCCCATAGTTCGTCTGCCGTGAACCACACGGAATAAAGGTGGGCACCATCATCGAGGCCATGGGCGGATTTGTCCGGAAATACGTGAAAGCCGTGATACGCAGAAACCATACCCTGATGACCGCGGGTATATCGCGGTGCCCGGGTATGTCCCGTCGGGTGAATGTTGACCACCCTGACAGGTACACCGGGGCCGTATACGGGTTCGGACTTTGGCGGCCTGACGGAAGGACCACCTTTTTCCAATATCTTTGGCACATCACTGGGGCCAGGAATTGTCAGTCCGGTCTTCGTCTTGGCATTGGTATCGGCTTTGCCAGACGCCAGTTCATCCGCAGTAACCAAATTGTTTTCAACCAGCAGCTTTTCCAGCCCGGCCAGCCATGTCTCATAATACGAATGTTTGAGATAATCCGCCGGATTCTGGCGTTCGCGGGCATGGCGGGACGTGTCGATATTCCATTGGCCAAGCATGCCGCTTGCCAGCGTCATGGCAAATACCCGTTTCTCCCAGTCGCCGTGAAACCATGGCTCTTCGTTTTCCGGCTCCGGATTTATCGGGCCAAGCCCGTGCATACCGCCAAGATCATGGGCGCCGTTCATGAGGTTGTCTCCGCGTCATCCGCAGATTTGGCGAACTCGACACCGATCATGGAGTTGCGGGTTACCAGTCCCTGCAGGTCTTCTTCACTCCAATCTTCCGTGCCTTCCGGGCGGGCGGGGATCACCAAGTAGCGCATTTCTGAAGTCGAATCCCAAACCCGAACCTCAACATCATCATCAAGTTCGGTGCCAAATTCTGCCAGAACGCCACGTGGATCACTAACCGCGCGGGAGCGATAAGGGGCGGATTTATACCATACCGGGGGCAAGCCGAGGACTGTCCACGGGTAACACGAACAGAGCGTACAGACGACAAGATTGTGAACTTTGTCAGAATTTTCAACGGCCACAAGGTGTTCACCCTGACGCCCCAGATAGCCAAGCCCTTCGACGGCGGCAGTGGCGTCCGCCATCAACAATTCGCGGTATTCAGGGTCTGTCCAGGCTTTGGCGACAACTTCTGCGCCGTTGCGCGGCCCGACTTTGTGCTCATAGGTATCGATGATCACATCGAGGGCAGCGGGGTCAACCAGACCTTTCTCAACCAACAGACTTTCAAGCGCCTTGACGCGCAGGGCGAGTTCGGGTGGGGGGTCGGTATGGTCGTGTCCATCATGGGGCATGCGAGGGTTTCCTGTCTTCAATTTTTCAGCCGAAGGATTGCATAGCGCGTTTATGTCTACAAGGTGCATTTAAGATCAGAACAATTATCCACCAACACCCGAAAATCTTGTGGATAACTTGCATCTTTGCCACAAGGTCTGGTGACAATCAGACAACAATGTGAAATCCTGCTGCCATCATGTCACATGCAGATTTTGTCCATCTCCGCGTTCATTCCGCCTACTCCCTGTCGGAGGGGGCGATTCCCATCAAGTCACTAATACCGTTGTGCGTTGAAAACGCCATGCCTGCGGTTGCCGTCACTGATACCAACAACCTGTTCGGGGCGCTGGAGTTTTCAGGCACGGCGAGAAAAGCCGGTGTGCAGCCGATCATTGGTATTCAGCTGGCGATTGAGTATTCAGCCCACAGCAGTGAAGGCAAAGATAACGGGTTTGCCGGGGCCAACGGAGGCGGCCAATCCCACACCATGGCGCCGATGATTTTTTTAGCCCGCAATGAACAGGGGTATCTTAATCTTCTGAAACTTCTCGCTCATGCCTACCTCAAATCCGAAGATGCTCACGATCCCCGCATCCCGATTGACGTGCTGACAGAACACACTGATGGCATCATCGCCCTGACAGGGGGCCCCGGCGGGCCGCTCGGGCAATTGCTGTTGAATGGACAAGACCCGGCGGCCGAAAACCTAGTGAACGAGTTGAAAGCCGCTTTTCCCGGCAATCTCTATATGGAAATCATGCGCCATGGGTCAGACGATGAACGCAATTCGGAAGATGCCTTTCTAGATCTCGCCTATACCCACGACATACCGCTGGTTGCCACCAATGAGGCCTTTTACCCTGACAAAAGCATGTTCGAGGCGCACGACGCGCTGATTTGCATTGAGGAAAAGGCCTATGTCTCTCAATCAGAACGCCGTCACCTGACCACCGAGCACTATTTTAAATCCGCTGCTGAAATGCGGAAATTATTCGAAGACCTGCCCGAAGCCGTCGACAACACCCTCGTCATCGCCAAACGATGCGCATTTATGGTGAAACCCATCAGCCCGCTCTTGCCCCCCTATGATTGTGGTGAGGGGCGCACTGAAGAAGATGAACTACGCGCACAGTCGGCAGAGGGCCTTGAACAGCGTCTAGAAAAGCATGTGTTCACTGAAGGCATGAGCGCTGAGGAAAAGGAGGCGGTCGCCGAACCCTACCGCAAACGCCTTGAGTTTGAGCTGGGCGTGATTATCCAGATGGGCTTTCCCGGTTACTTCCTGATTGTCGCCGATTTCATCCACTGGTCCAAGGATCACGGCATCCCCGTGGGACCGGGCCGTGGGTCGGGCGCCGGATCGGTTGTTGCCTGGGCGTTGACCATTACCGACCTCGATCCGTTGCGTTGGGGCCTGCTGTTCGAGCGGTTCCTTAACCCCGAACGTGTCTCCATGCCGGATTTCGATATCGATTTCTGCCAGGATCGCCGCGATGAAGTCATTCGTTATGTGCAGCGAAAATATGGTCGTGATCACGTCGCCCAGATCATCACCTTCGGAAAACTCCAGGCCCGTGCTGTCTTGCGTGATGTCGGGCGGGTGCTGGAAATGCCCTATGGACAGGTCGATCGCATCAGCAAACTGGTGCCCAACAATCCAGCTAACCCCATGACCCTGCCGCAAGCCATCAACGCCGAGCCGCAACTGCGCCAGTTGATCGACGAAGACATCGAAGTCCGGCGCCTGACGGATATGGGACAGAAACTGGAAGGTTTGTACCGCCATGCCTCGACCCACGCCGCTGGTGTGGTGATTGGTGACCGTCCGCTGGAGGAACTGATCCCGCTATATCGTGACCCTCGGTCCGATATTCCGGTGACCGGGTTCAATATGAAATTTGTTGAGTCTGCCGGGTTGGTGAAGTTCGATTTCTTAGGCTTGAAAACCTTAACCGTGCTCTCAATGGCGGAAAAACTCATCCGCGATAAAGGTGTCGAAATTGACCTTTTGACCATCCCTCTGGATGACCGGGCATCGTTCGAGATGATGGGCCGCGGCGAGACGACCGGGGTGTTCCAGCTTGAAAGTGCTGGCATGCGCGACGTCCTGAAATCCATGAAACCGGACAGCTTTGAAGACATCATCGCTATTGTCGCGCTCTACCGTCCGGGCCCCATGGACAACATCCCGAGCTATATCAAACGTAAACACGGTGATGAGGAACCCGACTACCTGTACCCGACGCTGGAAGGGATCCTCAAGGAAACCTACGGCATCATGATCTATCAGGAACAGGTCATGCAGATCGCCCAGGAGCTTTCAGGTTTCACGCTCGGCAACGCCGATTTGTTGCGCCGGGCCATGGGTAAAAAAGATAAAGACGAGATGGACCGGCAGCGCCAACAGTTCATTGACGGGGCCAAAACCAAAGGTGTTGATGAACAAAAATCTGCGCAAATTTTTGAGCAGGTCAACAAGTTTGCCGGATACGGTTTTAACAAATCCCATGCCGCCGCTTATGCATTGGTCGCCTATCAGACCGCTTACCTGAAGGCCAATCACCCGGTTGAATTTATCGCCGCCTCCATGACCCTTGATCTCGGCAACACGGATAAACTCAACACGTTCCGCCAGGAACTTGACCGACTGGGAGTGCCGTTGTTATCCCCGGACATCAATAAATCCCAGACGTCCTTCAGCGTCGAGAGAACGCCAGCTAACGGCGCGGCGGAATCAAGCGCCATTCGATACGCGCTGGCCGCCATCAAGAACGTCGGCGAAGCGGCGATGGATGGCGTTGTTAAAGAGCGCGACGAGAACGGCCCGTTCAAAGACCTCGGCGATTTTGTAGATCGCTTGGACACCCGGACCGTCAATAAACGGCAAATGGAAAACCTGGTCAGGGCGGGGGCCTTCGAATGTCTCGTCTCCAACCGCCGTCAGGTCTTTCAGACAATAGAGACCCTCATGCGTCAGGCCAACCTTGCCCAAAGCGAGCGCAACAGCGACCAGATTGGTTTGTTCGGTGGTGACGATGCGCAAACCACACGTATCGAGCTTCCCGATATCCCCGAATGGGCGCCCATGGATAAACTGAAAGAAGAGTTCGATGCCATCGGCTTTTATCTTTCCGCTCACCCATTGGATTCGTTTGGCAAGAGCCTCGAGAAACTGAAAGTCCGGCGCTGCATGGACGTTAATCGCGCCAGATTATCGGGACCGGTTAAACTGGCGGGCACGGTTATTGGCAAAAAGGAACGCACGTCGCAGAAAGGCAACCGCTTCGCCTTTGTTCAGTTCTCGGACGCCTCGGGGGCTTTTGAGGTTACTGTCTTCTCCGAGGCGCTGGCTGTTGCCCGAGATATTCTGGAAGTCGGAAATTCACTGCTGATTGACGCCACGGCCCAATTTGAAGACGAAAGTGACGAGGCCAAGTATCTGGCTCAGAAATTCCGCCCACTGGAGCAGGCCGCAGCGGCGGCTGTTGACGGTTTGCGCGTCTACATCGACACAGATACCCCACTGGAGCCCTTGAAAGACATCTTGTCGCGGGAAAAACGGGGCAGGGGACGCGTCGAGATTATTCCCCGCATTCCCGGTTACGAAGCACTGACCTTAGAGCTCAAAGACCAGTACCAGATTTCACCCGAAATCTACCGCGCCGTCCGCGCTATTCCGGGCGTCCTGGATGTGCAGGAAATATAGGCTTCCCTGTCTCAGCGAATGTTACGGCTTTGGCAAACGCATCCAAATCGGCATGTGATCGGTAAAGTCGTGCTCAAACTTACTGAGCAGTGTTTTTTTCTGTAGGGCGGTTATGGCCTCAATTTTTTTCCCATGCAGGGCCTGGCTGAACAGGTCCACAAAATTGAATACCCCGTAGTCAAAACCGTCGGCCCCAATTGTCCCGGCAAGTTGGTTTTTACCAGAAACAGGAAGGCGCTTGTCATGAACGACGAGGCCGACTTGGTCATAAGTTTCACTTAGGCGGGCGTTTGTCGCGAAAACATCTTTCTGCTTAGGGTGTATACTCAGGAAAGGGAAGTTGATCTTGGCCCGTGCGCCTTTCAGATTTTCCTTATTCATGCTCTTGATAAAATCATCAACAACGCACCGCTTTGTCTTCGATTTTCTGAAATCCAGGTTGCAATCACCAAACAGGATAATGTTGGGATAATACATTCTGCTGGCATTTTTTGCCCGGTCGACCAGCCACTCCACTAACGCCAGAAATTCTTTGTAGCGTTCATCTTTGTACTTGCCGTAAAGAAGGTGGGCGTTGACGGCCAGGAACCTGTATGGCTCCGCACCGTTAGCGCCGGCAACTTGAAATGACACACAGAGCGGTTGGCGGATAAAGGTGACGAATTCCGGAAGGTGAACAACGGGTTTTGCTTTGGATTTTTTCCCCTCACGCTTACGTTTCTTGTTGTCCTTCTGCCATTTATCTAACGCTGTACCATGATCCTCAAAAGCCGTGAAAAATTCGTTGCGGTTATCAAACAGGGTGCTGACCACTGAAGAACGGTCGTAAGTGATATCGGACGCGATTTCGGTTCGCTCAACCGTTGCCCAGCGAAACAGAAATGCCAATCTTTCCGGAGATGCACCGCGTCCCGGATAACCACCGGTAATGTCTGACGCGACCATCCCGTAGTTTTTGCCAAGGGAACTTTTAAGATGTTTCAGGCCCGACAGATCATCCTGAACCTCCTGGATACCAAGCAGGTCATATCGCTCGGCAATCAGTGACATCATCTGCCATGAACCAGCGGTCTTATTTTTCTGAGCGCCCAGTTTACGAATATTAAATGACCCCATGACAACCGACCCGGGGCGGCGCTTCGGTAATCCGAAGTCTTCGCCCTCGGTTCGCGTCAAATCATGAATTTTTTGCCACTCTGAATCAGAAAAGCTCTTTTTTGCCATCACCTGTCTCCCACACTCCGATGCTTGCCAACCTGTTCACACTCAAAATCAGCCAACCGATTTAGGTCGGCGTTTTTTTCATCTCTGCCTGAGCGGATTTTGTCATCTTCATGACACCCTGAAACAATGTAATCGCGCCGGCGCTGCCACCCGCCATTACCGCGCCTGTCAAAAAATAACCTAGATTTGTCGTTGCCGGTGCTGGCGGGTTCATGATTGCCCCAAAAACATCGAACTCCAGCTGCTTGCTTATGAACCAGGCGACGCCGACAGTGATCGGAACTTTAAGACCATGTCCCGACGCAAATTTCTCATACCAGCGCCACTCGAATAGGATAATTAGGCCCCGTTCCAATGCCATTGAGAAAAACACTAGCTTAAGCAGGATAACGAACAGTCCCATAAAGTGTTCATCGTAATTCATAACGATCTCTCCTCATCCAAGTTAAGGGATAGCGTGCCTTTGTCTGATTATGGTGAAATCTCCGCCTGCGTCGCCGGTCCGGCGATGCCATCAACAACCAAACCGGTATCACTTTGAAACAATCGTAACGCCTTGTCGGTGTCTCCCCCGAACACGCCGTCAGGGTCGATTTCGGCTCCTCTGGCAATCAGCGCTTCCTGAAGGCGACGAACGTCTTCTCCTTGCATGAAAGGAGTTTCCAGTTTCAATATTCGATGCTGGCTGACTTCAGCCCGTGGGGACGGCAGATATTCTGTCTCCAAAGCCGTTTGGTCGATCGTTATCCCCCTGATCATCAACGGTAAAAGAAGGTCCCAATTATCGGATTCAATGAGTTCCTGTAGACTCTCCATTCGATACACCGTTGCATGAAGGCCGGTATTTGAATGCGTTGCCAGCCAGTGATTTCGTTTGGCGACATATTGCCCAAACCAGGCTCGTTCACCGATTTCAGAAAGAC
>Ga0316204_10010560_pt1 | contig 11856 bp, 10 predicted proteins | sample 6monrhotite_MG_2_FD_205661 | JGI IMG/M metagenome (GOLD analysis project Ga0316204, IMG submission 205661) | Microbial mat bacterial communities from mineral coupon in-situ incubated in ocean water Damariscotta River, Maine, United States -... | ecosystem: Environmental > Aquatic > Marine >...
GCGTGGGAAGCAATGCAAAAGGCTAGGTGCAAACTTTTCGATGATATTTTTACCCTAAGCCTAAGTATGAAACGGTATAAAATATAGGGTACATACTTTCAGACTCATTTATGGATTGGAAAATACTTGGAGAAGGAAAAAATGGTGCTACATTACGGCAACACTTTAGTGCATAACTCATTCATTGGTTCGCGACTTTACAGGCTCTTTTCTTTGGCAAGAGCTGCACGTACTTCATCCATTTTCGCACTTTTGGCTTGTGTTACCAACTCTTCTAATGAAGATTTGGGTAGTGCTCCTGCTTGAGAGAAAATCACAATGTTTTCGCGTACAATCATCAATGTCGGAATAGAGCGAATATTAAACTCTGCGCCCAATTCTTGTTCGACTTCAGTATTCACTTTGCCAAACAAGATATCAGGATTTGCAGCTGAAACTTCCTCATAGGTTGGTGCAAATGCTTTACATGGACCACACCATGGTGCCCAGAAATCTAAAATTGTAATATCACTTGCAGCTACTTTTTCTTCAAAATTACTTTTATTTAATTCGACTGTAGACATGACTTTCTCCTTCATCTTATAAAGATAATATGCATTATATTATGATATAGTAATATGTAAAGCGTTAATAAATACAAAGCCTGTTCGCTTGTTCATAGTCACAACTGTTTTTAGAGCCCTATACCTCAAAAGAACATGGTTACTCATCCTGCTTACGCTTTAATAAGACTTTCGCTACGGCTTGGTTCAACGTTTTAATTTTCTCTATTTCATCAAGGGCCGAACCAAAACGAACTACATAATATTGACGCGCAAAAGGAATAAGATCTTGCTCGCCCATGCGTTCGAGCCACATCACAAGTGCTTCGCCTTGCCTGCGCGGACCGTGCATTATTACGAGCTGTTCTTCAAGCAATCGCCAGTCTGAAATCAATCGTTTGGTTTGCGCTTCGGGCTCTTCCTTTGTTAGGATTTCTACACGACGTAACGTCCTCCAAGTAAGCACTGCGAGCAAGATAAACAAGAGTAAATACCAAATCCAGGCCGCTATTTTTTCATCATTATAGCGCCATGTTTGATAAGCAAACTTCAAGTCAGAAAATGTGTCTTTGATGGATTGCAGCCAGGATGTACTCGTTTCTTCTTTTAACCAATCTGGAGGAGTTGCATCCAAAACTTGCCACCGACCATGAACATAGCCTACAGCCCAAGCATGTGCATCTCGACCTCTTGCGACATAGGTATCAGCAACACGTTCGTTTATGGCATAACCCACAACATAGCGAGAAGGAATACCTGATTCACGCAGCAACAGCGCTGCAGCCGTTGCAAAGTACTCGCAATGACCAGCTTTAGTATGCAACAAAAAATCTTCCATGGCTGAAATTTTATTGGAATCCATTTCACCATGATTCCTTGGATTATCATCCCATGATAAATAACGAAAATTTAAGCGTAGATAGCTTTGAATACGTTGCATCACAGCTTTTTCGCCCTCTTTCGCAAGCATTTGTTTCAGTTGAAGAGACCCAGCCACTTGGGCAAGCCATTTTTGCTCTTTTTTGGCAACCTTTAAATCGCTCGCATTGGGCAAGGTAAACAATGTATCTTCGCCTGCGTAAACAGCATCATACGCAAGAAAAGGACGTTTCACACTTGCTTCTACCCGCCCCCCCATACCAAGCATTACATGCTCAGCAACCAACCCTTCTAATGCAAAAACATTGCTGGGCAAAGCAAGCTCTGCTTCACCATTTTGCGCTTGTTGAAATATGCGCACGGTCTTTACCTTATTTTTCGCTAGAGCCTGTTTAACGTCAAAAGACCAATCGTTTTTTTGCTTCTGCAGTGATCTGGTCGACCACCCCCCTGTAAACCAATTCTCATTGTTATAATATTGATAATTCATAATTTGTAATAAATGGGGTGGTAACTCACCAGTTTTAGTTTTAAGTCTAAGTACAATATCATCAGACAACTTTTCTCTTCCAACTTTCCCCATACTTGAAGATTGGCTAGATTTGTCATATTGCCCTTGTAACCAAGCATTCATACCTTCATGAATACGGTGCTGCAAATCTTGCATTATTAGATTCACACCCAAAGCAAGTCCAACAACGACAATAAACATTGAACCCGCACCCAGAAGTTGGAATCGAAAATATTTACCTTGCTGTAACAATAACCATACCCACATAACAGCAAGTACAACAATAAAATATAACTCATTTTCTACTTTAACAGCACCTGCACTAAACAAGCACAACAAAATAAATGGCCATGTCACATCTAGCCATTGAACCACCTCACCACTTTGCTTGCGATGCCAAATATAAAATGTTGCCAATGGGATGCGTCGACCTTGATGCATGTATTGGGCTATGAGTAATGGGAACAGTGCTAAAGGCAAAAGCTGAAGTGTTGGAAAAGTGATGCGTTTAACATCATCATCAAGCCAATACCAAGCCGCAATGGCAATGAGAATAAGCACACAAAAGTCTGCAAATTGATAAAATGAACGTAACGTAAATGTTTTGGGTTTTAACCAAAACATAACAAGTGATAAAGCCAATAACATTAAACCAGAAACAACAAGTTTATCAATTTGATAGCCCCAAAACAAAAGACTAAAAAAGAGTAACAAGTGCAAGGCTCTAATCATGGCTACACTCAACAAGATTTTGCTCAATGTGCCCAAGGTTAAGCACATGAAAACCAGGTGTATTTGGAAAAGTTTCTTTGCTTAATCCATCCGTAACCAGGTAAACAGAAACCTGATTCATACGCTGCTTGAGTGCTTCAATAAGTGCTTGTCGCTTCTTATCCCAAACTATGGTAATATATACGCATGATTGCATGCCTTCGGCCTTCTGCAACACACTCAAACTAAAACTATCAAACATTGTTTTCTCTGACAAACTCAACATCGCTAATGTTTCCAGTACTCGTAAACTTTGCCCATGATCCGCAGACGTAGAGATTTGAGCCATAGATTTTTTTTGTTCTGGGGCTGCAAAAATAAAGTCAAGAATACCTGACTCCTTTTGCATAGCATCTGCAAACCCTGCCGCAACAGATACCGCTTCTTCAAAAATAAGGCTTTGTTTTGCATCAGCAATATTATCTAAAATCAAAGTCTGCCGGGTAAAAAATTCATCTTCAAACTCTTTAACCAAAGGTTTTTCACCGCGCGCTAAGCTTGCCCAGTGGATATGCCGTGGGGAATCTCCAACACGGTACTCACGCATACGATGAAAAGCTTCCGAATCACCAACATCGGCAGCAATGCTTAATCCATGCTGCTGGTCTTTTTGATTCCCTTGCTTTATTAACCCGATAGGTACTGTATATATTTTAGGTAAAACCAGTAAAGATTGTGGTAAGTCATGCACCTCGAACCCACACACAAGACCTAAATAATCGGGCACAGCAATACGGAGCTTTGAAAAATAAAGACGTCCGCGTTTTTTCGGCAACCAAGAAATTTCAACTTGTTTACGTGCCTTTGCTTCAAGCATATCCAATTTGACTGGTTTAATGACCCCACCACTCAACCACTCTTGTAACCAAACAAAACGGTGAAAACCTGTATTTCTATCATACCAATTGCGCTTTTCCTCATTTGGCTCCCGCATCAGTAGAAATTGCACTACATTTGGGGAAACAGGTGCAAAACGCTCGTTCAGTCGCAAACCCAGCAATACTTTTCCACTCATGTTTTGCACTTGAATTGAGTACACACAGGATTTTCCTACTTGAGCAAAAGCAGGAAGTTTTCGTTTTAATTCAAACTTTTTTTTATTGAAAAAACTACGAAGCCAAATCGTAAGTAATGCTGAGCATATCATTGCAAGAAGCACTGCAAACAACTGGTGAATATTGGATTGTTTAAGGTTAGCGCCAAAAATAAGTGTTAATAATATTGCTGCAAACAACCAACGGCCAAGAAAAGTGAAACGCTGCTCAAACTTATCACCCCAAAATAAAACACGTGCAAACCCAAACAGGCGCCAGCGCATATACCGTTGAAATAATCGTTGCCTCCAGCTGCGCCAAATCATCTTGGCACTTCAATATTCTCCAGTATTTCAGCCACTACCTCCGCCGCAGATTGTCCGCTATATTTGGCTTGTGACTCTAACTGTAGACGATGTGCAATCACTGGTTCGGCTACTTCTTGCACAAGTTCAGGTGTCACAAAACCCATACCATCAAGAAGTGCTAAAGCCTGACAAACTCGCATCAAAGCAATTGAGGCGCGTGGTCCTGCTCCAATCAACACACCAGGAACATGACGTGTCGCTTGAACAATAGCCACGATATACGCTTTGATGTCTTCATCAACAAACACATCCCGTACGGCATCTTGTAATGCTAATACTTCTTCAAGTTTCACGTTTGCTAAAACATTTTCAAGAGGATGATGATTTTGTTGTGCTGATAACATTGCCACCTCCTGCGCTTGCCCTACATAGCCCAATCCAAAACGCATCATAAACCGATCCATCTGCGCTTCAGGAAGTGGGTAAGTTCCCTGCAGTTCAATTGGATTTTGTGTCGCCATGACAAAAAATGGTGCTGCTAAACGGTGAGTTTCACCTTCCACACTGACCTGAGACTCGCTCATGGCTTCAAGCAATGCCGATTGAGTGCGAGGGCTGGCACGATTGATTTCATCGGCAAGTAAAATATGTGTAAATACTGGGCCTTCACGAAACTCAAACGTTTGCTGCTGTTGGTTAAATATAGAAACACCTAGAATATCACTGGGCAATAGGTCTGGGGTAAATTGAATGCGTTTAAAGGTCGCTGATACCGATTTCGCTAAGGTTTTTGCAAGCGTTGTTTTGCCAGTGCCTGGCAAATCTTCCAACAACACATGCCCGCCAGCTGCAAAACATGCTAGCAACCAACGAATCGCCGAGTTCTCATGTTGAATAACAGAACCAATGTTCTCTTCAACCTTTTTCATAATATTTTGCATCAAACTACCCCGTCTCAATGAAAACTTGGTCGCAACTCGTATACATTCATGTTTGCTACCATTGAAACGTAGACTTTTGTGATTTTTAAACAAGCAAATCCTATTTTGTTTGCTAGAGTTTGCACATGTCAATTACGTTTGGAGTTGTCTTGCGTGTGGATAGGGGGCCTGCTGTGGCTATCCCCCCGCCACAGCATGTGATTGAAGGCTCTGTTGTTTCTCAAACAACACGACCACTGCCTCCCGTTAGCCCAATCAGCCTCAGTCAATTCAATATTACAAATAAAAATCCGCGTGCCCCTCAACAGTACTTACAAACATATACCCCGCGCGGGGAACAACAGTTAACTTCCGAACAAACAGGAAGCCGGCTTGATATATTCGCTTAGATTCACACGCTGATTGCGACAGCTACTATGAAGCAAGGCGTCTTAATTCAGCATCAGCCAAGCGTAAATTTTCACTTATATCATGGCCTAGCCGCATCAATAAACGCATGCCAAGTTCAGAGTTTTTCTGGCTAAGTTTCTTGAGTGCTGCATGTTTAAATACAGCAACCTCTCCTGCAAGCATCACGTGTCCATCAGCAGAACGAGGTCCAGGCTCTAAAAAGGCAAGCTCTCCCACAGTCATGCCAGGTCCAAATGTCGCTAATCGCAACTTTTTCTTTTTACTAAAGGGAAGTAAAACTTCAATTTGTCCTGATAACACAACAAACAAATCTTCTCCATGTTCACCAGCATGAAATAAATAATCACCAGCAACCATCTTTGTCACGTTAAAAAATGGCTTTAATATTTCTTTTTCTTTTTGACTAAATGGTGCCATCAGCTCTGTCTCGTCTAGAGACAAAGCCTTTCCCTGCCCTACAATGATTTCACAAAAATTTTGCAACAACATATTTTCAGCATATTCAAGGGCGCGGTCACAGTCCAAAAATGTTTTTAGCCGCGCACTCGCATGGTAAGGGACAAGTCTTTCATGGCGGTGACCTTCTCGTTTCACAAGCCCCATACTTTTGGGAGGCTGGGCTAAAATAAGTTCGCCGCCGCCTTGTCGCATCATGCCGTTCATATGCTCAATCAAACGCACTGCTGTTAAATCAACTTGCCCAACCCCACGCATATCAAGCAAAATATACTTCGCCTTCTTCAAGTCATTCAACATCATCTCAAAAAGACGGTCTGTTGTACCAAAAAATAGTGTGCCTTTAAGGTCATAACCCACGATCTCATCAGCATGTTTAGCCAGACACTTATTTTCCTTTTTAGGCCGCCTACGTAGCGAAGTCCTTTCCCCAACATTCCACCGCCGTTGAACAACAGCAGACTGAACCTGAGCCCTAATAAATTCGATGACTGCCAGCAAAATACCCAATGCAACTGCAATCATAAGATTATAAAAGATAGTTACGGCAATCACAGCTAAAGCGATAAGTCCATCCATGCGAACTTGTTTTGAGCCTAACCAACGTAGAATATCTTTATCCAACATGCCGAAAATTGCGACATATAAAATAATACCTGCAAATGCACTAATAGGAAGAATCGTTGCAATGGGTCCCATAAATAAGATTAAAACCAAAAGGCTGATACCTGTGATTAGCCCAGCCCAAATACGCCCACCACTCTGCACCGAAACCAATGTCGCTCCAGTTGTACCAGCACCAGCTATGCCGCCAGTGAATGCGCTTAAAACATGGCCAACTCCCTGCCCAATCAATTCTCGTCTGGCACGGTGGCGGGAGCCCGTTGATACATCAGCCAAAACAGAGGTTAACAATGTATCAAGTGATGCAAGTACTGAAAGTGCTAGCGCAGAGCCTGTAATCAAAAACCATGGCATTTGCCCAACAAACTCTAAGCTAAACCCAAAGTGAATATCCGTTAAGCTCGGCATACTTCCCACAACCCAACTCGTTGGCATGCTCTCCACTTGGCCTAATGAAAAAATATGAAAAAACAAAGTGCCAACAATCAGGCCTAAAATTGTGTTGGGCACCTTTTTAATCCAACGCGGTAACCAAATCATGGTTGCCAATGTAATGCCTGCCGTTGCAATAGGCACCCATGCACCCTGTTGCATGGTTAAATTCGCATCCGAACCCAAAATCGATGATGACTGCGACATGATCATTAAAATTGCTGTGCCTGTCATAAACCCAGATACCACAGGGTAAGGAATAAATTTAATCAAGTGACCAAGGTTTAATACGCCAATTAGAATTTGGAAAAGCCCCGCCATGGCCACCGTTACTAAGGTTGCAAGCATTAAAGGCCCTGCCTCAAGGCCATGGGCAGAAAAGGCAGCTATCGCGCCCGCAAGCAATATTAGGGTTGGCCCAGTTGGCGCCGTCACCAGCCCCGAAGTACCACGAAACAATCCAGAAACAACACACAAATAAGCTGCTGCTACAAGCCCTGACATGGCTGCTGATGCAGGGTCATGTGTATATGGCGACCAAAGTGCAATACCAAAAGCCATCGCTTGCGGGAGCACCAGTGCTGAAGCTGATAAACCACCCCATACATCGCCCATTGGAATCTTGTTCACTGACCACCCCTTCCTTTATAATACTATTTATCTGTCGCTATTGGAAACCTAAGGCGTAACCATTTATAGATTTCCATAGCGACAAGCACAGTAATTGCCACACCCAATAATTTCAGCCAATGAGAAAATGATACTGGTTCAATATTTAAAACATCACTTATCCAAGGCACATACATCGCAACAATATGAATCAATTGTGCTGCTATAGTACCAAAAAGAAGAATAGGATTACGCAGCAGATTATGTTTAAAGATTGAACGCGTTTCTGAACGACAATTTAAGACGTGCATATTCTCAAACAGTACCATCAATAGCAGTGTACTATTACGTGCTGCATCAATAGAAAAACCTTGTGCCAATAAATATTGGAATATGACAAAAGCCATGACACCAATCACCACCGCAGCAACCATCACCTGCTCAATCATCAAACGATTAAAAATAGGCTCTTTGGGTGAGCGCGGAGGATGTTGTAATTCGTGGCCTTCTTCAGGTTCAAAGGCGAGTGCAATATCTTGAATGCCGTTGGTGACCAAATTTAGCCAGAGTAAATGTACCGCCAATAATGGCAAAGGCTGACCAAAAAGAAGACTTAAAGTAAAAAGCACCAATTCTGCTACGCCCGTTGATATCAACAGTAAAATTACTTTGCGCACATTCGCATAAGCCACACGGCCTTCTTCAACACCTGCTACAATCGAATCAAATTTATCATCCGTGATAATAATGCTTGCTGTTTCTCGGGCAACATCCGTGCCTGATTTTCCCATCGCCACGCCAACTTGAGCAGCGCGCAGTGCTGGCGCATCGTTGGCACCATCACCACTCACTGCCACAAAATGCCCATTGCGTTGCAAGGATTCAACAATTTGTAATTTTTGTTGTGGCTCTACACGCGCAAAAACCCTGCCGTGTAAGGTTAAAGCATCCAAAGCGACATCACTATCAGCTTTGCGAAGCTCAGAACCCGTAACGACCTGATCCTCCCGCTCTGCCAATGATAATTCGCGCGCAATCGCAAAAGCTGTGGCTGGGTGATCGCCTGTGATCATTGCAACTTCAATACCTGCCATGCGACATTTAGCTAAGGCTTCTTTTGCCTCTGCGCGTAGCGGATCAATAATACCTACCAATCCGAGCAAGGTTAACCCTTGTAAATGTTCCTCTTCCAGCTCGACATAATCTTCCCCCATAGCTTTACCCGAAGCAAGTAAAATGACGCGGTAGCCTTGGCTGGCAAGCAATCGGTTTTGCTCTTCTATCGCGGCGATATCCAAAGGCATTTCACCGTTTAGCGTTGCCATGTTGGTGCACATAGGAAGCAAGCGCTCCATCGCCCCTTTAACAAATATACGCGGCGAACCATGTACACTGTTCAAGCTGGCTGAATACAGACGCTCAGACTCAAAAGGAATATCCGCAAGCTCTGGATAATCAGTGATGGTTTCAGCGCGCATCACGCCCGCTTTATGCGCCATCACCAGCATCGCTACATCCACCATGTCACCATGAAAAGTCCAACCATTATTTCGGCGACCAAGAAATCCTTCATTGGCTAAAACTGCAGCTTGGCACAAATGTTTGAGTATTTTTTGTTGTTCTAAGCTTACCGCTTCACCCTGAAAAGTAATCTCTCCCTCAGGAACAGTGCCCTCTCCTGACACATCCAACACCGTGGAATCAGGCAATACAATTTTGTGGGCAGTGAGTTGATTCACGGTCAGTGTTCCTGTTTTATCTGTGGCAATAAAGGTACACGAACCCAATGATTCTACAGCCAACAAACGCCTGATAACCACCCCACGTTTGGCCATGCGGCGCATGCCGATAGCAAGGGCAACAGTGAGGGCAACGGGCAAACCTTCAGGTATCGCTGAAACAGCAAGCGCAACAGATAACAAAAATATCTCTGCTAGCCCCACACCTTTATAAAACAAGACACTTCCCATGATAATAGCTGCCACACCCACAAACATCGCAATACGATGGGTAAACACTTCCATGCGCACCAAAAGTGGTGTTTTAGGTGCTGGTTTGTTGAGCACTTCTTCGGCAATACGCCCAAGCTCGGTAGCAAAACCAGTCCCCACCACCACACCTTGCCCTCTGCCATTTGCCACCAGTGTGCCGGCGAAAGCCATGTTTTGACGATCACCAATCACCGCATTGATTTCAGCCGAAGCCATCGCATCCTTTACGGTGGCTATGGATTCTCCCGTCAATAACGATTCATCTACGGTAAGTGTATGGGTGAGTAATAATCGAATATCCGCAGGTACCCGGTCGCCTGATTCGAGGAACACAATATCACCCGGCACCAATTCTTTGGCGTTTAATTCAAATGTTTCTTCATCGCGCAGCACTCGACATTGTGAGGTAATTAAATCATTAAGCGCTGCTGCGGCACGTTGGGCGGAGAATTCTTGAATGCTGCCAATTAAGGCGTTAATCAACAAAACAGCCGTGATAAAGCCTGCATCTGACCATTCTTCAATCAACAGTGACATCACTGCTGCTGCCACCAAGACATAAATCAAGGGACTGGCAAACTGACGCAGCACCACTTCAAAAATACCTGGTGGTTCGCTTTGTGGCAAAGCATTAAAGCCAAAAATAGCTCTACGCGATTCTGCTTCGGCTTGTGTCAGGCCAACAGCAGAAACCTCCATAGCATCAAGCACATCCTCGCTTGATTTGATATGTGGATTTTCGACATGCAAATCAGTTGATTTCATGATTACCCCATCATTTGAACAGCCCTAACTTAAACAATGCTAAACTTGTACAACACCATCCACACCAAAAGCAAGCAACACAGCCAACATCGGCGCGCCTGAATTGATGCGTCCATCTTTCACCATCGCTACAGCCTCTTGGCGAGAAACCCAGAATGTACGGATATCTTCATGCTCTTCATGCATGCCACCACCATCACCCACAGGTTTATCTTTATCCACATCACCCAAATAAAGTGCCAACGATTCCGAAGTGCCGCCGGGTGAGGCATAATATTTGCCAAGGTAGGTTAAATTTTTGGGCGCATAACCTGCTTCTTCGATGGATTCGCGTATCGCAGTTTCTTCTTTATCCTCGCCATCATCTATCATGCCAGCAACAACCTCAATCATCCAAGCCTCATCACCACGCACCGCAGGGCCAATACGAAACTGTTCTAAGAGCAATACTTCATCGTAAGTTTTGTCATACAATAACACAGCCACAGCATCACCACGCTCCAGCAATTCGCGATGCACAGTTAATGAGCCGCCAGAAAATGTATCGTGTTGCACTTTAAAACCTTCAAACTTAAAAAAACCTTGGTGAAGCAATGATTTACTAAGGATATGATACTTCATATTTCTTTATTCCCCAATCACATGCAACAACACATGCCTGCGCATAGGCGCAAAACGATGTTCATAAAGGTAAATACCTTGCCAAATTCCCAGCGCCATTTGCCCACGCATCACAGGAATGGTGATGGATGTTTGGGTAAGTGCTGTGCGAATATGAGCTGGCATATCATCTTCGCCCTCATCTTGATGACGGAATGATGGGTCGCCATCCAAAACAAGCTTAGCCATAAAAGTTTCCATATCTATTAACACATCAGGGTCAGCATTCTCCTGAATCATCAATGAGCAACTGGTATGCTGCACAAAAACAGTGATTTGTCCTGTCTCAATGCCAGTATCTTTTAACCAAGCTTGAATCAAAGCACTAATATTGATCATGCCACGACCATCGCATTGTATTTGTAGTGAGGTTTGCGCTTGTTTCATACAAGCAAGCATGGACGAGAAACCCAAACTGCTCAAGCAACAAATATATTTCTGAATATTTAACGGAATTCTAAGCTTTCCTTATCGTTATCACTCCATAGATACGCGCCAACAATCTGTGAAGTAAACCTACCTCTCGTTCCATCGTGTATAAGGTTCACAATTTGACAGACTTAGGGGTTTCTTGTCTGATAAGCTACATTCAATGCAAAGGTCGTTGTTTTATGCTTAATATCCAATAGCAGAAAAATCAAAGGCGTATAAAGGAGCGTTATAGGTGAGGAAAATCATGCTATTGTCACGAAGCAATGAATTAACATGGGGTTAGATGCTCTTGAATTAGTACTTGCGACTGAAGAAGAGTTTCAAATAGTAATCTCAAATGAAGAGGCTGAAAAGTCTACTACTCCGGTAATCCCCCCATTTTTAAGTGAAGCCAAAAGTGGAAGAATCAGTTGGTCAGTGCCAACTTTTGTTTTGGTGTAATGCCACCAAGAGCCATATTAGGTCTCTCATTGTTGTAAGTCCATAACCA
>Ga0316204_10010561_pt1 | contig 11856 bp, 10 predicted proteins | sample 6monrhotite_MG_2_FD_205661 | JGI IMG/M metagenome (GOLD analysis project Ga0316204, IMG submission 205661) | Microbial mat bacterial communities from mineral coupon in-situ incubated in ocean water Damariscotta River, Maine, United States -... | ecosystem: Environmental > Aquatic > Marine >...
CCGATGGGCATTTGTTGCCTCCAAGTCGGCCGACAAAAGGCTAACTTCTGGATTCCGACCGGTTGGACGGCAGTTTTGCCCACGGCACAGCGTTGTCGTCGGACACACAAATGGGTATTTTAGAGGAAATCCGCCTGGGATTTGTCATCCCCCCTCCGTGGGTTGGGAACCAAGCATAAAGAAGACGAATAGACGGTCAGGGCGCGCACCTCGTGTCAGTTCATTCCCCGCTAGGGGGATGATGACGTGTGCTGTTTCGGGGCCAGTGACCGTACTCGACGATTGAGGCTGCTTGCAGCCGGGAGCCGGCAATGATTTTTGGATTTGGAAAAAAAGAGGATAACGAACCAACGATTGACGAGGAGTATGAATTCGTCAAATTCAAAGGGGCGACAAACGACAAGAATCCCAATCTCTCGCAGGCCCAGCGGTTGGTCGACGTGGGGCTGATCCCTGCCAAGGAACTGATTACCGACGCCTTATTAAGACGTGCGGAAATGATGCGGATCGATCCCAAAGGCGCCCAGTCGCAATTGACGCTATACATCGACGGCCTGCCCTACTCCGGCGGACGGTTGGGCAAGCAGGAAGCAAACGCCATCACGCAGATGCTCAAAATGTTGGCGGGCCTGAATGTGAAAGTCCGCGATAAAAAACAAGCGAGCGGATTGCGAGCTGAGCTAGAGGGGTTTAAATATCTCCTCGACATCGCCGTGACACCGACAGCCAGCGGCGAAAGGTTGGTGATCCGCGTGCAGGATCTGTCTTATAATCTGATCACTTTAGAAGATATGGGAGGTAGCGAAGACCTCAAACTGAAACTCCGCGAAGTTCTTTCTTCAAACGGTTTTTTGGGAGTCGTCGGACCGCCAAATTCCGGAACGACCACGACCACGCAAGGCGTGATGCGCGGCTTGGACCCGTATTTGAATCAAATGTTTTCGATGGGGGATATTGGCCGCGAGGAATTGCCGAATATTACGGCGTTCGAATTCAATCCAGGCGAAACATTAAAAGAGGCGATGACGCGCTGCTTTCGTCAAGAAGCGGACATCATCTACCTCAATAAATTGACCGACGCTGAAACGACCAACACCTTCTTGAATTTCCATAACGAAGGAAAACTGGTTTCGGAATTTGCTGCCGCCAATGCTGCCGCAGGCTTGGTGCAATTGGTCGAATGGACCCAAAATCCACAATTGGTCGTCGATTCGGTGCGGGGCGTCATGAGTCAGTTACTGATTCGCCGCTTGTGTGACAGCTGCAAACAAGTCTTTCGTCCCAATCCGACCTTCCTGGCCAAAGCCGGTTTGCCCAAGGATCTGACCCAATTGTGTCGGCGGGCACCGCAAGGCGAGGAATTTGATCCCTGCGACGATTGCGATGCGCTCGGATTCCAGGGACGGGTGGCGTTGTTTGAATTGATCGAAATGTCCGACGGTATGAAAAAAGTAATTCTCAATACCCCCACGACCGAAGCAATCCGCGCCCAAGCGAAGAAGGAAGGCATGCACGGCCTGCAACAAGATGGTTTGCGGCTCGTGGCCGAGGGCGTGACCAGTTTGGATGAATTGCAGCGCGCGTTTCGCGCACGGCGTTAATGTCATGCCCCTAGGTCGTCGCATTAATCGTTAGGATTTCCGCTTGCCAGTCGCGGAAATCGCGAGAAGCATTAGGACCTTTGGAGTCGCAAATACCGTAGTTACATCAGTCATATTTTTGCGGAGTGCGTTTCGGATTCGACCCATAATATTCCGAAGCATCGTGAAGTTCAATCGATTCCGCAACGCCTAATTCTTTGCGTAGAGCGGTGAATTCTTCAATCGCCAAAGGCCCCCAGATTTTATTTGATTTCACGTTTAGTATCCAATAATTGAATCGACCGGGGATAGGTTCGGGGGGACCGAAGCCAGATCCTGGGAGTCCTCCGAGCTCTTGTTGTTTGGCAAGAATGAACGTTTCGTCATAGCCCACTCCGATAACTTTTTCCGGAATCTCGGGAGTGTTTCCTAACGCATCGTCCCCGTTGTATACGATCACGACAACGTTTGCCGAACCAACAATTAACGAGTAGCCCCCAACCAATGGAATAATATAATTCCTTGGCCCGCATCCAGATAGCAAGTAAAAAGTCACGATTGCAAGTAATGCAAGGCGGCTATAATACATGTCATGACGCGAGCAAATGCTCATGTCTCTTTCCCCAGTGAATTGGTGATACAAATTCACGTTTTTTTTCAGCCCCGCCCAATATAGCCGCGTGCTTGTCTCGGCATGGCCAACACGTTTCAATACTGGATACGTCGCGTTCAAATTGCAATCGGCCGGTGACGATCACAGACATTTAACCTAGGAACACTCAACATGATATCGCCCAAAACTCTCACGCGGATTTCCACTGCTCTGCTCGTCGTTACCGCGGCGCTCGTCTCATTGGGCTTGGCCGACGAAAAAGTAAAACCGGCCAAAACGCTCGCTGGCTTGCCGCTGATCTTTGAAGATGACTTTGAAACCGGTGAGGCCCAGCGTTGGTTGCCGGCAAACGCTGAAGGTTGGAAGGTCACGCACCAAGGGGACAACCACGTCTTCAGCCAACACAAGAGCATTAAGCTCAAGACGCCCTATCGTTCGCCCTACAACCGCGCGTTTATCAAAGACCTGTACGTCAGTGACTTCGTGCTGGATGTGCAGTTGCAATCGACGATCAAGGATTATGGCCACCGGGACTTGTGCATGTTTTTCGGATACCAAGACCCGTCGCATCTGTATTACGTGCACCTGGGCAAGAAGATGGATCCGCACGCCAATAATATCTTCATCGTCAACGACGCCGACCGCAAATCGATTTCCACCAAAACAACCGACGGGACGAATTGGGATGACGAGTGGCATCACGCCCGCGTGGTCCGCAATGTCGAATCGGGCAAGATCGACATTTATTTCGATAACATGGAAACCCCGGTGATGACGGCCGTCGATAAGAATTTCACCTGGGGCCAAGTCGGCATCGGTTCGTTTGACGACACGGGCAATTTTGACGACGTCCTCTTGTACGGCAAAAAAGTCGACAAACCCAAGAAATAGGGTATGGCGATTGCTGTGCCGACCGCTATTCCATGATCATCAAATACGTCAGCACACCCACCCCGGCCAGGCTCAGCGCAGCGGCCAGATAGGTCAGTAGCGTCGCGGGATTTGACGTCAATTCCCCTTCTCCCACGCTGACCGTGTCGCTAGTGGTAGCGTCGTCGACTTCCACCGCGTTCGCGCTACCTGATAGGCGGCGGGTTTGCCAGAGGATGCCGAATAGACAGACGGCGGTCAGCAGCGAAGCGGCGAGAATCCCTCCCGACAACGGTTCCTCAAGCGACTGTGCTTCCGCCGCACTCAACTCGCCGGCGGATGCCATCATGAGCAGCGCCAAGGAGTTGTTGGCAAGATGTAATAGGACCGGCGCCCAAAAGTTCTTGGTCATCAAATAGACATAATGCATCGCCATGCCCAACGGAATGACGGCAATCGCCTGAATGGGGATGATGTGCATCACGCCAAAGAGCAGCGATGTGGCGAGCAAACCCCACCACGCCCCCCAATTGCGCACGAGCGTGTTTCCGATAATTCCACGGAAGATCAACTCTTCGCCCACCGCCGGGCAAACGGCCATCAACAGCCACATCACGACGAGTGGACCAGCGCCGAGGATTTGTTGCATTTGATCCATATACTCTTGCGAGGAAATGGTAATGCCAACCGACTCCAACAGGCCACTAGCCAAACTCGACCAGGCATGCGCGAGAAACTGAACAGGCAAGGTCAAACCGAGCACAACCAGCAAATGCCCCAGTGACAGACGCCGCAGTCCCAACGTACGGGGAAATTTAGTGCCGAACCGTACAAAGACACCCAGCGCCGCAAAGCCGATCAAAAATACTTGTGAACCAATCAGTGCAGGCAACATGGCCTGTTGTTCGATGATAGAGGGTGAGAAGTCGCTGTTGGGATGGGAAACCATCCAAACCACACTCACGACGATGACCGCTGCAACAGAGCCCGAGACCATCGCGACCAGAGCGCCCACCATCCAGGCAACTGCTTCGAGACCGGGGAAAACCGTCCGCATGAACCAAGTCGCCGGCGAAGTGCCAGTGACTTCGATTTTTGGTTCCAATTGCGTCAACGACTTGTCCGTGTCGGCGGGAGTTTCTGCGACCGGTGGGTCAATGTTCACCAGCGACATCGGCTCGTCGGTACCCTCCGGCGGTTCGTGCGTCATGGATTCTAGGCCCCTTGCTGGGAAAATGACCGTTTCCGGCGCTGTACTCCGGGGTGGGACATAGTAAATTGGAGTGATCTGCACGCAGCAACGAGTGGCCGTATCTCCACTGCGCGTCTGGTATACCGCGAAATCACAATGCGGTCAATTAGTGTCTCTGTTTCGGTTGCCGGATCACGACAGATATCGTCAAGATTCCCGTCCCGTTGGCGAATCACTCCTTAGAAGTGACACTTGTGATTCGCCAAAGTCGGCCGTTTATTCGAGACTGCCGATCATTTATATTGAACTCGAACCGACCGCAATCCTTTATTGTTCACACCCTTCGTCTTCTCAACCGTGATTGACTGTGAATTCTACCACCGAACAACCCGATGCCACCCCAAACGTCGCCTTCTGCCCGGGCTGCAATGAGCGGCTGGCAACTGTCGATGGCGAGTGTTCGCGGTGCGGCGTGGACTTGCCCGATATCACGGGCGACCAACTGCAAGAAACGTTACTGATTCACGATTGGCACGGTAGCGGCACGTACTATACGGAACCCTCAGAAGAATTTGACGATCTGTTGGGTAGCGCGCTGAGCGTCTACGAATTGGAATCGCTGATTGGCAGCGGCGGTATGGGGCGGGTTTATCTGGCGAAGCACCGTGATTTGGACCGATACTGCGCTCTGAAGATCCTGTCTCCTAAATCGGCGAAAATCGACGAGGATTATGTCGACCGCTTCGTCAACGAGGGACGGGCCACCGCGTCGTTGATCCATCCGAACGTCGTCACGATTCATGCCATCGGCCAAGAAAAGGGATTTCATTTTTTGGAAATGGAATTTGTTGCCGGGCGATCGTTACAACGCTTGCTTCGGGATGAACAGCGATTAACGCCAATTCGCGCTACCGCTTTAACGGCGACAATCGCCGGCGGCTTGGCGACGGCACATCGCGCGGGCATCGTGCATCGCGACCTCAAGCCAGACAATATTTTGCTGAATCACCGGGGGATTGCCAAGATCGCCGACTTCGGATTAGCGAAACGGATTTCCACACTCCGGCAATTCCCCAAGGATTTGGCCGGCACGCCGAATTTCATGGCGCCGGAATTGTTCCACGGCGAACCGGCCAGCCCCGCTAGCGACGTCTATGCGTTGGGAGTGTGTTACTTTTTGATGCTCAGCGGCCGTCTGCCGTATGTGGCCAAGTCGATTGATGAATTGATGGCGCAGGTTGCGACGGAAGCGTTGCCGAACATTCGCGATTTCAATCCCCGCGTCAGTCTGGTCATGGGAGAGGTGCTCAGCTTGCTGTTGGCCAAAAGCCCGCGCAACCGTCCTTGCGATGGCATCGAAGCGGCGCAATTACTGCAAGCGGTCTTGGGACAGACGCGCGACTTGGAATCGCTGCTGTGCGATGCCTTCGTGAGCGACCCGTCGATTCGTTGGACGCGGCAAGACCATCGATATCGCATCGACCACGAATTGCCTGACGGCCGCCAGCAGGTGTTGTTCATCGAACCGAGCGACCATCATGCCGGGGAATGTTTGCTGTTGATCTATAGCATCTGTTGCCCGGCCGACCCCGCATTTTTCGAATCGGCGTTGCGGCTCAATTCGGAAATCCCACACGGCAGTTTGGCGATTCGCAAAATTGACGGCCATGAAATGTTCGTGATGGTCAACTCACACTTGCGATCCACGGTCGACGTGGAAGAAATCCGCCGCAGCATTCTGGAAGTCTCCACCCGCGCCGACGAGATCGAAAATCGGCTCACCGGAGAAGATCGGCACTGATCGAATCGCTCTTCGGTTACGAATGCAACCCCATTACGAATACGATCCAACGTTCCTGCGAATACGATCCAACGTTCCCCCCTCTCCCTCTGAGAGAGGGCCGGGGTGAGGGTTTTCGCACGATAGACATTGCCCAGCACCGCAGGAGCGAAACGCCTGCCGAGCTGTGATTCATTGGCAAAATCTGTTGTCCTACATCGAAAGGTGCGTCGCAACGCACCCTACATTGTGTCGGGGTCGCGTTTTGGCAATCCTACCAACAGCAACGTCGCCGCCGCCCCGACCGACATACCGACCCAGGGATTGGGAAACACCACCAACGACACCGCGGTGAGCAGAGCGACCCCCCGTTCGATGGGCGTTTTGGAAATCCCCATCGCCACATAAGCGCAGGCGAACCCGGTGAGGACCAACGTCAGCGACAGAGCAATGCCCATCAACGGCTTTAATCCGTACAACAAAGGCAAGACCAAATATAACAACGGCACGCCGAATACATAATACGATGAAATGCCGGTGAACAGGGAGTCCATCGACTGTCGCCCTTCCCGCCAGCGCTGCACAACAATCACATGCACCCCGGTCCACAGGCAGCCCTGCGTTGGAAAAAACGGCGAAAACAGCGCCATCAAGGCGTTGCGAATTGCCAACGAGAAATGGCTGCGGTTGACATCGATTACGATCTTTTCATCCGGCCGGCTGGGCTGCGCATCCTGTATGACTTCCGCACCGGTGATCAGATCGCCAAACAAAATTACGTAGCCCATGATGGCCAGCGGAAACCCATCGAGAAACATCGTCAGACTGGGCCAACCGATCGCCATCGGGGAGACTTTATGGTAAAGGTCAGCGAATGGTGGAATCAAGATGACGTCGCCCAAAACACCTTGGAATGCTCCCAGTCCCATTTCGAAGACTGATTTATCCGATTGTATGTCGACAACCATCTTAGCCATGACGTCAGTGAGAGAGGTGCGAAAGAAATCCAGCACTTGATCGTAACTAATTTCGCCGACCATCGGGCCGACAATGGCAGCAATGACGAATCCAGGGAGCAAACCCAACCCCGCGAATTTCGCCAACCACCGCCATCGCAATTTGAGTTGCTGCACGGGCAACGAAAATGTGAGAATTAGACAAATTGAGACCGCCACAGTGGTCGTGATGGGTTGGAAAAGCAACAGTTCCTTTTTCTCATCCATCAGGACTCGCATCAAGGCGGCGATTGCGGCGCCTAAAATGATGCCGCTCTTCAGCGCATCGGGTAGCCAGCGAATGAACCGGTGCCCTAACCCGGTGGCGCCCATAAACAATAAGATGGCAGCAAAATTGAGCGAGACCGCCGTCATCATTTGGAACTTCTCTTGCGGAGTTCCATAGACCGCATTCCCTTCACCATCGACCGCTAATATGAAGGCGATAGCCAGTGGCAATGCGGGGGTGACCCAGCCCGCTGCGAACGGCTCACCGAACAGAATCGGCGCGCTGCTGATGAGCATCGATTGGATAAAAATACAGGCGACCGCCTCTTGGAAGGAGAGGCCGAAATAACCGACCAATAGCGGCACTAGCCCCAGTCCGGTTGCGCCGGCGACGAAGATGCCTTGCCAAAACTCCGGCCAGGCGACTCCCGTATGATAAAATGGCAGGCGAAACGTAAACGGCCCCCAGCGCCAGCCCGGCTGTTCTGCCCCGTCGGTCCGTTGATGCCGCATCGTGCTTCCCCGCTAAATAGCGCCGTCCTTTAGTGGACGGCGGATATTGCGTCTTTTGAAAACACCCGACCGGGATTCAGGATGTCCCGTGGGTCGAGTTGTTGTTTAATCCGCTGCATCAATGCCCGATCCTGCCGCGCTTGGCCGAAAACCGGAATTGTCTGTTTCCACGTTTCGTCGCAATCAAAGATCACGAGATTGCCATCTGCCTCATACGCCAACGCTTGTAGCGGAGCCAGCATCTTCACGGCAGCGTCGAGCGTGGTCACTTCATCCGGGAGGTGCCCAATCACAATTCCATTGCCAGCATGTGCGGTGAGCGACACTCCGGCGGACGTTGCCAATTCGGAAAATTCGACCAGCCGCGACGGACGCAGGTTGGCTTGAAATGTGAGCGGTTCGTCGGATGAAGTCGCGAAATCAGTCAGTACGAACCACAACGGTTCCGCATCGTCCACGACCGCAACGTCGCGAATCCCCGCTGCCTGCAACTCAGCAGTCATTGCTTCGGTTTGCCACTCCGTCTCGCGCGCGGCTCCCTCGAAACCGATGCATAAGACCGGTCCGCCGGCCGGCAAGTCCAATCGGGCTTCGGCGGAAATTTCATGAGCGGCGGCGGCGTTGAGCACCTCCAGGGCAACCGGTCGGGTTGCGGAAGTCAGCAGGTTTTCGAGCGCGGCTTCCACAGCCTGCCAGTCCGCCGCTGCACACCACAGAAGCTTCGATGATTCCGGTTGCGGTTTCACCTTCAGGGTGACTTGCGTGATGACCGCCAAGCTTCCCAGCGAACCGATCATCAACTTACACAGATCGTAACCCGCCACGTTTTTGACAACACGTCCACCAGCGCTGAACGTCTTGCCAGCAGCGTCGATGGATGTGATGCCGATCAGGTAATCGCGCAGCGTGCCAAAACCGAGTCGCCGCGGCCCGCTGGTGTTGGTGGCCAACACGCCCCCCAACGTGGCGCGCGAGGATTGTGGGACGTCGATAGGCAACCGCTGCCCTTCGGCTTTGAGAATCTCGGTCAGCTCGTCCATCCGAATCCCGGCCTCGACGGTGATCGTCATGTCCCGCGCCGGGTAGTCGATCGTGCGATTCAACCGCAACGTGGAAAAGGTGAAGCCGGGCTGCGTGGGAGCATAACCGTAATGCAGTGCTGTCCGGCCACCGACAGGAAAAATAGCCCGCCCTGCCCCGCTGGCATTCTCTGTGAGAAAGTCACGGGCCTCATCGGTTGTCGCGGGAGTGAATTCGTCGGACGACTCGGTCGTAGTCATGATCAGCAGGAAATCCCGGAATGGAGGTCTATCGTCTTAGTCGATATTAGAGAGCGGCCCGACGGGCGGGATGCGATTTTTCGATGTGTTCCATCCCACAGGCGCCGGCCGTGGGAAGCATTTTTTGAGGGCTGCACAATCCTGAAGGATTGAAGGCGAAACGAACGGCTTCCATGGTTTCCAAATCCGCCTCAGTGAAGAGTTTGTTCATGAAGCTGATCTTCTCGACGCCGATTCCATGCTCGCCCGTCACGCTGCCGCCCAGTTCGATGCAGCGATTGAGGATTTCGTCGCTGGCCAACAGCACGCGTTTGACTTGCTCAGCGTCGCGTTCGTCGAAGAGCAAAATGGGATGGATGTTGCCGTCGCCCGCGTGAAACACGTTGACGATGCGAATGTTGTGACGGGCACTCGCTTCGGTGATGAACTTCAAAATCTCCGGCAACTTCGTCCGCGGCACCACGCCGTCTTGCGTGCAGTAACTGGGGCTGAGTCGGCCGATCGCGCCAAACGCTTTCTTGCGGCACTTCCACAACAAATCGCGTTGTTGCGGCGAATCGGCTTTGCGGACTTCACGGGCGTTGTTTTGTTCACACAACTCCACGATTTGCGCCGCTTCGCCATCGACGGCGACTTCTAATCCGTCAACCTCGATCAGCAACACCGCTCCGGCATCGAGCGGAAATCCGAAATGAAATGCAGGTTCGACCGCTTCGATGATTCCCTGGTCCATCAATTCTAACGCCGCCGGCACGATCCCCGCACCGATGATGCCGCTGATCGCTTGCGTGGCGTCTTCAACGGTTTCAAAGACTCCCAACATTGTGCGATAGGCAACCGGATCGCGGGTGAGCCGTACGATGACTTTGGTACAAACGCCGAATGTTCCTTCACTGCCGACAAACAGGCCTGTTAAGTCGTAGCCGGGATTGTCTTCGGTGTATCCGCCGAATTGCACCACCTCGCCGTCGGGCAAGACGACTTCGGCGCCAAGGACGTGGTTGACCGTCACCCCATATTTTAACGTGTGCGGGCCGCCGGAATTGGTGGCAACATTGCCGCCGATGGTACACGCCCCTTGGCTGGAAGGATCGGGCGCATAATGATATCCAGTCCCCTTGAGGTGCTGCGTCAAATGCACGTTCACCGTGCCGGGTCCGACCACTGCATAGTGATCCCGCAAATTGACGTCATGGATCCCCCGCATCCGCGTTAAGGCAATCATCACGCCGCCGCCCACGGGTAGGCAGCCGCCGGCGAGACTGGTTCCCGCGCCACGGGGGACGAAAGGGATCTTGTATTCGTTGCACAATTTCACGATAGCGACCACGTGCTCAGTCGTCTCGGGGAAGACGACGCAGTCGGGTGTGTTTTTCTCAATCACGAACCCGTCGCACTCGTAGACCAGCACTTGCTCGTGGGCGCTAAGCACACTGGTTTCCCCCACGATGCTACGCAGAGCCTCCAGTGCTTGGGCGGGAATTTTCGATATCGTTGCTGTTTCAGGCATATTGTTTTTCGCAGACACAAACTCAAGGACCAGACGATTCGCCGCCGTTAATAATTGAAACCGTTTTTACGGATATGAATCATCGGGGACTCATCCGCCAAGCGGGGACCGCTGCCAGCGGCGATGACCTTCAACAGATAGACGCGGTGATCTCCAGCGGCAATGCTCTCGACAACTTCGCCTTCCAGATACCCCAGACTGTCCGACAAGATCGGCAAGCCGGTTTCGCCGGTGGTGATATCCAAACCTTCGAATGCCGGTTGATCTGGTTCGAAGCCGCGACCGAAATGGCCCAGCAATTGTTTCTGCGATTCACTGATAACATTCACGACCGCTCGGCCGGTTTGGCCCAACCAGTCGTTTACATAGCGTCCCTCTTTGACCACGACGGAAATCATGGGAGGCTCAAAGGCCGCCTGTTGAACCCAACTGGCCAGCATGCCGGTCGTGTTCCCGTTATCGTCGCCACAGGTGAGGATGAACACCCCGCTGGGAATTCGCCCCAACACTTGGGCCAAATCGCTGTTCTTGTCGTCTGCCATGATACTCCTTGAAAAACGCATCACCCCGGGGTAATGCCGGGGATGTTGTCAAATGTCGATCGGGGTTTAGGATTCGGAGGTCTTGAGGTCGCCAGCGACTTTTTCTTCAATACTGCGAACTTTGGAGACCAACCGACCGCTGGCCCCATTGCGAGCATCGATTTTGATCGAACAGGTCACGCGGTCACAGTCGACGCTCATGGCTTCGTAACACTTCGTCACGACCGCCATCACTTCGTCCCATTCCCCTTCGACAACCGTCCCCATGGCGTGCAAACGATAGTCCAGACCGCTCTGGGAAATGATTTCCACAGAGCGCGCCACATAGGGACTCACGCTTTCGCCTTTGCCCAACGGCGTCATGCTAAATTCTAACAAAACCACGCTTTAGCTTCCCCGAAGAATGAACGGTAACCGCAATGCTTCTATTCTAGGGAGGCAGCCGCACCTTGCAATGATCCGCACTGGTTGAGCGATGAGTTGCCCATAAAATGTAGGGGGCGTCGCGACGTACACAATAAAACCTGCTCCCTCTCCCTCTGGGAGAGGGCTGGGGGTGAGGGTTTTCGCACTGGCGAGCGATTTTCCATTACCACGAGTTATCCGCATCGGTACTTCGGGGATGGCTTGCAATATCGATGGGCAAATGACGCATTGCGGTAGCGCGCGGCTCAGCAGGAGCCTCGCCCTCCAGGATACCGTACTGGCAGCGTGCAGCGACCAACGGGAGCGGACCAATGCCCTTCGAGCGGA
>Ga0316204_10010562_pt1 | contig 11856 bp, 11 predicted proteins | sample 6monrhotite_MG_2_FD_205661 | JGI IMG/M metagenome (GOLD analysis project Ga0316204, IMG submission 205661) | Microbial mat bacterial communities from mineral coupon in-situ incubated in ocean water Damariscotta River, Maine, United States -... | ecosystem: Environmental > Aquatic > Marine >...
TTGAAGGTTTTCAATCCCCGAACAATGCAAATATTGAAGCCAAAGTCGATCTGACCCTAAATTTTTTAGAATATCTTCTTTCTACTATAGAAACACGCTTGGGTGAATTAAAAAAATGAAGCAATATCGTATCCTTATAGATTGTGCCGACAAAAAGGGTCTGGTCTATACTATTTCAAAGCTTTTTTACGAACTTGAATTGAATATTCTATCAAACCATGAATTTGTTGACAGTGACAATGAAAAGTTTTTTATGCGTACTGTCGTTGAAGGAGAGATCCAAGAAAGTGTTCTAAAGCAAAAGCTGCATGAAGTCTTGCCAAAGAATGTCAACTGTCATGTCATCTCTCCCCGTAAAAAAAACATCGTCTTGATGGTGACCAAAGAGTCTCATTGTCTAGGTGATATCCTTATCCGTTATGAGGCAGAGGAGCTTGACGCAAATATCATAGGGGTTGTCTCCAATTACGATCTTTTGCGTCCCTTGGTTGAAAAATTCAACATTCCCTACGTCTGTGTCTCACACGAAGGATTAGACAGACAAGAGCATGAATCAAAAGTCTTGGAGTGCCTGAGTCAGTTTAAAGATATTGATTATATTGTCCTTGCAAAATATATGCGTATACTGACGCCTGTGTTCGTAGAGGCCTATAGCGACAAAATCATCAACATACACCACTCTTTCTTGCCTGCCTTTATCGGGGCAAACCCTTACAAGCAAGCCCATGAGAGAGGCGTGAAGATCATTGGTGCAACAGCGCACTTTGTCAATAATGACCTCGACGAAGGGCCGATCATCTCACAAGACGTGACCAATGTCAGCCATGATCACAGCTGGAAAGATATGCAGCGTTCCGGTCGTGACATTGAAAAGATCACGCTTTCTCGTGCATTAAAACTTGCTCTAGAGGACAGAATCTTTGTACATAAGAACAAAACGGTGATCTTTTAATGCTAAATCTTGTCTTGGTCCATCCTCAGATCCCCAACAACACTGGTGCTATCGGCAGACTCTGTGTCAATACTGGCACGACTCTTCATCTCATAAAGCCTATCGGCTTTGATATAGATGAAAAGGCTGTTCGCAGAGCAGGGCTTGACTATTGGGAAAAACTGGATCTGCATGTCTGGGAAGATCTTCATGCGTTTTTTGAGGCAAACCCAAAGGCAAAAGAGGGCTATTTTGCGACGACAAAGACAGACAAGCCTTATTTTGAGGCCACGTACAAAGAAGACGGCTATATATTCTTTGGAAGCGAGACCAAGGGCATCCCTTCTGAAGTCTTGCAGACCTATCCGGACCAATGCATTACTATACCTATGACCAAAGAGGGACGCAGTCTTAATCTTGCTATTAGTACAGGTATTATCTTATACGAGGCAATCAAGCAAAACTATGCTGCCTATGAGAAGTTGATGTGAAAGCGTTTTTTGATGTAGCCATTCCAGTGGCTTTTATCCTTTTTCTTGTTTTCATCTTTGCAGGCTATCACGCTTCAAAACGCGATCAAGAGAAGAAAGATTAGACAGCCTAGAGGATCTTGTCTGCAAGTTCTTCTAATGATCTTTCAAACTTTGAAAAGATTGATTCTGCTTTTTTGATTATCTTTGCCATTTTGTATCCTTATATTGTAAAACGAAACTTTTATTAAACAAATAAACTTTTCGTTTTGTTGTTTTCTTGGGATAATTTTATATATTTATATCACTTCATGTTGTTTATATTGCAAATTGACATATTAATGTGTAAAATGATGTCATTGTTTTATTATTACACCATAAGACACTCTAATCGTCATCAAGAGGTCTAATCAAGGAGAAACTATGATGAAGAATTTTAATGACATTGTGGAACAGATCAAGGATGTTGTCTCAGAAGACTTTCCCGGCAAAAAGATCTTTGACAAAGACATTGCCGGACTGCTCGGTATCTCTCAGATGAATTTTGCGACAATGAAAAAAAGGGACAAGATCCCCTATGAAGAGCTTCTGGAGTTTTGCGCCAGACGCTCTATCGCTATAAACTGGCTTCTTTTTGGTCAGTCGCCCGAAAGCCTTATCGAATCAACCAACAAGTTTTATATGGTACGCTACTTCTCTGATGTCAGTGCTTCGGCAGGAGGAGGAGGTGTAGGCGATATAGAAGACTCTGTCGAACTCATGCTTGAAGGAAACTTTGTCAGCTCTTTGGGTGGTGAAAGAGAGCTTAAGAACATTGAAGCACTCAATGTGTCGGGTGATTCAATGGAGCCTACATTCTCTTACGGTGACATGATCTTTATCAACCGAAGTAAGATAGATATCGGGCGCGGTGGGATTTTTACTATTAATACTGAGGCCGGTCTGTTCATTAAAAGATTACAAAAGCGTATTGACGGTAAAATCGATGTTATTTCTGACAACAAAGAATATGCCAAGCAAACACTTATGCCCAATGAGCTTAATGTCATAGGGCGTGTAGTAGGAAGATTTGGCGCTGTTGATTAAGAAAAAACTCAAAGGTTGTATATGAAGTATACGCATTGTCTTATAACTGTTCTCATCTTATTGGGTCTTGGAGGGTGTGCAAAAACCCCTCAAGAACTTACTTTGAAAGACCTAGAGGAGTTCCCTCAGTATGCAGAGCCTTATGCGCATAATATTATACCAAAAGAGATGCTGCTTCCTGCGCAGCAAGCCTATGATGACAGATACTTTGAGCCTTGGAAGTACACGCAACCTCCGTTTGATCGCGAGGCTATTTTATGGCCGCATAGAAGCTATACATATGAAAAAAGCTATGGTGACAATCTGCAGCCTTTGGAGCAAGAGTGGTTTGAGCGTATGTACGCAAAAGGAAACTATGAAGCCTATGGCAGTTTAAACAAAAAAGCCATATCTCTTCATTATCTAAACCTGCGAAGTTTTCCGACCCAAAAACCTGTGTTTAAAGATCCGCAGCATGCAGGAGAAGGTTTTCCTTTTGACTACCTGCAAAACTCAGGGATACATGCCAATGAACCCCTGTATGTCTCACACCTTTCAAGTGACGGTGCCTGGGCATACGTCTTTACTGCTTATGCTACAGGCTGGGTGCCTTTGCGAAAGCTCTCTTTTTTAGATAATACTGTCACCAAAGCCTGGGAAAATGCCCGCCAGATCGAACTGATAGACGAGTTTTATTCTATCACTGACTTGGATGGAAACTTTGTTTTTAAAAGCAGGGTAGGTATGCGATTGCCACTTGTCTCAATAGAGAAGGATCACTACCTTGCCTTATCAATCACTGTAGGAAAAAACAATTCCGCGACATACACCAAGGTCAAGATACCTTTTTATGTTGGACGCGAAGGCAAGATGATGCTAAACGCAGATAATCTTAAGCATATTGCTGATCTTATGCTGCAAAGTAATTATGGGTGGGGAGGGGTATTCCAAGAGAGAGACTGCTCTTCAACATTACGCGATCTCTATGCTCCTTTTGGAATATGGCTTCCAAGAAACTCATCAGAACAATCCAAGGTCGGAAAAGTCATCGTCCTTGAGGAAATGACATTAAAGGAAAAGGAAGAGGCTATCGTAAAAGAAGGTGTACCCTTTGAGACACTTCTTTATAAAAAAGGTCATATTCTACTTTATCTAGGGCTTTATAACGGAAAGATAGCTGTGCTTCATAATGCATGGGGTGTCAAGACGATGAGAAATGGAATAGAGGGAAGAAAGATTATCGGTAAAACAGTTATATCCTCGCTAAACATAGGAAAAGAGAGGGAAGATTATGACCCGGACGAGGGGATACTTTCACAAATAGTGAGTATGAATATACTCACCCAAGAATAAAAAAACAGTCTTTCTAGGCGAGGATATCCAAAAGAGATCCGAGCATGTCATCTTGCGTCCTGATGGCTGAGCCCTGTACCTCGTGCCCTCTTTGAACGATTACCTGGTCTGTCATCTCTCTGCTTAGTTCGGTCTGGCTTAGGCTAGAACCGTTATCATCCGCTTTTTGAAAACTGGCCTGTACACCACCTGCTGCATCACTCAGTGTCGTACGTGTCGGGATAAAACCGTCTGTATTTACATTTGCGATATTGTTTGCATTTGTATTTGCAAAATTTTGATGGGCTATAAGAGAAGATACGTTTGCTGAAAAATTTACCATAACTAAACCTTTGATCATAAATATTAGCTTAGCTTTACTGAAAGAGCTGTAAGAGATAAAAGTTAATAGGAGCACTTAAAAAGCATGGCTCTTATTCAAAACCGCTTAGGCCTGTTTTAATCAAGCCCTGCGCGATGCCATAATATGGCATCGCGACGCTCTATGGGCTTGCTTTAGTGAAGGTCGGCGTTTAACTTTATCTCGCGCGTGCTGCGGCGAGCGATAAGCTGTCCGCTAGTAGAGTCTTGGCGGAAATGAAGGCCATTTAACCCTGAAAGCTCTTTTCCTTTAAAAACTTCGCCTGAAAGCGATTTTCCCGGATTTGCTTCGTTTATCTTAGCAAGCTGATCTGGCGATACAGTAATCTTTGTACCTTCAAGAATAGCCAAGCCAGCGTCAATTATACAGGCATCTCCCAAAGGAATACCACAGGTAGAGTTAGCCCCCAGAAGCGTGTTTTTACCGACTGATATCGGGTTTCCGTCTGTGCCGCTCAGGACACCAAGGATTGATGCTCCTCCGCCGACGTCTGAACCATCACCCACGATGGCTGAACTTGATATACGGCCTTCAACCATACTCACCCCTGTTGTTCCTGCATTAAAATTGATATAAGATGCTCCCGGCATAACCGTGGTACCCGCATGAAGCTGAGCACCGAAACGAACCTTTCCTGCATCAAGAATACGCGTATTGTCAGCTGGAATAATATGCTGAAGAAAACGAGGGAATTTGTCTACAAAGTCTATTTCAGGAAACTCATTACGCAATTTAAGCTCGATCTCATTGATACGAAGGTAATCAAGATCAATAGGCGTGTTTCCGTGCCATGCCACATTATGGAGTGCTCCAAAAGCACCATTCAGATTAAGAGTTCTGAGTTCGGCTTTGGCCAGTGAGAGTGCGTACAATTTCAGATACGTTGCCTCAACACTGACACAAGCAGCATCTTCAAATAAAAACACAACTCGGTATTCACCTTCTTTCATACCCTGGTCTTCAAGAAGTTGGAAAAGCTGAATGATGACCTGCACATTTTTATGTGCGTCACCGAATGCCTCTGCAAGATAAGGGTTAAAACTGTCCATACATTTTTTTACAAAATCAAAAGTTATCTTGCAAGACACTTCGCTTTGCGTGTTATCGATCTCAATGCCACAGGCACTTAAAGCATCTATGAAAACAGCTGCGCTACCAAAGTTTTCCTTCCAGTTGATGACAGGATATGTTGCTTGGAGTACCTTATCATTGTCCAATTGGCTGGCATCTATGCGGCAAACCCCAAATGCAACAGGATCTTTGTATCCTGATGTTGATTTTACTTTTTCTACCAATGCCTTGAATTCTTCAGTTGTTCTTATCATCTTGTCTCTCTTGTTGAATTTTTTTTGAATAATACCATAAGACAACTATCTTAAACTTAACCTTTCAATATAGGCCATCCCATCTGTTTTAGAACAGAGGCAAAGAGTTTCTTCCTATGCTTTACTAAAAAACATTAGCTATATTGAGGCAAGAATGCTTATATCAATGTGAAAAAAATCAAGATAAGTGCAATGAGGATATATCATAGAGTTTTCGTGTGGGGGTGAGGCTGTAAATAGGCATACCAAATTTCGTATTAGCGTGTATAGAACCATGATCTGTTCATAAAACCTACAAAAGTAGGTTAGACATCAATAGCAATAGAGGTAGAGCAGGGCAAGCTACCCTATTGTTTCGTTAAACACTCAAAACCAGATAGTGCTACACGCTAACTATAGTCTCTATAATAAACTACCCTTGTTTTATAAACTCCGCTACGCTTCTCCGAAGAAACCAAACGCACAAAACGTCTTTTTTGCTTCTAAAAGAAGCTGCCTTGGTTTTCATTTTCCAGCGGGCGGCGTTTTTCTTTGATCAGCCACTCCTGCAATAGCTTATCAACTACCTTGCTCAAACTCATTTTGTATCGCACACGAGCATACTTCATCGACTCATCCCACACTTGTCTATCTATGACAAGAGAGCGGGTAACTTCATCTTTAGGCTTCATTTCACTTCTCCTTTGAACTATATAATAAACTATATAGTATTTTATTCATCCTGAAAACATCCTTTTTATATTCATAAGCACATACGGATAACCGTATAATGTTAATTGGTTAACATAATGTAAATTCTCTTTAAAAATACACATCTGCAAAAACACTACCCTTTAAAGATTCTGACTAATATATGCTTAGCCAAAACATATGTGAATGTTTTATTTTAATTAGAGCATAGTTTAATTGGGTATTAAACTTTAATCTCATATAGTAATATCAACCAACCCAATACCAAGGTGTGACATGTCTACGATAAGTATGATTGACAATAGAAATGGTAAAAAGTATGAATTTGAAATATTGAGTCCGAGTGTAGGTCCAGATGTTGTTGATATACGTTCACTGTACCAACAAACAGGAATGTTTACTTATGATCCTGGGTTTACCTCTACTGCAAGCTGCAGCTCAAATATCACCTATATTAACGGTGAAAAAGGCGAACTTCGATACCGTGGTTATGATATTAAAGACCTTGCTACCAAAAAGTCCTATCTTGACACCTGCTATTTACTACTTGTAGGAAAACTGCCTTCAAGAAACGAATTTTCTGCCTTCGATATCGAAATCAGGAAACGTTCTTTTGTGCATGAGGGTTTAAAAAACCTGTTTTACTCTTTTCCTGACAATGCTCATCCAATGGCAATGATGGCATCCGCAGTTTCCGCCCTCTCAGCTTTTCATTATGAACATCTAAATATAGAAGACAAGGAAGAGATGCAGACTATGGCACGCAGGATCATTGCTAAAATACCGACCCTTGCCGCCCTCTCCTACCGAAGAAGTTTAGGGATCCCCTTCATCTATCCGGATATAGAACGCTCTTTTACGGAAAATTTTCTATATATGATGCGGGCTTATCCTTCTTCAGAAACCGTCATCAGAGATGTCGAGATAAGAGCGCTTGACACCATCTTTACCTTGCATGCAGATCATGAGCAAAATGCCTCAACATCGACAGTAAGAGGCGTTGCTTCTACAGGCGCGCATCCGTATGCAGCTATGTCTGCCGGTATAAATGCATTATGGGGACGTGCTCACGGCGGAGCAAATGAGTCTGTTATAGCGCAGCTTGAGATGATAGGTACTGTTGACAGAGTTGACGAGTTCATACAAAGAGCGAAAGACCCTGCTGATGAGTTTAGATTGATGGGATTTGGACATCGGGTATATAAGAACTTTGACCCGCGTGCAAAAATATTAAAAAAACTACTTGATGAGCTTAAAGAAGAGTTAGGTGTTAACAATGAATTGCTTGAAGTTGCAAAAAAGATCGAAGAGGTGGCTTTGACAGATGATTATTTTATACAGCGTAAACTTTATCCAAATATCGACTTCTATTCAGGCTTAATACTCACCGCGCTTAAAATCCCAAAAAGTATGTTTACGATAATCTTTGTTATCGGTCGTGCGGTAGGATGGATCACTCAATGGATAGAACTTAAACATGACAAAGAGATGAAGATCGCACGTCCAAGACAACTGTACACAGGACCTGCCAAGAAAGTGATAAAATGAACAAACAAGATCTCCTTGAAGAGATTACCGCCCTGCTTAACCAATACGGAAAGCCTTCAAGTATCAGTCCTAGCGTTTTGGAGTTTCTAAGCGAGAACGATCTTGAAGAGATAAAAGCCTCGTTGATAGAGAGTAAAAAGCATCATCTTGATGACAAAGAGTGGCTACAGCAGTTTAAAAAAGAGCTTTAAGCACAAGATACAAGAAAAACTAAATCATAATTTACGCTAAATTAAGTAATAACAAAATATAATTGCAACACTTAATCACATGGTTTTATTTTGCTTAACTTTATGTTAATGACAATTAGTAACACTGAATATTTAATTCTAACAATATGTGAAAAAAGTATACTAACTTACCTATAAACCCACACAGGAGACCTTAATGGCAAATGTTGACTTGGTACAATTAACAGAACAGACTAAGAAATTAACGGCAATGGTAGTCGAAGACGAAGGCGTTGCAAATGAGCTCTTGAGTTCGACATTTAAAAACTTTTTCTCAGAAGTCTCTTCAGCTTTTAACGGGAAAGAAGCGATTGAGATGTTTGATCGTCTCAAGCCGGACATCGTATTTGTTGATATTGTAATGCCGGAAATGGACGGGATTGAGCTTTCACGCAGATTACGTGAGATGAATCCAAATCAGATCATTATCGTTATCTCAGCAAGTAATGACATCCAAAAGATCTCAGAATCAATCGAAATAGGTGTAAACAGTTTCATCCAAAAACCTATTGATACAAAAAAGATCATTGAACTGCTTAGCAATGTAACTGCCTTGATCAGTAAGAAGAAGAAAATTGAGACAAAAACATTTTCAATCTCACTTCCATTAAACCTATATGAACTTGTAGATGAGAACGCAAAAGTCGAAAGTATCTCTAAAAACGCGGTGATCATTCGCGCACTTCGTTCGTTCTACGACCAATAACAACAGGGCTATTGCCCTGCTCTACTAAAAGTATTCAAACTTTTCAATACTTATTTTCTGACTTCTTCTACTTTTCTTTCTTGATCGGTATCGATATAATAAACTCGGCTCCATCCTTGATATTGCGAGCACTTAACGATCCGCACATGGAGTTTTCTATAATCTGTTTTGACATATACAGCCCCAAACCTGTTCCCTGAGTCTGATTCTTTGTCGTAAAATACGGGTCAAATATTTTGTTCAGAAGATCGTCTTGTATACCTCCCCCATCGTCTTTTACAGTTATCAAAGCATTGCCATTTTTACGTGTTATCACTACCTCAATCTCTTTTTTAAGGCTTGCATTGCTTTGAATCGCCTCTTGGGCATTATTAAGTATATTGATCAATACCTGTTTGAACTCATTGAGTCCGCCCTGGATGACACTGTCTTGCTTAACCTCGATTGAACATTGGATATGATTATAAGAGAGATTAGTACTCACAAGACTGTGAACAGATTCCAAAGCCTCTTTTACACTGAACCAGGTCTCTTCTCCTCCATGCTGAAAGAAGTTTCTGAAATCATCAATCGTGTGAGACATATACTGAAGCAGGTTGTTTGATTTTTCATATGACGCTTCGATTTTTTCAGACGTAAGGTTGCCAAGTTGGTCTGAGATATAGATATCCTGCATCACCAAAGCCATGATATTCAAGGGTTGTCTCCATTGATGCGCTATATTGCCGATCATCTCCCCCATAGACGCCAGACGTGACTGCTGATACATCATCTGATCTTTTTCACGGTTTTTTTCTACTTCGTGTTGTATCCGCGACTCCAAAGAGTCATTGATCTCTTCGATCTTCTCCTGGCGTTCTCTCAAATCTTCTTCGATCTTTTTTTGTTGTGAGATATCCGTCATAAAGGCAAATGTTTTTATATTGCCATACTGATCATACATAGTCGTTGCATTGGTCAGCATATGTAGAGTACTGCCTGTTTTTGTCTCAAAGGCAAGCTCATAAATACGGTTTGAGACATCATCTATCAAGTCAGCTTGTTCCTTGCACAGATTATGTTCGTGAGCATGTATGAAATCAAAAGGGCTCTTGCCTATCATCTCATCTTTTGTATAGCCCAGCATCGCGCATAAAGAGTAGTTAACGTCAAGGATTGTCAATCCGGAATCAAGCAGCCAGAAGCCTTCCGCCGTTGTGTTGATGATATTCGCATAAAGTGCTTCATTGTCCTTGTCTTTTGTGATATCGACAAGGTATCCGATAAGCTCTACCGGATCACCGTTCATATCGCGAATGATCTGCGTGTAGTCAGAGACCCATGCAATTGTTCCGTCCATTTTTTTAATGCGATATTGCTGATTGATCCGGTCGTCATTAGAATTAATAGCCTGCATAAGTGACTCACGAACATTTTCCATATCATCTTCATGAAAAACACCCTTTACAGCTTCTTCGTCATTGAGGAAAAACTCAGGTGTGTACCCCCACTGTGAGACACTGTCAGTAACTTGAGAGACTATCCAGCAGTCTCTACTGGGCTTGCGCTTAAAAATAACAACCGGTCCAGCATGGAAAAAATCAAACTCCGAAGATACTGACCTCATTCTGACTTCAGCGTCGTCAGGTATAGGTACAATACTCAAAGAAGTTGAATCAAACTTCGATGAGACAACAGTGCTGACCTTGGCATTACTGTTGACCCTGCTTACTTCAGTCAAGACAGTATTGACCTCTGCTTCATCGTGAGAAAATATTTGAACACAAATATCTCCAAACAACGCATGCTCCGTCATAAAATTATTTAGATTATTTAAATCAGTGTAAGTATGGTTGAAGTGTTTCATAAGATGATTATAACAAAGATTTGTCATTTAAAGATGGTTGGTTTTGTCATACAATCCAAAAACACAGATTTATTTATCCTTAAGCATACAAAGAATATAATTCCGCCACAACAATCAAGTTGTATCTACGGCCCCATCATCTAATGGTTAGGATTCATGGTTTTCATCCATGCCATAGGAGTTCAAATCTCCTTGGGGTCACCATTTCAAAACTCTTTTCTAAAGAAACTTTTTACTTCATAAAATCATTATCTGTTAGTTTTCCTTTTACTCAGCGTTATCGACAAACTCATGTAGCAATTCTACACTTCGTTAATCTCTGCCTCAATAGTCATGAAATCCATTTTTAAACTCACTAATTTGAGCAATATGCGCACCTTATATACTTCCGTCTAATTTGAATGCGTCCTTTCAAGTGAAATTGACATGAAACCCGTTTTAGCTTGTGATCCCCTCCCCTTTTTAAAATAGATTATGTTAAAATCGCAAAAAATATTCTAGGAATTTTAATGTTACGTTTTGCTCCAAGTCCGACCGGCGAAATGCATATCGGAAATCTTCGCGTGGCCCTTTTCAATTATATTCTTTCCGTTCAGACAAACGAACCTCTGATCATCCGTATTGAAGATACGGATAAAGAACGGAACATCGAAGGCAAAGACAAAGAGATCATCGGTCTATTGGATCTATTCGGTATCAAATACAGAGATGTTATCTATCAAAGCGACAACCTAAAATATCACCGTGCTATGGCACTTCAGCTTTTACACGAGAAGATAGCGTTTAACTGCTTTTGCTGCGAAAACACACTTGAGTCAAAGCGAGAAGAAGCTAAGAACGCTCGCAAACCTTACCGATATGATGATGCCTGTCTTTCATTGACACCGGAAGAGACTATTGACAACGAAGCACCCTTTACTGTTCGCCTGCGCAAACCTAACGTAGAAGTTGAGTTTACAGACATTATAAAGGGAAAGATGAGTTTTAGACCTGCAGATATCGACAGTTTTGTCATCCTTCGTGCAGACAAAAGCCCTACCTACGACTTTGCCTGTGCAATAGATGACATGATCGCGGATATCTCTATGGTCATACGCGGTGAAGACCACGTGTCAAATACGCCCAAGCAGATCGCCGTGCGTGCTGCGCTGAACTACACAAAGGAGATCAAATATGCCCATCTTCCTGCCATCTTGAATGAGAGCGGTAAGAAGATGAGCAAACGCGACGATGCTTCCAGTGTAAAATGGTTGCTTGAGGAAGGTTTTTTACCTTCGGCTATCATCAACTATCTTATCCTTATCGGTAACAAGCCGCCGGTTGAGATCTTT
>Ga0316204_10010563_pt1 | contig 11855 bp, 13 predicted proteins | sample 6monrhotite_MG_2_FD_205661 | JGI IMG/M metagenome (GOLD analysis project Ga0316204, IMG submission 205661) | Microbial mat bacterial communities from mineral coupon in-situ incubated in ocean water Damariscotta River, Maine, United States -... | ecosystem: Environmental > Aquatic > Marine >...
CAGATACACGCCCCGCGCACGCCATGCCGCACGATCCTCGGCTGTTGTATCATCGTGACTGCCCATGCGAACACCTTGCGCAGTCAAACGCGCGCACAGATCATCAAGCGCATCCGGCACCGCGGCGCGTCTTGAGTGGAGATCCAGCATATAGGCATGGTGTTTCTCCGGGCTGCGCCCCGCCTTGAGGGCCTGCCCCATCAAGCGCCTTGGTGTCTTGCCAGCCCCCAGACGGTCATGGGGTAAATGATCGTTGAAAACGACAAAGGAGACATCCCAGTCACGCAACCGATCCGGCAGGTCATCGTAAAGATCAAGCAAATGGGTCTCAAACCGCAACTGTGCCCACAGGTCCGTCACCACCTGATCCGAGGTGTTGCGGATCGCCCTGAATACCTTGTCGGCAAAGTCGAGACCGCGCATGCCGCCTTCCCAGCTGACAAACTGTGCCAGCACGGCCGTTGTGATCCCGTTCGCCGCCAGTTCCGCCTCGCAAGCGACAAGCCCTTCATCCATCTGTTTCATCGCGCCACGGCGTTGCGCCAGATGGCGTTCAAACCCGTCCCCATGAAGATCGACAATGCCCGGAAAAACCATGAAGCCGCTCAGATCAACCGGGCGGCCAACCGGGGCGTCGACGATCCGCCCTTCGGCAAAGGACACTGTATCAGGCCTCAGCCCGCCGGGGCCCAAAACCTCGGCACCGATGAAATCAAGGTTTGGCATTCTTGTTATCCGTCCCGGTCAGGCATTCTCCGTCGCGGCACCCGACGGCATCGAGCACACCGTCAAGAAGTGTCATCGAATGATCAAATGCGCCGGTGTTCAGAAATTCCATCGTCTGGGCAATCACCCTTGGGTTATTCATCATGAATGTATGGGTTACCGGCAAAACAATATGGTCATTCATCCCTTCAACCTTCGTTGAGGCAACAGAAACCTTGCCATCGTCCGCCCCCGGCAGCAGTGACGAAAAATAAGGGTTCAGCGATTGTGATCCTGCGATCACGCCCAATTCAAACGATACGGCGGGCAACGACCGGGGAATCGAACCCGGTCCGGTTCCCATTTGCATTCCCGCCGGGCCGTTGACCCAGTCAAAGGTCGGCAGATAGCTCAACTCATCGACAACCTCGCTGCCCTGATTGGGCGGGCCCAGCATGACCACGCGCCCGACTTGTTCATTTCCGACCTCGGCAACCCATTGGCGCACCAGAATGCCGCCCATGGAATGGGTTACAAAATCGACCTCGCCGCCGCCACACGCTTTGACAGCGTCGGGCAGGGTCTGTTGGACCAGGGTTTCAATCGGCTCTTCGGTGGATGGGTAGCCGGGCCGGACCACGCGGTAGTCTTCCGCCTCCAGCGCGGCCTCCATCAGGGCAAAGGAAGATTCAGTGCGCGCCAGACCATGCAGCAGCACCACGCAACGGTCCGCCGCCAGCACCGGAACCGCCGCCAGCATCATGGCCGATACACTTATGAGAAACACGATACGCATGATGAGCAGATAGACCCTTTTCCCTTCATATGAAATGGTAGGCACACAATCCCTGCGAAAGGACGCTCATGCCCGCCTCACCGCCCCGTCTTGCCGTTCGCGCGGTCCTCAAGAACGCTGATCGGCTGTTGTTGGTCAATGCCTATCCCGGTGGGAAAAGCCCCCTGATGTGCGCACCCGGCGGGGGCGTTGAACGCGGTGCGTCACTGCCAGACAACCTGATACGTGAAGTGTTTGAGGAAACCGGCTTGCACATCAATGTGGGCGCACCCTGTCTTGTCAACGAATTCCACGACCCCGACAGCAGCTTCCATCAGGTCGACATCTACTTCCAGTGTACCTTGCGCGGCACCGCGCGCATTGACCCCGACTGGCGCGATATTGAAGCCGTTGTGTCACAATGGCGCTGGGTCAGCGAAGCGGAACTTGCACGGGTACCCCACAAACCCGACAGCCTGGGTGCCGTTGCCTTTGGTGCCTGTGCGATCCCTATTTACGATCCGTTGGAGCCGATTGTGCGCTGATCGCCCAGCCGATCCCGCCCAGAACCAGAATTGCCGAGATCAGCACGACCAGACCGATGGGTTCACCCAGAAATGCCGCGCCTGCCAGAATGGCGATGATCGGCACACTCAGTTGTACGATGGCTGCGGTGGCGGCCTCCAATTTCGGCAGAACAGAATACCAAAGCGCATATCCCAGTCCCGACGTCAGCCCGCCACACAGGATGCCGATGGCGGTTCCTGTGATACTGTAGGTCAGTCCCGTACCCACCAAAAGGACAAGCAGGATCGGCAGGCAGAGAATGAAATTTGCCGCCGTCGCGCCAAGCGGATCTGATGCGCCGCGCCCGATCAGCGTATATCCGGCCCACCCCAGACCGGCAAACACCATCAACATAGCCCCGCCAAGATCGGCACCGCCACCCGAGCCCGGCAGAAGCGCCAGCAGCAGGCCGATAAAGGCGATCCCGGCCCCGGCAAATTTCCGGCGGCTGGGCGTTGCACCGCGCAGCGCGCTATATGCAAACATGGCGATTTGCACCACACCAAACAGGATCAGCGCGCCCAATCCGGCGTCAAGCGTAAGGTATGCAAGGGAAAAACCGATCATATAGACGCTCAGGCTGACAGCACCCCAAAGCCGGTCCCGACCGGCAAGCCGAACCCCGCCGCCGCGCAGCGACATCACCATGCCCAGCACCACAGCCCCCGACAGCACGCGGATCAGGGCAAACCCGGAGGGGTCAATATGCCCCCCGTCCACGGCGAGCCGCGTCAGGATGGAATTGGAAGCAAAGGCGACCATTGTCAGGGCGGTCAGGAAGATCAATCGCATATGGATTGGCTTAGCCGCTGATTTGAGTTGCGCCAAGAACATTCCCACTGTCTGGCAGCTTCGCACGACAAATCGCGTCACCACAAGGAAAAGGGCGCCTCGATATGAGACGCCCTTTCTTACTGTCGTAAAGGGGGCTGGCCCATCGGGCCCGCACCATCGCATCAAGCGATAGTGCTTACATCATGCCGCCCATGCCGCCCATGTCGGGCATGCCGCCGCCCATGCCGGCGCCGCCGTCCTTGGAAGGCTTGTCGGCAACCATGGCTTCGGTGGTGATCAGCAGGGATGCAACGGATGCTGCATCCTGAAGCGCTGTGCGTACAACTTTGGCCGGGTCAATCACGCCGAATTTGAACATGTCGCCATATTCTTCGGACTGCGCGTTGAAGCCGAACGTCAGGTCGTCGCTCTCGCGGATTTTGCCCGCAACAACAGCGCCGTCAACACCGGCGTTCTCAGCGATCTGACGCAGAGGTGCTTCGAGTGCCTTACGCACAATGGAGATACCAACGTCTTGGTCGCTGTTTTCACCTGCCAGGCCGTCAAGCTTTTTGCCTGCCTGAACCAGCGCAACACCACCGCCAACAACGATGCCTTCTTGAACGGCAGCGCGTGTGGCATTCAGTGCATCGTCAACGCGATCTTTACGCTCTTTGACTTCTACTTCCGACATGCCACCAACACGGATCACAGCAACACCACCAGCGAGCTTTGCAACACGCTCTTGCAGCTTCTCTTTGTCGTAGTCAGATGTGGTCTCTTCGATCTGGTTACGGATCTGCAGGACACGTGCTTCGATCTCGGCTTTTTCACCCGCGCCGTCCACAACAGTGGTTTCGTCTTTGGTGATAGAAACCTTCTTGGCAGAACCAAGCATGTCCATTGTGACAGACTCAAGCTTCATGCCCAGGTCTTCGGAGATCACCTGACCGCCTGTCAGGATCGCGAGGTCTTGCAACATCGCCTTGCGACGATCGCCAAAACCCGGTGCCTTGACGGCTGCAATTTTCAGACCGCCACGCAGTTTGTTAACTACGAGTGTCGCAAGCGCTTCGCCTTCAACATCTTCTGCGATGATCAGCAAAGGCTTCTGGGACTGGATAACCTGCTCAAGAAGCGGAACCATTGGCTGCAAAGAAGAAAGCTTCTTTTCGTGCAACAAGATGATCGCATCTTCCAGCTCAACAGTCATTTTGTCAGAGTTTGTGACAAAATATGGTGACAGATAGCCACGGTCGAACTGCATGCCTTCAACAACATCGGTCTCTGTCTCGAGGCCTTTGTTCTCTTCAACAGTGATAACACCCTCGTTGCCGACTTTCTGCATCGCGTCTGCGATTTGACGGCCGATTTCTTTTTCGCCGTTTGCAGAAATTGTACCAACCTGTGCGACTTCGTCGCTGTCGGATACTTCACGTGACGCTGCTTTGATGGCTTCAACAACTGTTGTTGTCGCCAGATCAATACCGCGCTTGAGGTCCATTGGGTTCATGCCGGCCGCAACTGATTTCAGGCCTTCTTTGACGATAGCCTGAGCCAAAACAGTCGCGGTTGTGGTACCGTCGCCTGCTTCGTCGTTGGTGCGGGAAGCGACTTCCTTGACCATCTGCGCGCCCATGTTCTCGAACTTGTCCTCAAGCTCGATCTCTTTGGCCACGGTCACACCGTCTTTGGTGATGCGCGGTGCGCCGAATGATTTGTCGATAACCACGTTACGGCCTTTAGGGCCGAGAGTGACTTTTACCGCATCTGCCAGAGTGTTCACACCCTTAAGCATCTTGTTGCGGGCATCGGTGTCAAATTTGACGTCCTTAGCTGCCATTTATCTTCTCCTAATTTCGAATTGATGTTGAGCGTTCAGTCGTGAGGCTTCCTGCGGATCAGGAAATGATCCCCATGATGTCGCTCTCTTTCATCATCAGCATTTCTTCGCCGTCGACGGTGACTTCTGTGCCGGACCATTTGCCGAACAAGATGCGGTCGCCTGCTTTGACGTCCAGTGCGATCCGGTCGCCGTCGTCATCGCGTGCGCCTGCGCCTACAGCAACAACTTCGCCTTCAGCAGGTTTTTCCTTGGCGGAATCAGGAATGATCAACCCGCCGGCGGTTTTTTCTTCGCTTTCTGTGCGCTTTACCAGCACGCGGTCGTGAAGCGGTGTCAGTGCCATCTTTGCAGCTCCTTAAGGCTCAAAGTTTACTCCCAGCCTGCTGTCCCTTCGTGGGGCAATCAGGCGTTAGCACTCATTGGTGTCGAGTGATAACGAGGCGTAGCTAAGGATGCGGGGTGGGTGAGTCAACTGTTGAGCGGGAATATTTTTTAGCCGTAACTGCCAGCCAATGTTTTCAATACCATTGCCCGTCACATAGATAATGCCCAACACTTGATCCGCAAGGAGCCCGGTATGAGATTATTCCCTGTTCTGTTGATGATGTTGCTGTTGCCCGCGACTCTCTGGGCGCAGTGCGATGGCGTTGATCTGCGCGCCACTTTGACCGAGCCGGAACAGGCCGAGATCGCGGCACGGCTTGACGGCGTCCCGTTTACCCAAGGCAATCACTGGACCGCCACCAGAGACGGTCGCAGCATTCATGTCATCGGGACCATGCACATTGACGACCCGCGGATGGATGCGGTGGCCGAACGGCTTGCACCGCTGATTGCGACCGCCGATGCGGTTCTTGTCGAGGCGACGCTGGAAGACCAAAAGCAATTGCAGATCGAAATCTCGACCAACCCTGACCTTGCGTTTCTGACCGGCCAGACCCTGATCGACCTGTTGCCCGCCGACAAATGGGAGACCCTGGCCGCCGCTGCAAAGGCGCGCGGTATACCGTCCTTCATGGCCGCCAAATTTCAACCCTGGTATCTGTCGCTGATCCTGTCGATGTCACCCTGCACCCTGCAGGAGGTGGCGGCAGGGGCCAAGGGGCTGGACCAGCGGATCATGGATCTGGCGGCGCAAGCTGAGGTGCCAACCGGGTCGTTGGAGCCTTACACGACGGTTTTCTCGCTCTTTGGTCAAGGGTCGATGGAAGACCAGCTTGAGATGCTGACAATTGGAACCCTGCCCGATGCGCATTCCGAAAATGCCACGGCAACGCTGGTTGCACAGTATTTCGAACAACGGCATAGGGCCGCTCTTGAAACCTCGCGGGTGACAAGCCGCCCCGTGGTGGACCTGAGTGATGCCGAATTTGACGCGGTCTTTGATCAGTTCATGGGCCTGCTGGTGGATCAGCGCAACCATAACTGGATGGATGTCATTGACGCGACCGAAGGCGATCGGATCGTTGTGGCCGCCGGTGCCCTGCATCTGGGTGGCGAGGCTGGTGTGCTCAACCTGCTGGCGCGGCGCGGCTATACGCTACGCCGTGCGGCGTTTTAGGCACCCAGAACGCGACCGCTGGTGGTCACGGCCTCGGCCCCCGCAGGCGTCAGGCCGTAGACCCCTTTTTCGACCTTCTCGAACCAACCGTAATGATTGTCACGCATCATCCGCGTGGCCTGTCCTACGTCGGTTTCCCGCGCAACATCCGCGCCTTTACTGGCCCCGACTTCGAACAGATAGACGGCCAGTTTCAGTGCATCCTGACGGTAGGCCGTGACCAACCCCGTCCGCGTCTGGCCCCCGTCATTGGGGTCGCCCTGCCGCCGGGCAAATTCCCTGAGAAGTGCAGTCTGCCGTTTGACCTGCTTGCGCGGTGCATAAGGCCCCGGATCGCAATGCACTTCTACCAGCCCGTCCTCGAGCCGCACGGTGATAAGCCCCAGTCCCAACCGCCGTGCCAGCGCGGTGTTGTCCTTGACCGCCCTGGCAAAGCGTTTGCCCGGCTGGCGCGCAACTGCGAAATAGACATCGTCGGTGACCTTGAGCCGCGCGATACATTGATGGAACAACGCCAGCGAGAAACCCAGCTTCAGTTCCACAATGACCGGCGGTTCCCCGCCGCGCAGGGCCACAACATCCGCCGCGCCAACCTCGGATTTCACCACATATCCCTGATCCTCAAGAAAGGATTTGACGGGCGGATAAAGATCGGTTTCGCGGTGCCGGTTCATTTTGCCAAACTGCCCTATTTGCACGCCCCCTCCAACCCCTTAGGGTTCGGGCGATGAACCGTGATGAAATCAACACCTTCTGTGCCGCTCTGCCCCATGCAACCCATGTCGTTCAATGGGGCAATGCGGATGTCTACAAGGTGGGCGGCAAGGTATTTGCGGTGATCGGAATGGGGGACAGCGGTGCCAGCGTGACATTCAAGGCTTCGGAAATGGCCTTTGAAATCCTGTCCGACAGCCCCGGCCTGCGCCCGGCCCCCTACATGGCGTCGCGGGGGTTGAAGTGGATCCAGAACTATGCCGAACCCGGTTTGCCGGATGACAGCCTGCGCGATCACATTCGCGCGTCCTACGACATGGTGGTGGCGGGACTGACCCGGAAAAAGCGCGCCGATCTGGGTCTCTGACAGGGGGTCGTGACAAGCACGGGTGCGCCGCCTATAAGGCGCGCAAACCGACACACCCCATGCAAGGACACCCCGATGACAACGCTCGTTTTTGGCCACAAATCTCCCGACACAGACAGCACCGGAAGCCCGATCATCTGGGCGTGGTACCTGAATGAAATCAAAGGGGTGACGGCGAAACCCGTTCTGTTGGGCGAACCCAACACCGAGGCGTTGTTCGTGTTGAAACACTGGGGTCTGGACAAGCCCGAGATCATGACAGACCTCGCCGCCGACACGCCGGTGGTGATTGTGGACACCAACAACCCCGGCGAATTGCCTGGCAACATCAACGACGCAGACATCGTGGGCATCATCGACCACCACCGGCTGGTGGCGGGCCTTGAGACACGCGGCCCGATCGAGATCAACATCCAGCCGCTGGCCTGTACCGCAACCATCATGTGGAAAATGATCGGGGCGGATTGGCCGAAAGCGCCGCGCGAGATCAAGGGGGCGGCTTTGTCGTGTATCCTTTCGGACACGCTGGAATTCCGCAGCCCGACCACAACGCAGCAAGACCGCGACATAGCGGCCTCCATTGCCGAAGAACTGGGCGTCGACATGGCCAGCTATGCGGCTGACATGTTTGCTGCCAAATCGGATGTCTCCGCCTTTTCCGAGACTGAATTGCTGCGCATGGACAGCAAGGAATTCGACCTGAACGGCACCGGCCTGCGCGTCTCCGTGCTTGAAACCACAGCCCCCGCCCCCCTGCTCGCGCGCAAGGATGCGCTGATGGCTGCAATGCCGGGTGTCGCGGCAGAAGACGGGGCCGCAGAGGTGCTTTTGTTCATCGTGGACATTCTGAAAGAGGAGGCAACTTTGCTGGTGCCAAATGACGCCGTCAAGAGCATCGCAGAGAAGAGCTTTGGCACAAGCGTCGAGGGCGATCATGTGGTGCTGCCGGGGATCATGAGCCGGAAAAAGCAGATCATTCCAAATCTGACGATGTAAGCTGCCCCTTGCGGGGCAACACGCGGACTGAATAGGCTCCCCTAGAAATACGGGAGCCTTTTCCATGTCTACTGTCATCTACCGCCGCGACGGGCGCATTGCCCATCTGACCCTGAACCGCCCCGACGTCATGAATGCCATCAATGACGACATGCCGCGCGATCTGGCTGCGGCTGTCGCGCAGGCGGATGCGGACCCCGAGGTGCATGTGATGGTCCTGTCGGGCGCGGGCAATGCGTTTTGTGCCGGGTACGATCTGGGCCATTATGCCGCTGATCCAGAGAACAAGATCACCCAGGACATGCCCTGGGATCCGATGCAGGACTATCAATTCATGTGGGCCAATACACAGGCTTTCATGTCGCTGTTTCGCGCGATGAAACCGGTGATCTGCAAGGTCCATGGTTTTGCCGTTGCCGGCGGTTCCGACATTGCCCTGTGCTGTGATCTGGTGGTGATGGCGGATGACGCCCGGATAGGCTACATGCCAGCGCGCGTCTGGGGCTGCCCGACCACGGCGATGTGGGTCTATCGCCTTGGGCCTGAAAAGGCCAAGCGCATGATGTTCACCGGGGACAAGATTACCGGAATTGAGGCGGCCGAGATGGGGTTGGTTCTCAAATCCGTTCCCGCAGAGATGCTGGATGCAGAGGTCGAAGGGCTGGCCACACGAATGGCTTCGGTGCCAGTGAACCAGTTGGCGATGCACAAGATGGTCATCAATCAAACGATGGAAGCGACGCTGAACCAGACACAGCGGTTAGCGACAGTGTTTGACGGGATCACCCGACATTCGCCGGAGGGCCTGAATTTCAAGGCGCGATCAGAAGACGTCGGATGGAAACAGGCGGTCGAAGAGCGCGACGCAGGCACCTTTGACTGGACCCGGAACCGACAGATACCGGGAAATGCGGATTAGGGTAACGATTCATTGCCCCTGCAACCGGGCGTGTCGTCACTCCATTCTTGCAACAGCTTGGCAATCATGTAGCGGTTGCGGGTGATATTTTTTGCAATAAAGGCGGGTGCACATGGGCCAACTGACACGAAAGGTGGCGCTGGTCACGGGTGCCTGTGCGCCACAGGGGATCGGGCGTGCCATCGCTCTTCGTCTTGCCAGCGCCGGTGCCGCAGTTGTTGTTGCCGACATGGGCGGCGTGTTTGACCCCGACGGCGCACAGGTGCCGCGGCTTGATCTTCTCGAGGGACTTGCTGACGAAATAAGGGCGGCCGGCGGGGCCGCACTTGCCCTGCGAATGGACGTCACAAACCCCGACGATATTCGCAATTGCATTGAGGCAACCCTTTTGGAGTTCGAGGCGCTGGACATATTGGTGAACAACGCGGGTTCCCTGTCAGGATCGGATCAGTTCATGGCAACGACCCCGGAGCAATGGAAAGCAAGCTTTGACGTCAACATTCTGGGTCCGATGATGCTGGCTCAGGCTGTCATACCGCAGATGCGCAAGGCAGGGGGCGGGCGGATCATCAATATCGGCTCAACCGGAAGTCTGGGTGCCGAACCGGGTTTTGGGGCCTACACGGCAATGAAGCACGGGTTGGTGGGGCTGACAAAAACGCTGGCTGCGGAGTTCGGCCCGGATGGTATTTTATGCAACACCGTTTGCCCCGGATATATCGCAACCGATATGCACAGCGCCGCAAATGTCCGATTGGCGGATGAAAACGGCATCTCCATCCAGCAGATGCAGCAGCGGCGCTATGCCCGTGTTGCCCTGCGGGACGCAGGTCTGCCCAAGGACGTCGCGAACGCTGTTGCCTATCTGGCCGGACCCGAGGCCAATTATGTCACCGGGATCAACCTGCCTGTCGCTGGCGGGGTGCCTTGCGGCATTTGACCCCCTCAGTCCCTGCTCACGCCAGGCCCTTGCCCTTTGATGTCGGAATTCCGGGGGCCAGCAGATGCCGACCCCTGTTCCCTCCCGCCGCATAATCCCCTAAGTCTGCGCGGGAACAACCGGAGCGCCCCATGACCCAGATTGTCGAAACCCTGTCGGAGATTTCTGCGCAGTATGATGCGCTTTTTGTGGACCTGTGGGGCTGTGTTCATAACGGCGTACACGCCCTGCCGGAAGCGGTTGCGGCCTTGCAGGACTATCGCAGGGGTGGTGGCAAGGTTGTATTGCTGACCAACTCCCCCCGGCCGCGCGCAGGCGTGGAAAAGCAACTGGACCAATTCGGCGTGCCACAGGATTCCTGGGACACCATTGCCACATCAGGCGATTCCGCGCGGTCAGCGATGTTTCGCGGGGTCGTGGGGACCAGGGTGCACTTTGTCGGACAACCGGGAGAGGAAAAATTCTTTCAACCGCTCGATATTCTGAACGATCCGCTCGAGATCACCCAAGTGCCGCTTGAACAGGCCGAAGGCATTGTCTGCACCGGGCCGCGTGACCCGATGGCGGATCCGGACGTGATGCGGCCCGAATTCCTTTATGCCAAGCAAAAGGGTCTGAAGTTGCTCTGTGCCAACCCCGATATTGTCGTGGATCGGGGCGAGCACCGGGAATGGTGCGCGGGCGCCTTGGCGAAACTCTATACCGAGATGGGCGGAGAGAGCCTCTATTTCGGAAAACCGCATCCGCCGATCTATGATCTGGCGCGGCGGCGGCTGTTTGCTCTGGGCCAGGATGTACGCGATGATCGGATATTGTGCATCGGCGATGGGGTGCTGACCGACATCAAGGGCGCGATGGGAGAAGACATCGATTCGCTCTTCATCTCCGGGGGGCTGGCATCAACAGAAACAAAAACTGGACATCAGCCCGACGAAACCGCCCTAAGTGCCTATCTGGAAAAGGAAATGTCCTCACCAACATACACGATTGGTTTCCTGCGGTAATAATTTTCTACTTGCTTTTCTGCGCTTGCGAAGTAATTAAGTTACAACATTTGCATGGCAAACGGCACATTATTACCTAGGGGTGAGGCATGTTGGACAATCTTCCGCGCGGCACAATTTGTATTGAAGACATCGAAATTGGCATGATGCGCTACCTTCGCAAGGTCGTCACCGACGAAGACATCCAGATGTTTGCACAGATTTCAACGGACCATAACCCGGTCCATCTTGACGATGATTACGCGCAGGACACCATTTTCGAAGGCCGGATTGCGCATGGGATGCTGACGGCGGGCCTAATCTCTGCGGTGATCGGTGAACAATTGCCCGGTCACGGAACCGTCTATATGGGACAATCGTTAAAATTCCTTGCACCGGTGCGTCCGGGTGACATGGTCTATGCCGAGGTCAAAGTGACGGACATCGAATTTGGCAAACGCCGGGTCAAGATGGATTGCCATTGTTCCGTTGACGGCAAGAAGGTTTTGATCGGCGAAGCCACCGTTTTGGCGCCATCGCGCAAATTTGACTGACCTGCATTTTTCTGAAGCTGCGCGCACCGATTGACGTTTAAGGGTTCTTGCCCTCTGGCGGCGTCGGGGCTACGCATGCCTTATGCGAATTATCCGGGATTATCAGTTTGTTGACGATGCAGATCGGGGCGCGACCGCCGCGATTGGCAATTTT